>Ga0137403_10000096_pt1 | contig 98463 bp, 62 predicted proteins | sample CZOMad2_1_16fung_FD_122057 | JGI IMG/M metagenome (GOLD analysis project Ga0137403, IMG submission 122057) | Vadose zone soil fungal communities from Angelo Coast Range Reserve, California, USA - CZOMad2_1_16fungal (Hybrid Assembly) | ecosystem: Environmental > Terrestrial > Soil > Vadose zone...
GAGGCCGCATAACTCGCGTCTTTCCAATCAGAAACTGAGCCGCGTTTTTGGTGTGTCCCTTCCGCCATGGCGGGAATCACTTGTATCAGTAATGGACGAGCTGACGAATGAACTACTCATGCCAGCGAAGGCGTGAGGGTTGAAGATGCCTTCACCGGTGTCCTCTCCTGACGAGGAATTTCGACGCCCACGGAGGCTAGGTTGTGTGAGGAAGTTGCATTTTGGACGAAAGATCTTTGGCGGCCATGAGCTCCTTGCGCCTGCTCTGCTTGATCAATCGCTCATAAACTTGTGCGCTGGCGCGCGGCTTCCTGATCTGCGTAGCTGGATCAAGTTCATACAATCCGAAGCGGAGGTGCCAGCCCTCATTCCATTCAAAGTTGTCCGCCAAGGTCCAGTGGAAATATCCCCTTAAATCGACTCCCTCCGCCAGAAGACCGTGCATTTGGCTGACGATGGACTCGATTGCCCATGGGCGAATGCGGTCCTCACGGTCAGGTACTCCGTTTTCAAGAATGTAAATCGGCTTCTTGAACCCGGCAAAGTGCTCGACTGCCTGCCGTAAGCCCTCCGGATAAACCTCACCGTAAGGAACTTCAATGCCGGAATCTCCCTGGGGCTTATGCGGCGGAACTGAGATCTGGACAAAGAGAGTCCTGGGACTTCGGAGCTCAAATCCCACGCGCAGTCTGCTGTAATAATTGATCCCGACAAAATCACAAGCGCCTTTGATGTCGGGCAGAGTTTGGCCGAATTTGTTCAGGGGAAACGGCGCTCGTCCGCTTTGGATGCCCTCGGCAAAGTTGTCATTGAATCTTCGCTGAATAAAGCCGCACAACCAGCGGTCCATCGCCGACTCTGTCCGGCGCGGCTTGAATACCACGTAATGTTGCGCCCAGCCAACGTTGGCGTCCTTTTGCAGAGAGTGAATAGTGCGATAGGCGGCTGTGTGGGCAAGACAAAGATTTCTTGTGACGCGTGCGGCCTCAAGGACACGCCCCTTTTTTCCTGGAGGGAATTCCCCCAGAAAATAGCCGAGCGAGACGTAGACGTTGGGCTCATTGAATGTTGCCCAGTCGCGGCAGAGGTCCCCCAGCGCGCCTATCACTCGCTGTGTGAAGCGCTGAAAGAGCCTCACGGATTCAGGATTAGTAAAGGCCCCCTTCGCTTCGAACCATTGCGGATTGGTGAAATGATGCAGTGTGACGAATGGCCGCATGCCACGCTCATGCAGTGCTTTGAGCATCTGCCGGTATCTTGCCAGAGCAGACTCATCCCATTGGCCCTCCTGGGGCTCAATGCGACTCCACTCTACCGAGAGCCGTAGCGCATTCACACCCAGAGACTTTGCCAGATCAAAGTCTTCCTCTGCATTGCGCCACCAGTCACACGCAAAGCCAACGCGGTCTCTTGATTTGATCCGGCCCCGTTGTTCCCACGCGGCCCATTGGTTGTTTGAATTTCCGCCCTCCACCTGGTGCGAAGATGTTGCTACACCCCAGGCAAAATCGGCCGGGAAGACGAGGGTTGGGCTGCGGGGTCCGGTATCCATTCTTGAATTGGATTCTAGACCTTCTGCCGCCAGTATCCGTGATCATGTAAGAAATAATTGTCGTTCCATGAGTTCAACATGGTCTTCAGGAACATACCTACGATTTTTAAGTGCCCCATGCTGCGGAAGCGGCGGTTCGTGGTGTGAATACAGCCGCTTACAATCCCGAACTTGCGGTTCTTCACTTTTTTGCTCAGTAGATAGTCTTCGGCATAAAGAGCTTGTTCATGAAAGCCTCCAAGCCGGTCGAACGTGGCTTTCTCGAATAGCATGAACATACCCGTGCTGAACGGCTTCACCAACAGCGATCCGTATTGCGCGATGTTATTGGCAAAGTAAAGTACCTGGTCGCGAGTAGATCCCTGCGAGCACCAGATATTCGTTGTGACGCAATGGAGCCTGCGCCGCTCCGCCAGTTCCATGGCCCGGCGCAGCAAAGTTGTGTCCTGCAACTCCATATCGGCATCGATAAAAAGCACGTAAGGCGTGCTGGCCCTTCGTGCTCCAGCATTGCGTCCCACAGAGGGCAGTCCGCCGGGAATCACTTCGATATCAAGCCGGCCGGCAAAAGACATGGCCAGTTCCTGTGTGCCGTCAGTAGAACCGGCATCAGCCAGAAACACCTTCGTAGACTTCATCAGCCCATAATCCTGCCGGCACAGAGAGTTCAGGAGTGTCGGCAAAAGCCGCGATTCGTTCTTGGCCGGAATCACGATTGTCAATTTCAGCAATGTATTCATGGATGGCAACTCCTTCCGGGCCGATGGCGACATAGGTACATCGCTGGTCGACCCACCCGCCCGAGTTGTAATACTCCACGCCGTCCCGCTCCCGGGCCAGCGCCGCATGCGTATGTCCGCAAAAAATGCGCTCAGCTTTGCCAGGTTTTGCGTAGCTGAGCGCGCCGTGTGCTACCTGCTCTGAAAGACGCAACCATCTTGTGTTAAGACGATCCAGGTAGCGGGCAAACCTTTGGTTTTTGGAATCGATTTTCTGCAATTGCAGAAAGATGAACTGGCCTACCTTGCTCAGGAAGGCATTCGCCACAGCAAAGCTGTCGAACTGATGGCCATGGATGGCGAGGTGGCGCTTGCCGCTATAGTTCCACGAAAATTCCTGATACACCGGAATTCCTACCAGATGCGACATCACTTCAGTGAGCCCGTGATCGTGATTTCCTTCCACCCACACTACTTCGATCCCATGGCGCGGGTTTGAGAGTTTTCGTATATGCCCCAGGAACTTCCAATGCTCTTTGGTAAGGCGGCGAAAATTCAGGTCAGCAAAGATATCGCCCAGTAGAATAAGCCGCTTGAACCGGACAGATTCCAGGAAAGCAAGGGCCGCGCCCGCCTGGCTAACTTCCGAACCAAGGTGCAAGTCGGAGATAATCACCGTGTCAAAGCAATTTCCCTGCATGCACTATATTTGTAGCAATTCAAAGTTAAAACCGCGCGACGGTTATGTGAATATCGCGTGAATTGTCGACATTTCGATGCAGGAACCCCTAGAAGAATAAAGGTGACGACGTTTACAAGGCAGATGCAAATGAGAGGTACATACAAATGAAAAGCACATACAAAGCAGTGGAAGTATCCGCACCCGGTGCGCTTCGAGTAGTGGAACGGCAAGTTTCAGAGCCCGGAGTGGGTCAGGTCCGGATCCGGGTAGAAGCATGTGGAATCTGTCACACCGATGCGGCCACGGTCGCGGGCGTCTACCCGGGGCTGACTCTGCCGCGCGTTCCTGGGCATGAAGTTGTCGGCCGCATTGAAGCCCTGGGCGGCGGAGTGTCCAAATGGAAAATCGGTCAACGGGTCGGAGTCGGCCTCATTGCCGGAGAAGACGGGACGTGCGAGCCGTGCCGACGCGGAGACATGGTCAATTGTCAGAACCCTGTGGTGTCGGGAGTAACTGCGGATGGAGGCTACGCGGAAGTGATGATCGCGGAAGCACGCGCCATTGCTTCTGTTCCGGATGATCTTAGTTCTGCAGAAGCCGCCCCTCTCCTCTGCGCAGGTGTCACGACCTACAACGCTCTTCGCAACGCGGGCTTGCGCGGTGGCGATCTGGTCGGTGTGCAGGGCATTGGCGGGCTTGGGCATCTTGGTATCCAGTTTGCGCGGCAGATGGGATTCCGTACGGTCGCAATCGGCAAAGGACGCGACAAGGAAAAGCTTGCGAAAGACTTGGGCGCGCATGTCTACATCGATACTGCCGTCGACGATGCCGTAGCGGCACTGCAGCGTATGGGCGGAGCCCGAGCGATTCTAGCAACAGCCCCCAGCGGCGATGCTATGGGACCACTGGTATCCGGTCTTGCAGCTCGCGGCAAGCTTGTCGTCGTCGGTGTGCCGCAGGACCAGATCCAATTGAACGCGTTCCCGCTCGTGTTTGGTGGGCGCTCGATCTACGGGACACTGACCGGAACGCCGATTGATTGCGAGGACACCCTTGCCTTCAGCGTTTTGGAAAATATCCGCCCCATGATCGAGACAGTTCCTCTCGAACAGGCTGCTGAGGGTTACGCCCGCATGATGCAAGGCAAAGCACGGTTCCGCATGGTGCTGGTTACAAAAGACGGAGTCGCTCGAAGCGCGCCGCCCAACTGAGAAAAAAAGGAATGCTTGGACCAGTTTGTCCTTAAGGTAGGGATCTAACGGTCCAACATACACCACCGCTTCGACCCAATACGTCACTGTACAAGCGTGTTAGGCTTGGCATTTTAAGAGTCGACGGGCTGACGAGCTGTCAACTCGTCGACGTTAGTCGACGTTATAGGTCTGCCGCTATCAACTCAGGGCATTCCATGCACACCTCTTAACCCGCCGCAGTGCAAGAACTTACAACATTATTACATCGCGAGAATTCTTTGGCCCAATGCTTGCACATCTCGGAGGTGGTTCCGGTAAAGATTCTGTCAGCCGGATAAAGAGGCCCGATGGTGTCCATAAGCAAAGCGAAACCCCACGCCCTGAATGAGGGCTGGCGCGTGCTGTGCGTTGACGATGCTCAAGCCGGACTATTTCTTAGAACCAGCATCCTGGAAAACTGTGGTTACGAGGTCACAGCCGTAACCGACGCCAGAAAAGCCGCTGAATCATTCCAACCCGGAAGCCAGGAGTTGGCGGTACTGGATTACCAGATGCCGGAGATGACTGGCGCTGAACTGGCTGGTTATCTCCGGCGGAAGAGTCCGGGTTTAAAAATCATTCTTTTTACCGGAGCGATCCACGTGCCGCAAAACGAACTGAAATACATTGATCTGGTGATTCATAAACTGCAAGGTGTCGACACGCTGCTAGCGGCGATGGAATCACTGCTTACTCCGGCTGGCGAGCCGACAACAACTTGCCCGGCTGGACAGGTCTAGCCATCAGAGCACAAGAAGGGAAAGGTTATGGAAATACGAAAACTTGGTGACAGCAATCTTGAAATCACTCCTATTGGGCTGGGAGCGTGGGCCATGGGCGGAGGAGGATGGGAATTCGGCTGGGGCCCGCAGGAAGACCGGGACTCTGTCTCCGCCATTCACGAGGGGCTCGACCGCGGCATGAACTGGATCGACACTGCCGCCGCTTACGGTCTGGGGCATTCAGAAGAAGTGGTTGCCCGCGCCTTGCAAGGACGCAGCCACCGTCCTTATGTATTTACAAAATGTTCACTCGTGTGGAATGGAAGCCGCGAGATCGGTCACTCACTGAAGGCCGCGTCCATCAGGCATGAATGCGAGCAAAGCCTGCGCCGCCTGAAGCTCGACACCATTGATCTTTACCAGATCCATTGGCCCGATCCCGATGAGGACATTGAAGAGGCATGGACCGAACTCGCGCGTTTAAAGGAGGAAGGCAAGGTTCGTTACATTGGAGTATCCAACTTCGATGTTGAGCAAATGCAGCGGGCGTTGCGCATCGCTCCGATCACATCATTGCAGCCTCCGTATTCACTGCTTGCGCGCCAGGCCGAAGGCGACATCCTGCCCTTCGCCCTCAGGCAGAACATTGGCGTGATCGTGTACTCGCCGATGTATTCCGGGTTGCTAAGCGGCAAAATGACTCGCGAACGCATTGCCCGCCTTCCGCTGGATGACTGGCGCCGGCGCAATCGCAACTTCCAGGAGCCTATGCTCTCTCATAATCTCCGGCTGGTGGAGCTTCTGCGTGAGATCGGCCTGCGTCACGGAGTCTCGGCGGGCGAAACAGCAATCGCGTGGACACTCGATAATCCCGCTGTCACAGGCGCCATCGTAGGCGTCAGGAGCGCGCAGCAAGTTGAAGGAATCATCGGTGCGGCGGAGGTCCGCTTGACCGCGGGCGAACTGGAAGAAATCGCTCAGGCACAGATGGCCGAAGCGGGCGAGTTGTCTTTCTGGTCATGATGGCAGGACTACTTCCCGGTCCGGCCAAGGATATTCACTGAAGGAGGCCTATGAAAATTCGATCAACACTCCTGCGCCTCGGGTTGTTTTCACTGGCTACCGTGATCCTGATGATTTTGTTCCAGCGCAAGACTGTCACTCTTGCGGATGCTCCGCAGATCGTTGCGCACAATGGTGTCGCGTCGTTTACGCTTCATGCCGTGCGCGACGACGCGAGTCGAGATGCCTTCTCCTTCAACGGCCAGACCAAGCCCCCGGTGATCCGGGTTTCGCCCGGCGACACTTTGAATATCACGTATGTCAACGATCTGCCTCCCGCTTCCGGCGAGCAGTGCTCTATCGGTCCCTGCCAGAATATGACGAACCTACATTTTCACGGGCTGGGCGTCTCGCCGAAAGCTCCGCAGGATGACGTTCTCGACATGATGGCCATGCCGGGTCAAAGTTTGAACTATAGCGTTCACATTCCTTTGGACCAGCCACCCGGCCTCTACTGGTATCACACGCACCCGCACGGCGAAAGCGAGCGCCAGGTGCTTGACGGGATGTCAGGAGCCATCATCGTGGAAGGCATTGACCGGTTTGTTCCGGAAGTGCATGCGCTTCCTGAAAAGGTGATTGTGCTGCGCGGGCGATCAATCGAACATGATCCCAACGCGGAGATCTTAAAGAAGAGAGTAGAAATTGCCTCGCCTGGTTGCAGGCAGACGGCGGAGACGCCAGAGCGCATTTTTACGGTGAACGGAGAGATACGTCCTGGCATTAACATTGTTCCCGGCGAGCGTCAGTTCTGGAGAATCGTGAACGCCTCCGCGGACAGTTACGCAGATGTGCAACTGGACGGAACGCCCTGGGAGATCGTGGCGCTTGACGGCATGCCTCTTGCTTATCACGATCCTGAAACTCCGGTCCGCGTGGCCGACCATGTTCTGCTCCCCCCGGCTTCACGTTTGGAGGCGATCGTTACCGGCCCACCAGGCAAGACCCATGCGGCCCTGCGTACACGATGCGTTGATACCGGCCCGGACGGCGATCCTGCCCCAGCCATGGTGCTGGCGGATGTTGTGCCTGTGTCTTCACCTCCTCGTCCCGCAGCTCCTGTCACCGGCAGCCCCACGGCATCACAACTGCAGCCGGACCTCGCGCGCCTGGAATCAGAACCGCCACAGTTTGTTACGACCTTTACGGAAGACAAGAAAGGCTTCTACATCAACGGCCTTCTCTACAGTCCTGGTGCGGACCCGATGTTGCGCGTGAAAGTCGGCACCTACCAGCATTGGCGCGTCGTCAATAACACGCGTGAGCTGCATCCAATGCACATCCATCAGGTCCACTTTTACGCTTATGCCCAGAACGGCGTGCAACTTGCCCAGCCTGAGTGGCTGGACACGGTCAACGTGCCTTACGGCGGATCCGTTGACATGATCGTGGACTTCACGAATCCCGTCATCCGGGGAATGTCAGTCTTTCACTGTCATCTTCTCAATCATGAAGATAAGGGAATGATGGCCAAAGTTTTGTTCGAGTAGTTCAAATGAAAAAGGAGAAAAACATGAAAAACGCACTTATCCGCATACTTGCCATAATGACGCTGGCAACTTCAGTGTCAGCTTTTGCCGCAAGCAACGATCCTAAACAGAGCGCCGAAAACAACGCTTCGACTTGCGCAAGCCAGGACAACGCCACCAAAAGTAAAAAAGACCCGAAGGCGAGCGATATCCCTGCCAAATACCAGAACGAGAAGGACTATGACCATTTCTTGCTAAGTATCTATGGATGATGTACTCCCAGCCTCATCGGTCGCCTGGACGCATTCAACCAAAGTCGAGTGCTCCAGGTGGCCGATAACGTTGGATCGGTCCCCCGGCGCTGTTTTAATGATTGCCCAGTATGCGGTCCAGATTGAATGCGGCGCTGATCAATGCAAGATGAGTGAAGGCTTGCGGAAAATTGCCCAGAGCCTCTCCTTGCGAACCGATTTGTTCTGCGTAAAGCCCGAGATGATTCGCATAACCCAGCATTCGCTCAAACATAAGCCTGGCTTGGTCGAGCTTTTCCGGGATTCTCTCACCCGCTCGCGTAAGCGCCTCCACAAGCCAGAACGAGCACATGTTGAAAGTGCCCTCCTTACCGAGGGACGAGTCTCTTCGATACACGCCTGTGCTCCTGCTATGCTGCTAAGTTTGAATTGTTGCGGAGATGCCGCCCTGTCACGGCAGAGGTCGCGAGTCCAAGTCTCGTCGTTCCCGCCAGCTTTTTCAACAACTCTCGCGGCGGCAACGAACGACGGCGCGGAACTCGAAGGGGAAGAGCGTGAGGGTACCTTCATGCCGCTTTTTCCTCCCGGCACACTCGAGCAACTGAATCGATAATCCTCTGATAGCCGGTGCAGCGGCAGAAATTTCCAGCGAGCGCGTTGCGGATATCGGTCTCCGAAGGGTGTGGATTCCTTCGCACCAGATTGAGCGCAGCCATCAACATTCCCGGAGTGCAGATTCCGCATTGCGTTCCTCCGTTGTCGATGACTGCCTGTTGCAGTGCATGGCCCTCGCCATTTTTGGTGAGCCCTTCAATCGTGGTGATCTGGGCGCCGTCAGCCTGTAGCACCGGGATCAGACAACTGTTCACCAGCTCACCGTCAAGCAGGACAGCGCATGCGCCGCATTCGCCTTCGCCACACCCTTCCTTGACACCAGTGAGCATCAGTTCTTCGCGCAATACGTCAATCAACCGGCTCATCGGCCAGGTTTCGATTGTGTATTTAGCGCCATTGACCTTGAGCGTTATGGGTGTGAAAGGCATCCCGAAGACCTAATCGCTTTCATCAATATTTCCGGTGTTGCCGGAATTGAATTCAGACTTATCCCGACCGCGTTTTCAATTGCGTTCACGATGGCGGGAGCTGGGCCGTCAATGGGTAACTCACCTACTCCTTTGGCCCCCATCGGGCCGAACGCGTAGGGATTCTCAACAAAGAACACACGAATAGGCGGAACGTCGGCCGATGTCGGGATGATATAGTTCGACATCTGGCAATTTTCCATCCTGCCGTTTTTGAAAATCACGTTTTCATACAATGCAAAGCCGATTCCCTGGGCAATGCCGCCTTCAACCTGTCCCGCGGCCAGCACCGGATGAATGACTCGCCCGATGTCCTGCACTGCTACGAAATCTTCGACCCTGACTTCGTAAGTAGCCGTATCTACGCTCACTTCGGCGACCTGAACCGACCAGGCGAAAGTGGCGTAGGCATCCCCTCGATGCGTGTCATCGTTCCACAGGATGTCGGGTGGGGACTCGTATTGTACGAATACCCGTAATGATCCGTGCTGATGAATGTAAGCTGAACAGGCACTGCGAAACTCTGAAGGAGTGTACGTGCTTGCCAGTAACCCCGAGCGTTGCAGCATCTCCTTCATGTCAAGCGCGGCGCGCTCAATCAGCCTTCCGATTACCATGCAGGTTCTTGACGCAACAGTCGGCCCGCTGTTCGGTACCACGGCTGTATCTGGCGTCACGATCTCCACATGGTCAAGTGAAAGGGACAGAGTCTCTGCCGCAATCTGTGTCAACATCGTGTTTGTGCCTTGTCCGATTTCGGTTGCCGAAGTTAAGATCCGTACTTCTCCGTTTGCGGTAGCCTCCACGCCCGCTATGGAAGCGAGGTAACGTTCGCCTGAGCCGGTGAATCCTGCACCATGGAAAAACGCTGAGATGCCAATCCCGCGCTTGAGCTGCTTGCGGTTGTTCTCGCTACTGAAGCGCAGCTTTTTGCTGTGGTAGTCAGCCTGGGCAAGGGCGCGATCGAGCATTCCACTCAGGTCTAAGTCGTCATGAATCTCCTGTCCGGTTGCCGTAGTCTGGCCCTTGCGGATAAAGTTTTTACGCCGCACCTCTGCCTGGGAGAGGCCGACCTTGGCGGCAATCCTGTCCATATGACGCTCCACAGCAAACAGGGTCTGCGGTGCGCCGAATCCCCGGAATGCGCCATATGGAGGAGTGTTCGTCGCAACGGCCTGGCTGCGAATACGCACGTTAGGGCAGAAATATGGACCGGTTGCGTGGATTGCGCCCCGCGAGAGCACTACCGGCGATAGCGTCGCGTAGGCTCCGCCGTCCACCGTGAATTCAATCTCCATGCCGAGCAGTTTGCCATCAGCTCGAACCGCGGTTCGATGCCTGATGCGGGCAGGGTGCCTTTTGGGAGTGGCAGCCATGTCTTCTGCGCGGTCATACACCAGTTTCACCGGTTTGCCTGACTTCCAGGCCAGAAGCGCCGCGTGCGCGGCGATGACCGACGGGTAGTCTTCTTTCCCGCCGAACCCTCCTCCAGTCACCGTCTGAATCATCCGCACATTTTCATCATTCAAACCCATCACTTTCTTGACCGCGTTGTGTGCATAGTAAGGACATTGCATGGAGCCCCATACACTGACGTTGCCTCCGGCAGCCACCGCGATCATCCCGTTGGGTTCAAGGTACAGCTGCTCCTGGGCGCCGGTGTGGTATTCACCTTCAATTACGAAGTCGGCTGTGGCCCAAATGTCATCTATATTTCCTTTTTCAATAACGAACTGTTTGAAAATGTTGTCGCTGCCCCAGATGATTTCCTTGCGTGCCTGGGAATCTTCCATATTGAAGATGGGAGGAAGAGGATCCACGTCGATGCGTACCGAGCGCCGCGCCTCTTCCACCAGATACCGGTCCGCATGCGCCAGTAGCAGAACTGGCTCTTCTGGATGATGAATGAATCCATCCGCGAGACACGGCTGGTCATCAAGGATCAGCGAAATGCAATTTTTCCCGGGGATGTCCGGCGCCCTGACAATGGTGAACTCGTCCCACGGAATCCCATCGTCAAAGTGGATCCCCGTAATGCGGCCACGAGCCACTATGCTGCGAACCGTGGCGCCGTAAAGCATCGCGGGCATACGCAGGTCATCCACATACCTGGACTGCCCCGCGACCTTCTCCGCGCCGTCATTTCGTCGAACAGGAAGACCAATAACCGAATTCATGACAAAGACGACCTCTTCACGCAGCTCTCTTGATATCCTGCACTCCGACAAAATCGTGATGTCCCGCGGTGCGCGGGCGCCGTACACCGTAATTCCCGGTATAGCATGCCGTGCAGTAATCCCCGTGCGTGTGGCCTACTGCATCCAGCAGCCCTTGAAGGCTGAGATAGCTGAGGCTGTCCGCTCCTATCGTCCTGCAGATCGCGCTGACAGACTGCGTTGCCGCGATCAGCTCCGCGGTTGTGGAAGTGTTGATGCCATAGAAACAAGGAGCTACCGGAGGTGGGCTCGCAATCCGCACGTGGACCTCGGTAGCTCCGGCCCGGCGCACCAGTTCGACTATTTTTGTCATTGTTGTTCCGCGCACAATTGAATCGTCAATCAGCACCACGCGCTTGCCCCCGAGTACGCTGGGCATGGCGTTCACCTTGAGATGGGTAATGCTCGCGCGTTTATCTGGGTCCGGGTGAATGAAGCTGCGCCCCATGTAAGGGTTGCGCACCAGTCCCAGCCGCAACGGGAGTCCGGAATCCTCCTGATATCCCAGCGCGGCCCACATGCCTGATTCAGGAATTGGCACAATGACATCAGCATCCACCGGGGACTCCCGGGCCAGATTGCTGCCAAGGCGGGCGCGCACAGCACCCACATTCACGCCGAAAATATAACTGTCAGGTCGAGCAAAGTAGACATGTTCAAAGACACAGTGCGTTTTTGTTGGAGCAGGCGATTGCCGGAGTATCCTGATGCCATCTGCGCCGATAGCGGTGATCTCTCCGGGTTCAATGTCACGGATGTACTGGGCTCCAACAGCATCAAGCGCGCATGTTTCAGAACACACGACCACCGCGTCATTCAGGTGGCCCATGCACAGCGGCCTGAATCCATGTGGATCGCGAGCAACAATCAGTTCGTGGTTCGCCAGCAGCACCATCGAAAATGCGCCGCTGATCCGCGCCACTGCCTCCACAATAGCGCTGGCTGCGTCTTTTTCCCTGGAAACCCTGCACAGCTGCAAGACCAACTCGCTGTCACTGGTGGTTCGCCAGATTGGGCCCAGGGGGTCTATTTCTTCTTTTAGCTCATCGAAATTTACAATCTGGCCGTTGTGGCACAAGGCCATTTGTCCCTGGGGACAATCCATCACAATAGGCTGGGCATTTTGCAGGCCGGTGTCTCCCACAGTGGAGTAGCGCACGTGTCCGACCGCCAAATTTCCGCGAAGAGTGCCGAAAGCGCTCTCAGACATCAAAGCTGCGGGGCTGCCGGAAGAGCAGACCCGGGTGACTTCCCGGCCGTCATCAGCAGCGACTCCACAACTCTCCTGGCCGCGATGTTGAAGTGCGCACAGGCCAATCGCCGTGTGCATCACTGCGTTCGCATCTCCGCAAACGCCGAACACGCCGCATTCCTCATGAAACTTGTCATCCATGGGGGCGGTTCCTCGCAATAGCGTGGGATAGTTTCATAAGCATCAACCAGCGTTACTAGGCAACGGCATCGTCGGGTCGCCTTACTGTCGCCTCAATCAGCCCGCTTGGTTCGTCGACAGGGAGAAAGACTTCACCCGGATTGTCCAGATGAAACGGTGAGAGATCAACCAGCAGGCAGTGCTGGTTCGGCATGGAAAAGCGGATTTCGCTAATGCAGTCGAAGCTCCGCAAGACGGCATCACCCATTGCGCATAGCGTGTGCTGCACGCTTTGACTGTCGTGAGTGGCGAATGTCTCCAGCAAAGCGGTTCGAACGCCATTCCAGACGTGGTTAAAGCCCGGCCGGCCGCCGCTGTATGACCATTGCGCTGTGATCTGGGTTGAAAGGATGCGATCCTGGGTTTCCCTTAGCGTCGTATATTCATCGCGCAGAAAATTATTGAAAGCTGATCGTGAGGTCTTCAAGACGGCCAGCCCCGCAATACCTGCCTCAATGGATGTAGCCGAACGGCTCTTGTCGATCAATGCCAAACGCCGTTCCGGAGTGGCGCCTTGAAAGGCGTGGCCATGGGGCTGGGCGCCACAACTTATGCGTTGCCACTGCTTCTCTGAAATGCTGGCCACCACACGCTTTACATGCGGAAAGCGGCCCAGGAAATGATTTGCGAGGCGCAACCCGAATTCCTCAATCGCCCCGAAGCGATACTGGCGGGCAAGCGCATACACGGTATTCTTCATGGTGTCGGTAGGCAAGATGGCCCGATTATCGCCGTGCAGATATGCCGCTTCAAAATCGCCGAACATCTGGATCTCAACCTTAACGTCCCTTAAGTGGTGGCGCTGACCCTCACGCGTGACTTTTACCAGCCGAATGCCGGATTTTCCGTAGCCATATTCTTTGAGTTCAATTGGCATACCCATGTCTTTTAATTTCCTCGGTAGGTACTGTAGCCAAAGCGGCTTAACAGCAAAGGCACGTGATAATGCTGCTGGGCGGCTGCAATACGGAACACAACGGAGATTTCCGGAAAGAAAGGGGAAACCGCAGAAGTATCAAATCGAAGACAGTACACGCCTGGTTCGAGCGCGTGATCTTCCTTAACCAGATGGCATATCCGTCCTTCCATGTCGGTTTTGCCCCGGCCAACAACTGTCGGGGAAGGACTGGAGTCTCCCCGGAACTCCAGAAGCACTGGAATCCCCGGGGCAGGCTCACCGGTAACAGTATCCAGAACATGCGTGGTGATCACACTCATTGGCTCATAAGCTTTCTTAAGCGCAGCCGCGTAATCAGTCGCTGCTGTTCGGCGGCAATATGAATTTCTTCACGGGGATCGTTATCAAGTCGTTCTTCCAGAATTGCCAGCATGTCAGTCGTGGATTTGCCGTCGGCAGAAATAATGAAGATGTAGCCGAACCGGGCTTCATAGCGTTTGTTGGCTCCTGCGAGCTCCTTCTTGACTGCCCGCGTTAACGCAGAAGAGCCGGACTGCTCCTGTCTTGACCACTGGCTGTCGCACTGCTCCCCAATCCTGGGATGGGCAGCGAAAGCTTCCAGCAGGTCTTGTGTGGAACATCCTGCCCAGACATAGTCGGCATAGCGCTCCACATCTTCCAGACTTGCAAATGGCCGTACCTTCACCATTTGCTCTGCCCACTTCGATGAACCGCAGCAGCGCCTGAACTGAAAAAACGCCGCTTCAGGCGCACAATCATTGAGCGCGGCAAGCCTGATCGCGATGCGCTCCGTCGTCGTCAAACAGGGAATGGAGATGATTGCGCTCATCAGGACACCGATCAAGTACGGGCCACAGTTCCCACGAGTTCCAGATTGTCAGCTGAATGCCAATCGCGTCTCAAGACCCTGCCATGTGGGTCACCGCCCACCGTCACAGGACACCCTCGAAGATAGGTTTTCTTGACTACCCCGTGAAGGCGGCGCCCAGCATACGGTGTGAGCTTAAGGCGATGATGCAGGTTTTCAGGATCAACGATGAACTCCTCATCGGGGTCCCAGAGGACGATGTCCGCATCGTGGCCCGCCGCAATCGCTCCTTTTTTTCCTGCTAATCCGGCGAGCATGGCTGGCGCGGAGGCCATCCAGCGCACGATATCAACTTCGCTGAAGCCCCGTTTTCTTGCTTCCGTCCACACCACCGGCAACGTCAGTTGCAGGGATGCAATTCCACCCCAGGCCGCGGCGAAGTCTCCGCTCTCTTTGCATTTCATTTCCACGGGACAGGGAGAATGGTCGGATACGATCATGTCAATATCACCCTCACGTAATCCCTGCCACAGCGCCTCGCGATTTGCGGCGTCGCGGATTGGAGGCGCGCATTTGAACTCCGTCGCCCCATCGGGTACGTGCTCGGCAGAAATTGCCAGGTAATGAGGACAAGTTTCGACCGTGACCGGCAAATGTTCAGCGCGGGCTTTGCGGAGCATCTCTAGTGCATCGGCCGATGACAAATGCACAATGTGAACGCGGCACTCTGTTTCACGGCAGAGGCGCAGCACCAGCTGAATTGCCGCTTTTTCGGAGACGCTGGGCCGGGAATTCATATAGCTCGCGTAATTCCGCTGCCCGTCTGATATCGGTGCTAGGAAATCTTCCAGTTCCGCGTGGACGAGAAGAACCGCGCCCATTCGCGCCAGTGCGGGCATGGCGTCTCGTAGAACATCCTCTCCGACCCGTTCGAATTCCTCTACTCCAGACGATGCCAGAAAGCATTTGAATCCAAAGCAACCAACCTGGCATAGCGGCCGGATTTCGGCCACGTTGCCGGGAACCACCCCGCCCCAGAATCCCACGTCGATCCAGCATTGCCCCGCGGCGGCGCTGACCTTTTGCTCCATGGCGGCGACTGAAGTGGTTGCAGGAATGCTATTGAGCGGCATTTCGATGACGGTAGTGATGCCACCCCCAGCGGCGGCGCGCGTTGCGTTGGCAAATCCTTCCCAATGTGTTCTTCCCGGCTCATTAATATGGACGTGCGTATCCACCAGCCCGGGCATAACGATCATTTCCCCGGCATCCTGGTTGCATGAGACATCGTAGGAGCCAACCTCACGGATGATGCCATTTCTGATTGTGATCGAAGCTGGCCGGACGCCGTCAGGCAGAACTACGCGCCGGCCTCGAATGGTCCAGCTATCCTGCGTCATTCAGGAACTCACGTAAAAGGGTTTGCGCTACCGTCAGCCGATAGTCCGCGGTTGACCGAATATCGCTAATCGGCGCCAGTTCTGTTGCCAGAACCGCGATGGGATCTCCATGGTCGCGGACCGCGGCTTCTGTCCGGAAACAACGCAGCGGCGTCGGGGCTACACTTCCGAACGCAAGGCGGACCTCGTTCTTTTCCAGATCACGTATGCCCGCGAAAGACAATTTTGCAATCGCCTGAGCCCTGCGTGCTCCCACCTTCCTGAACCGCGACCGGCATCGAGTATGTTCGCGGAAGATGCGAATGCGGGTCAGGAGTTCATCCGGTTGCATGCGTACTTGCTTGTAGCCAGTATGAAATCGGCAGTAAGGTACCCAGCGAGAACCACGAACAGAGATAAGCTCAACTTCGGTGTTATAGACAAGAAGGGCTGGAGGTGTATCCGCCGCGGGGGATGCATGCACGATATTGCCTCCCAGAGTCCCGCGATTCTGAGTTGCGATGCTGCCGGTAACCTCAGCCGCCGCCGCCAGCAGCGGAAACTCGAGACGGAGCTTCGGATGCCGGAGAACGTCGCTGTAGGTCACAAGAGCGCCCAGCGTCACCGCATCCGTACCCATAATGATGCCGCACAGCTCTCTCAGGTTCCAGATGTTCAGGAATCGTCTGTGCTTCAGCTTGCCGGCCGCGAACAGCACCATCAAATCGGTGCCGCCCGCTAAAGGCCGCCACTCGCCGGGCACTCTCGCCAGCAACTCCAGAGCTTCGCCTAGATATCTTGCTGTTCGCAGTTCGTAGGCGGGAACGTATGCTCTCACTCGGCTGACCTATCACCCCCGGCCATTTGCGATGCCTCGCAGACAGGTAAGTGTAGTTTGAATATTAAGTGTGGTTTGAATGTAACCGGTTTGGGCAAGCTGCCGCCATTCAGGCGTGATCCTTGTTCTGGTGTGTCTGGGCTTGCCGCTGGGTCTATTTCAAATCGCTTGGCCTATTTCAAATCATCAAGATGTTGAGATCAATTTCGGGGGAAGTCGCGTTGCACGCGCGAATTAGCCAAAGCGACTATTTGTTGGCGGAATTGCCGCGGGGCAACGCAGATTACCTGGGAGAGCAACCTCGTTCTTGCAGGTTCCACTCTAAATATTCAAGCGGCACACCACATCCGTTTAGAAAACATGCGGCACAACAAGAGTCCACTGGCGGCAATTTCGCTCTTTCATTTTCGTAGGACAGTGAGAGACCATTCGACAGTTCATGCCGTGATCTGCATGGGCGATCATGTTTTTTGCCACTACAGCTGCAACCCGCAAGCGGGCATATCACGGCATGAAGTGGAATTACCCGTTCCCTCTGACTGACCAATGTCAAGAGCATCTCGTGCCGGCAGGAGCAATTCATGAACCTACTGCAAGATCTTAATTACGCTTTGCGAACACTTCGTAAAGGCCCAGGCTTTGCTGCGGCGGCAATCCTGGCGCTGGCGCTTGGTATCGGCGCTAATACCGCCATCTTCAGCGTAGTAAACGCGGCCTTGCTACGACCGCTGCCCTTCGGACATCCTGATAAGCTGGTGCAGGTCTCCCAACGCCCTCCTGAGCGCCAATTCCCCGGAATAAAGGCTTTTCCGGTTTCGCCGGCAAACTATCTGGACTGGCAAAGTCAGAACCACGTGTTTGAGAAGATGGCGATTGGCAAACGCGCGCACTACAATCTTACGGGATCGGGGGCGCCACAGTGGATTGACGCAACTGCCGTTTCGGGCGAATTCTTCTCCCTCCTGCAAACAAACCCCAAGCTGGGCCGTACCTTTGCGCCTGAGGAAGATCAGCAGGGGCATAACTATGTCGCCGTCCTGAGTCATACGTTATGGCAACAACACTTCGGTTCCAATCCTTCTATCGTGGGCTCGAATATTCAACTCGACGGTCAGGCCTATACCGTGGCCGGCGTCATGGGGCCGGAATTTCGCTATCCCCCTACAGCCGAATTGTGGACGCCTTTGGCGATGACGGACCAGGAGCGAGCGATCAGAGGCGAGCATCATTTCTTCGCGCTTGCGCGCCTGAGGAGCGGGAATTCTCTGCAGCAGGCGCAGGCTGAACTGAGTACCATTTCGCGCCAACTCGAACAGCAATATCCGAAAGACAATGCCGGGTGGGGCGCCACAGTGATCTCCCTGCGCGACGATCTGGTGGGAGATGCACGTGCTGCTTTGCTGGTGCTGCTGGGTGCGGTGGCATTCGTTCTGTTGATCGCGTGCGCCAATGTTGCCAACCTCGGCATGGCGCGGACCCTTACCAAGCGTAAGGAAGTCGCGATTCGGAAAGCGCTGGGTGCGGGTCGCGGTCGCGTGATTCAGCAGGTTGTTTGCGAGTCCGTACTCCTGTCGCTTGCCGGCGGCGCGTTGGGATTGGTGATCGCACATTTCGGGACCACCCTGATTGTGAAGTTTCTTGCCGCCGATCTGCCACCAACGGGGCCCATCGGTCTGGATTGGACGGTCCTGGCGTTTACTTTATTCATATCGCTGGCTACTGGAGTGCTTGCCGGCCTGGCTCCGGCCTGGCACCTTACCAGCACGAACGTCAATGAAGCGCTGAAGCACGGGAACAGGACCGGTTCCGACACAGATGACCGCCGGACACGCGCTGCTCTGGTTGTTTCTGAAGTGGCGTTGTCGCTGATGTTGCTGATCGGCGCCGGACTCATGATCCGGAGTCTGTGGCATCTGCGCGCAGTGGATCCCGGATTTGAGACCAGTCATGCGGTAACAATGAGGCTGGCAATTTCCGCCAGCAAGTTTTCCACCCCCGCACAGCAAAGTGAGTTTTGTCAGCGAATATTGGAGCAGACGCGGACGCTGCCGGGCATCGAGGCCACGGGCGCCATCGATTCCTTGCCGCTGAAAGGCGGCTCGCATCAGCCTATTGTGATCGAGGGGCAGCCCTCCATGTCTTTATCGGAACAGCCTGTCGTTGCGGTGCGCGTAATTACCCCTGGTTACCGGGACGCGATGCGTATACCGCTGGTGCAGGGGCGCGATTTTGCTGAATCCGACGCAGCCGATCGTCCATCGGTCGCTCTTATCAGCGCGGCTGTCGCCAAGCGCTTCTGGCCCAGCCAGAATCCCATTGGACAGCATGTGACTCTCTCATTTTTCCCTGATAAGGTACGGGAGATCGTGGGAGTCGTAGGAGACGTGAAGCAGGAGAGCCTTAATTCTAAGGACGTTTCTCCGACCTTATACATTCCAGTCAACCAGGTCTCAGCTCCGGCAATGGCCAAGTGGAAATCATTTCCGTTGTCGCTGGTGGTGCGCACAAATGGACCGGCCACGGTAATTCCCGCAGTGGTTCACGCCGTCCATGGAATTGACGGCGAGCTTGCGGTCACCAATGTTGCCACCATGGGAGACTATGTGGAAGAGACCCTGGCACAGCAACGTTTCAGAACGCAGCTGCTTGCCACTTTCGCAGGCTTAGCATTGGTGCTCACGGCGGTAGGAATCTATAGCGTCCTTTCGTATGGCGTCAAGCGCAGGGTGCGCGAGATCGGGATCCGCAGAGCGCTCGGCGCCCCAACCTGGCATTTGTTGCGCATGATCGTGATGGACGGGCTCAAACCCACTCTGGCGGGCATCGGCATCGGCGTGGCGAGTGCATTACTGCTGGGACGCGTGCTCACCAGCGTGATCTACGGAGTGAGCACAGCAGATCTGACGACATTCATGGCCGGAGTGTTCGTGCTCATCATAGTATGCCTTGCCGCAAGCCTCGTCCCTGCTTACCGGGCCACACGCGTCGAACCCATAGAGAGCTTGCGCGAGGATTGATGATTGATGGGCATTGCTGCGCGGGAGATGCTGGTCCTGTTTCTAGGCAACCTTGAGGATCGGCAGTGAGCGCCCGCCGACTGGCAATGTGGATCAGGATGATCCTCATCGCGAATGGATGTCAGCCCCCTATCTGGCGCCTCTCTCTGACCGGGGTCGAATCGGCGAGTTGGTCAAGCAGGTGTATGCCGCAATCGATAGCCTTGGCCACATCGTGTACATGCACGGTCTCCTCCGGTTGATGACTGATACCTCCGGGAGTCCGCAGGAAGATCATGGCCGCAGGGACCTTTTCCGCAACAATCATGGCATCATGCCCGGCTCCGCTGACCATACGTTGGGGCACGCAACCGGCCTTGCGCATTGCTTTCTCAACTTCATCGACAAGAAAGGGATTCAGGAACACGGCCTTTTGGCTGAGCAAGACCGTGCGGATGAGCGATAGCCCTCGTCTTTGCACGATCTCTTCAGCGAGCCAGGAGAGTTCTTCGACGGCACGGATGCGAATGTCGTCCGAACAATGCCGCACATCCAGGCTCACGCTCACCTCTCCGGCAATTACATTGGTGGCGCCTGGCACGACCGCAACATTACCTACCGTGGCAACCAGGCCATACCTGATCTTTGCTACCTTCTCGACTGTCGTGATCCACTCCGCTGCCCCCGCAAGAGGGTCGCAGCGAAGTTGCATGGGTGTTGTCCCCGCATGGCCAGCCCGGCCCATGAACTTGAATTCCAGGCGGCTTTGACCACTGATGGTTTCCACGGCTCCCAGCGGGCACTTCAGATTTTCCAGAACCGGTCCCTGCTCGATATGAAATTCAAGGTATCCCACGGTATCGTTGTTGAGCGCCGCTCCGGGAATTTGAGCAGGATCAAGTCCAAAGTTTCGAATTGCCTGACCCAGGGAAACACCTTCGCGATCGCGCACCTCGAGCAGTTCATCGTGGAGTGTACCGGCCAAAGCACGGCTGCCGATGAAAGGCGTTCCAAAGCGAACTCCCTCCTCTTCGGAAAACCCAATGATTTCGAGGGCGATCGGCAACTTTCGTCCATTCAGGTTTTCGAGCAAGGCCACCGCAAGCGCCACGCCCAGAACACCGTCATAAGCACCGGCGTTGGGGACGGTATCAAGGTGTGAGCCCAGTATCAAGCGCGGAGCAGCAGGTTGTGAACCGGGATAGAAAGCGCGCAGATTCCCGGCGGCGTCAATGTACACTTCGGCGCCAGCAGCCTCAAGCCAGCAGGTAATCTCCCGGTGACAATCACGCATTGGAGGAGAAAGAAACGTGCGGCGCGTGCTGCCGGAATCCTGACTGAAGTGTGCAAGTTTCTCGCACCGATTTATGACTTCGATGGCGCGCGCCTCGGTGTTGTGTGCTGCGGTCACAGGTTATACCTCGGGTGACTAATTGTTCGCTGCGCGGTGTTAAGACACTCGACCAGGGATTGTTGGTGCTGCATGCTTAGACGCAGAGGATACGTGTGAGGAAGCTTTCATCCTTGGATAATGAGAAGATGATGATCCCTCTTTGAAAAGCGGAGCTGCTGTCGCCGCAATGGTATCAGAGCCGGAATTCGCTCCATGATAATTATTGAAGATAACTATTGAAGCCCGTGTACCACCCGCTCAGCTGGCTCTCAGAGTGGTCGCTTTTTATAGATGACCCGTGTTGGTTTCGCCAAGAGATAGTCGTTTTCGCTCATCTCACCCGAGCAACATTATTACGAGGCAATTAATCTGAAAATGTCATGCAGCTAATTTGCGATGATAAACACGAGAGCTATAAACTCAGTTGCAGAGGCTGCTCGTTTTACAAACACAAAACAGGGTTTAATTGATTTAACAAGATTCGTCCACTTTGGTGTGCCTGCCGCCATCAATGCCCAAAGCAGTCTCCCCTACTGCTGAGCACGGTAGCCGGTCGTCAAAAGAGAATCCACCAAGACTACTGGGCTGCATCCTGCGATGCAGTATTCAAATACGCGTAGATGCGCGAATGGCGGCAGCCTGTCTAGGGTATCCGCGGGCCAGCCATTCTCCGCGAACCAACTCATCTGCTAAGCGCAGTTGCCTGCGCTTTACCGCAAGTGGAGCTGAGTTTTCACTGGATAAATTGCGATAGAAGTTTATTTGTTATCGCAGTTTCTGGTCTGCTCAGCTCGTAATACCGGTCGCGAACCTCACTCTGCATACCGAACCAGGGGAAGCAATGCCCCAGGCGGCACGGACTTGATTGTTGACTTGATTGTTTCAGTTAAGGGCGTCGTGGTGTGCTAACGGCGTCGCAACAGCAGCTCAATGCGCATGCGAGGAATTCAAGTGGCAGATATCCTTCCTATCTATGATCAGGCGTTGTTAAGACCATCACAAGAGCTTGAGGCAGCGATACGCGCGCCTCAATGGTATGTAGTGCGTACTCGATATCACAAAGAAAAATGCGCAGAGCTGAGCCTTGCGTCCGAGGGTTTAACCACTTTCATGCCGCGCATACGCGCCAAGAAGCACAGCCGGCTTAACGCGCCGGAGACGCTTCCCCTGTTCCCGCAGTACATCTTCGTTTTGTTCGACGCAGCCAAATTGTTGCGGCGGGTTAATTTCATCAACGGCGTCAACTACGTGGTGAGCTTCGCAGGTGCTCCGGCGGCGGTTGGCGAAGAAGTGATTGCGTTGCTGCGGTCGCGCACCGAGCCAGACGGCTGCATTCGCTTCGGCGACATGCTCCATCCTGGCGACCATGTGTACATCAAGTCAGGGCCGTTCGCTGCCATGCTGGGAGTGGTGGAACGTGAACTTTCGGCAAAAGAACGCGTCATGGTCTTGCTCGATGCGTTAACTATGAAGCTCAGGGTTGAGTTGCCCCGCGCCGCGGTGGAGAAAGCTGCCTAATATCGCGTCGAATTGCGAGCATGTGAAACATGACAAACGCCCGATCATATCTATTGTCACTGGCACAGGAAAGACTATGGCTGTTTCAGCAACTGCATCCGCAGACCGCTGTTTATCACCTCCCGGTGATGTTTCGGTTGTGCGGAGACATTGACGTGAGCGCGTTGCGCCGCAGTATCAAAGCCATCGTGCGCCGGCACGAACCGCTGCGTACCACTTTTCGACTCGAAAATGGACGCCCGGCGCAAATGATCAACCGTGCCGCCGAGGTCGACCTACAGCTGGAAGACCTGACTCTCATCACGGACGATGCCAGGAACGGGGCCCTGCAGCAACGGATGAAAGAGGCACTCAATGTTCCCTTCGATCTCGTCACAGGTCCGCTTTTGCGCGTGCGTCTCTTGAGGCTTGCACCGAAAGAGCATGTACTGCTCATCGTGTTTCATCACATCATTGCGGATGGGTGGAGCATCGGAATTTTTTGCGCGGAACTCTCCCGTCTGTATTCCGCGGACATTGAGGATCGGCCTGCGCATTTGCCGAGGCTTGGTACGCGCTATGGCAAATTCTCCGAGCGACAACGCAGGCGCTTCAACCCAAAAGTTCTCAGCAAGGAGCTCGAATTCTGGAAGGATCAACTGACGGGCATCCCGAACGCTCTGGAACTTCCCACAGATCGCCCAAGACCCGCTGTAGGTACCCATCGAGGCGCGCTTGAGTCCCTGGTGATCCCCCGTGAAGTATCGCAAGCCGTTAAATCCGCGAGCCAGCGACTGCGGGCCACACCGTTCATGGTTTTGCTGGCTGGTTTCCAGGCGTTACTAGGCCGCTATAGCGGCCAGCCGGATGTGGTAGTCACGTCGCCAGTCGCGGGACGCTCGGAAGTCAGTCTGGAACCCTTAATAGGAGAATTTGCGAACGCAGTGCCGATACGCGCCGATCTGAGGGGCGATCCCACGTTTGCGGACCTGGTTGCGCAGGTGCGTCGCCGCGTGCTGACGACCTATGAGCACCAGGAACTGCCATTTGACGAACTGGTTTCTGCGCTCAAGTTCCCTCGCAGCCTCAGTTTCTATCCCTTTTCGCAAGTCATCTTTGTACTGCAGAGCACTTCCAGGGTGGCATTGTCCCTGAGCGGATTGCAGGTGCAAGAAATGGAAGTTGAATGGAATACAGCGCGCGTTGACCTTAGCCTAATGCTGGAAGAGTGCGGCGAGCAATTTCTTGGCCGCGTGGAATACAGCACTGACATATTCGAGGCCGCCAGCGTCCGCCGTTTTATTGGCCACTATGTTTCGTTTCTCCGTGCTGCCACAGCCGACCCGACGCACCAGCTCTTGAAGTATCCATTGCTTAGCGCTGCTGAGCGGGAGCAAGCGGTGGTGACCTGGAATGCCACGGTCCGCGAATATCCGCAAACGCACTGCCTGCATGAGCTGTTCCGGCAGCAGGTACTTCGAACGCCCGACGCCACTGCAGTTGTCGACGGCGAAAAGCAATGGAATTACGCTCAGCTTGATATGCGCGCCAACAAGGCAGCGAACTTTCTGCGGCGGTGTGGGGTAAGACTGGAATCTCGAGTTGCCGTTCAGCTTGACCGCAGTCTTGACTGGATCGCAGTGGTCCTCGGGATCATGAAGGCGGGCGGAGTTTACGTGCCTTTAGATCCAAGGCTCCCGCAATCGCGCGCTACGCACATCGTTCAAGATGCCGGTGCAACTCTCGTCATTACAGAGGCGGTATTGCATCGCGAAGACTGGCCGGCCGATACGCAGGTCATGCAGCTCGGTCAGGAGCTGCCAGCCATTGAAAAAAGCGATGACACACTTCCAGTAAGTGGAGTCAACCCTCGAAACGTCGCCTACCTTATTTATACGTCAGGATCCACCGGTCATCCCAAGGGCGTTGCTATCGAACACCGTTCCGTGGCGAACCTCAAAGAGGCGCAAGGAATCCTGGGTGTAGGCCCTTCGGACCGAGTGCTCCAGTTTTCGCCCCCCAGTTTCGACGCTTCCATTTTCGAGATTGTTCTCGCGCTCCTGCGCGGTGCCACATTGGTACTTCGTCCTGCTCGGCCCCTGGTTGGTCCATTGCTCAGCGACCTGCTCGAACGCGAACGGATCTCAGCCACAGTGCTGCCGCCAAGCATCCTGTCAACCGCTCCCGCGAAGCCCCTGCCGGCACTGAAGACACTTATGATTGCTGGTGAGGCCGCCGCTCCCGAGGTTTATACGAATTGGTCTCCGCGCCGGAATTTCTGGAACCTCTACGGTCCGACCGAGGCCACCGTCTGGGTAAGCGCTACCGCTGCTGCTTCCGCCGCTGATTCCTCCAACATCGGCGCTCCTGTCTCCAACACGCAAGCCTACGTTCTGGATTCTGCGCTGCAGCCATTGCCGCTCGGCATACCGGGTGAGTTGTACATTGGTGGCGCGGGTCTGGCTCGCGGATACTGGAACAACCCTGCCCTTACCGCAGAAGCGTTTCGACCAAACCCTTTTAGTGACGAGCCTGGTGCGCGTATGTATCGAAGCGGTGACCGCGTGCGGCGGCGCGCAGATGGCACGCTTGAATTCCTGGGCCGTGTCGACCACCAGATCAAACTTCGCGGTTTCCGCATTGAGCTGGGCGAAATCGAACGGGCGCTCAGCGAGCATCCGGGAGTGCGGGCTTCCGCCGTGATCAGAGACAGCCGCGACTCGCAGCAACTTATCGCCTTTGTTGTTGTCCGCGATGGCGTGGCGACTGAAAGCGCATTGCGTGCGTATCTCAAAGCCCGTCTTCCCGAATTCATGGTGCCTGCCACCATCGTCCCGGTGGACGATCTGCCGCTCGGCAGCACCGGCAAAGTCGATCGACGCGCCCTCGCCGCGATGGAAATTCCCACGTTGCTTCCAGGCCTCCAGAATGTCGTCTGCGGGGACAACAGCACGGGGGCGGCGATTGCCAGTGTTTGGCAGCGGCTTCTTTCCCGTGCCGATGTGCGCGTGGATGAGAATTTTTTCGATGCCGGGGGGAACTCTCTGCTCATCGTGCGCTTGTATGACGCACTGCGCCCCACATTCGGGCCGGCTCTTACCATCGCGGACCTGTTTCAATATCCGACTATCGCTTCTCTGGCAGCGTACCTCAGCGAGCGCCACCAACCGGAGACGGCACTATCCGCAGTGGCTGCCGAAGATGTCGCTTTTCCAGCCAACGCAGCCCAGCTCCTGGAAGGGCTTAGATCGAGACAGCTTTGAAACCGGCGCTGTCCGCAGAGCGTTGCCAATATGCGCGAAGAACTGATTAAAAACCCTGAAGCTTCCTCGGCGAGCCAACAGCATGCCAAAGTAGAGGCGACTGGCCATTCACCTTTCGATGTTGCCATTATTGGTCTGAGCGGCCGGTTCCCCAAGGCGGAGAATGCTGATGTCTTATGGAAAAACCTATGCGAGGGTGTTGAAGGCGTCTCTTTCTTCTCTGATGAGGAATTGCTGGCGTGTGGCGCTACCCCCGAATCCATGAAGCAGCCAAACTATGTTAAGGCTGGCGGCATTCTCGACGGAGTCGACCTGTTTGACCCGGAATTCTTTGGCTTTACACCGCGGGATGCGGCCATGCTCGATCCACAGCACCGGTTGTTTCTGGAGTGTGCATGGGAAGCGCTCGAAGTGGCCGGATATGTCCCCAACTTTTACCCGGGGCGCATAGCTGTATTCGCCGGATGCGCGTTAAGCGATTATCTGCACCATACCGGGGCCAGGGACCTTGATCCGGCCCAGGCCATTCTTGCCACCGATAAAGATTTCCTGCCTACACGCGTTTCCTACAAACTGAACCTTCGCGGGCCGAGCATTGCGGTACAGACTGCCTGTTCGACATCACTGGTTGCCGTGCACCTTGCCTGGCAAAGCCTTCTGGCCGGGAGTTGCGATATGGCGCTCGCTGGCGCCGCCTCCATCCAGCTATTGGAAAAAACCGGATACTGGCACTGGGAAGGCGGCATCACCTCTCCTGACGGCCGCTGTCGCGCATTTGATGCGCAAGCGGCCGGTACGGTTTTTGGAGACGGTGTTGGCGTCGTCGTGTTGAAGCGGCTGAGCGATGCAATACGCGACGGCGATTGTATCCGCGCAATCATTACGGGTTCCGCCATGAATAATGATGGGGCCCTGAAGGTTGGTTACACCGCTCCGAGTGTGGAAGGACAGGCGGCGGTCATCAGCCAGGCGCTTGCTGTCGCCGGAATTTCACCTGAAGCCATAAGCTACGTGGAAGCCCATGGAACCGGCACAGCGCTTGGCGATCCGGTTGAGATTGCTGCATTAACGCGAGCCTACAGTGCTCTCACATCAAAAAAACAATTCTGTGCTGTGGGTTCCGTAAAAACCAGCGTCGGACATTTGAATGTGGCTGCTGGGATCACCGGCTTGATCACGGCCGTTCTTGCGCTGGAACACCGACAACTGCCGCGCACGCTTCACTTCGAACAACCCAATTCCAACATTGATTTTCAGAACAGTCCTTTCTACGTGAATGCCGCGCTCACCAACTGGGAAGGAGCAAAGCCGCTTCGCGCAGCCGTGAGCTCCTTTGGCATCGGCGGCACGAATGCCCACGTGATTCTCCAAGAAGCTCCTTTCGCTTCTGCCGATAACGATCAGGAACCGCCATACGTGTTGCCGTTTTCGGCGCGCACGCCGGCAGTGCTGCAAAAGATGCCCGCGCGCCTGTCGCAGCATCTGCGCAGCCATCCAGAGCTGAACCCTGCCGATGTGGCTTACACGCTTCAGGCAGGACGGCAGGCCTTCACTCACCGGCGTGTCCTTGTGTGTCGCCGGCCAGAAGAGATGCTCCAGTTGCTGGAGTCGCCCGAACCGTTGCCGGCTTTTCCTTCGCCTCGGCTCGCCTGCCGCAGATCGATTGCGTTCATGTTTCCAGGGCAGGGAACCCAGCATCCGAACATGGCCCACGACCTATACCTGAACGCGCCGGCATTTCGGCAGCAGGTGGATGCCTGCGCGGAACGGCTGAAAGGGCATCTTGGCCGTGACATTCGCGACCTGCTCTATGACAACGGGGAAGCCGCAGCGCAGCATTTGGATGCCACCTGGATTACTCAACCGGCGTTGTTCGTTACTGAATACGCCCTGGCCTGCCAGTGGATGGCGTTGGGCGTCAGGCCTAATGCGATGATCGGACACAGCATCGGGGAATATGTCGCCGCCTGTCTGGCCGGAGTATTCACGCTGGAGGACGCACTGGCTTTGGTCGCAGCGCGTGGCCGTCTGATGCAATCGCTCCCCCGCGGCTACATGCTGGCCGTCTATTGCAATGAAGCCGAAATAGGGCCATTGCCGGCCGGCGTAAGCATCGCCGCAGTCAATTCTCCATCTTCCTGTGTTTTGTCGGGCCGGCCCGGCGCCATGGACTCATTCTCGTTGAAGCTGGTCGAGCGTGGCATAGATTTTCGTCGGCTTCAGACATCACACGCATTTCATTCGGAGATGATGGACTCGATTGTGGAGCCATTCGCGCAAGAAGTGCGGAACATTCGGTTGCAAGCCCCGCGCATTCCTTATGTCTCCAACGTGACGGGCGACTTCATTACCCCGGAGCTCTGTACCGATCCGGATTACTGGTGCAGACACCTGCGTCAGGCAGTCATATTTTCTGCGGGCATCGAGCGGATTTTCCATGGTGCTGATCACCTGTTGCTGGTAGAAGTCGGCGCAGGCCGTTCGCTGAGTGCGCTCGTAGCGCAGCATGGAGACGCCTCGCAAAACGCAGTTCTCCTTTCGTCGCTGCGAGATTCGGGTGGGCAAATCAATGAATATGAGGCGTTCCTGCGAGCTCTGGGCCACGCCTGGGCCGAGGGAGTGGATGTTGATTGGCGCGCACTGCATGCTGGAAAAGAGCGCAGGCGCGTCCCATTACCCTCATATCCCTTTGAGCACGTGCGTTGCTGGCTTGGAGCTTCGTCGAGTGGACGTGAGACAGCGGCCGCGGCTGCTGACACCGGCACGCCCGCGCGCCCGCCCGAGTCTACTCAGCCTCAAGACGCAGCGCGTGAAATGGCTGCTGCGCCCACCGCGGTAAGAGCGCTTCTCTCTCCTCCGGAGGAACTAGTCTCCGGCCCAGTGCCGCTAACTCCCATACAACGATGGTTCTTTCAGCAGGATTTCATTCAGCCTGAGCATTGGAACATGTCTGTGCTTCTTGAGGTGGACCCGGCCGTGTCAGCCTCCGTTATGAATGAGGCTTTGCCTTCTCTGCTGCGCCATCACGACGCACTTAGATTGCGGTTTACGCGTGTGGGAAACGAGTGGCGTCAAGTGAATGCCGCTCGCCTGCATGATGTGCTAACCACTGTGTCTGTTCCACACCAAGCTGGATCTGAGGTGATTCAACAACAAGCCGCTGAGGTCCAGAGCAGTCTTAATCTCAGCACAGGTCCTCTGTTTCGCGCGGTGCAGGTCACGCGGGGTGAAGGGCACCCCAGCCATCTGCTGCTGGTCTGTCATCACTTGGCGGTAGATATCACTTCCTGGCGCATCCTGATCGAGGACCTCAATACGGCCTGCATGCAATTGCAGCAGGGGAAACCCATCGAGCTGCCTCGCAAGACCACATCATTCCAAACGTGGGCGCAGCGGCTTGCCTTGTATCGTTCCTCCTCCGTTGTTCAGGAACAGATGCAGAAATGGCTTTCACGTTTTGACCACCAGGCTTTCTCTCGCCTTGCGTCTTCCTGCATCCCGGATTCGAACACTGTGGACTCAGCCCGCACGGTAGCCGCGTCTCTGCCTGCCGAGGAAACCGGTGCGTTGACCAGAGATATGGCTCGAGCGCACGGTGCCCGCGTGAGCGAAGTAGTGCTTGCCGGGGTGGCAGAGTCTCTCGGACGATGGACCAATTCCGCCGCCGTTCTCATTGACGTGGAGTCGCATGGGCGCCAGTCGACGTTTGCCGAGGATGTGGATTTATCGCGCACGGTAGGCTGGTTTACAGGCATCTTTCCGGTGATCGTAAACGTTCAATCGGCTGGCCGGTCCGCAGCTGCGCTGGAGCAAGTGAAGGAACAGATGCGTTGGGCTGCCGACAATGGAACCGGATACGGACTTCTTCGCTGTGGCCAATTTCCCTCAGGAACTCCCGCACCGCTCGCGGTGCCGCCCCAGGCACAAGTAAGCTTCAATTTCCTGGGCAATGAAAGTCATGAATCCATCGGCGAATCACTATTTCATTTGCGCAGCACAGCGCTGGGTTCGGAGCAGGCACCTAAAAACCACCGGCCGTACCTGATCGAGGTAAATAGTTGGATCAGTGAAGGCAGGTTGCATCTCTCCTTCGGTTACAGCCGGCACGTGTTCCGCCGAGCCGATATTACACAGCTATCTGCCGAATGCATGAATATCCTGCGCGCCATGATTGTAGAGGCGCGCCATGATCGGCCCGAGGTTCGCAATCGCCTGGGCCAGGTAGAACCATTGACAGGAAAGGACAATCATCGTGTCAAAATCAAATCAGGGACTCGACAACACCCCCTGCCGCGTTCATGAGACCCGCGCCACCTTGGTTGACATCTTTAGCGGGATCAGTGGCATTTCTGTCGGGGCGTTTGCGAGCGGCCGGACTTTCCTGGAGCTCGGCATCGATTCGCTTTCGCTGCTTCAGGCGAGCCAATCAATCCATCAGCGACTCGGAGTAAAGGTACCGTTCAGAAGCTTGCTTGATGAACTCTCATCTGTTGACGTCCTTGCTGCACATCTTGACCCTCGCTTGCCTGGGTCGGCGCTTTCTAAGGATCTTAAACATGCCGCCGGCGCTTCTTCAAATGGCGTGCACGCCGGTTCGACGTCTGGAATCAGGGTTAATCCTGATACTTCGCTATCAACCTCCGCCCTCGATGCAGGAAAGCCCGGGTCTCTGGAAGCGATAGCTGCGCAGTTGGCCGCCCTCTCGCAGCAGCTCGGCACGTTCACGAAAACGCCGCTGAATGCGTCTTCGAATGGAAAACCGGCGAGCCATGGTAGCCCGGTGACGAGCCCATCTGCCTGGCCCACATCGGTTCCTTCGGCGATGGAGAGCAGTCCGCGTGCGGCCCTCAACGACCTCCAGTGCGAACACCTCGACCGCCTAATCTCCGCGCTCGTAGCTAAGACCCGAGAATCTAAGCGTCGAGCGCAGGCGTACCGCGCCGTACTGGCGGATAGTGTCGTTTCAGCCAATTTTCGTCTTCCATGGAAGGAGATCTGCTATCCCATCGTTGCTGAGCGAGCCTCCGGAGCAACTGTCTGCGATATCGATGGAAATGAATATATCGATATAGCCATGGGCTTCGGTGCGCTTCTCTTTGGACACTCGCCCGCATTTGTCCGCGACGCGCTTTCCGCTCAGGTTGAACGCGGCATGCGGCTCGGCTTGCAGTCTGATCTGGCTGGAGAGGTTGCAGCATTGCTTTGCGAGCTGACTGGTGTGGAACGCGTGGCATTTTGCAACTCCGGAACTGAAGCCGTGATGACTGCCTTGAGAGTGGCGCGTGCAGTCACCGGGCGCAGCCGCATCGCGCTGTTCGCCGGCTTGTATCACGGCACTTTTGACGGTGTGCTCGCCGGCAGCATCAGAGATTCCAATGGGTCCCTGCATACAGTTCCACGCACGAGCGGGGTGCCGGCGAAAATGCTGGATGACGTCCTCGTACTGCCGTTCGGAGAGCAGGAGTCCCTCGATATTCTGGCCCAGGAGGCAGGCGAGCTTGCGGCTGTGCTGGTTGAACCTGCACCCTGGTGGAACACAAACGTGGATCTTAGGGAGTTCCTGCACCGGATCCGTTCCATTACCAGTGCCTCCGGTTCCGCGCTGGTGTTCGATGAAGTTGTGGTGGGATTCCGCATGCATCCGGGAGGAGCACAGGCAGAGTACGATGTCCGCGCCGATCTGGTCACCTATGGCAAAGCCGTTGGAGCAGGCATGCCGATTGGCGTGATTGCCGGCAGCAGCAATTATATGGATGCCATGGATGGTGGAAATTGGAATTTCGGCGATGCTTCTTCACCACAGGCGGATACCACCTTGTTTGCCGGGACGTTCTTCAAGCATCCGATGGTCATGGCCGCCGCCCATGCGGTGTTGCAACATATCCGGCAGAGCGGCCCACGTTTGCAGGAGCAATTGACCGCCCGCACTGCGGCCATGGCTGTTGAACTGAATACTTACTTTCAGTATCGCCAGATCCAGATTCAGGCGGTGCAGTTTGGATCCGGCTTCAGCTTTAGCTTTGCTCCGGAGTGTCCTTATACTGACCTATTCTTCCATCATCTGATCAATCACGGCTTATATGTCTGCGATACCCGCAAGTGCTACCTCTCCACCGCACACACGGACCAGGATGTCGAGCGTATTGTTACGATCATTCAACGCTGCGCCGAAGAAATGAATCGAGGAGGATTTCTGGCGGCGTCACGCCGCGCCGCGCTGAGTATTTCCGCCGTCGCGCCGGCTGTGGTGGAAAGCGACGCTTCCGTGCCCAGGACTTATCCTATGACCCAGGCGCAGAAAGGGCTTTGGACTCTCAGCAACATAAGTCCGGCGGCCTGCAGTGCTTACAACGAATCAATCAATATCCGGTTCCGCAACCCTCTCGATGTCCCTGCGCTGCGCGACTCTTTCTCAACCCTGGTCCAACGGCACGATGCTTTACGAACGACTTTCAGTTCCGATGGAGCCATGCAGCGCGTTGTTCCCAAATTGGCCGTAGACCTTCCGGTCGTGGACCTGTCTTCTTTTGAAGGAGAGGCGCAACAGACGGAACTCGAACGGTGGCTTGTTCACGACGTAGAACAGATCTTCGACTTGGAACACGGTCCATTGTTCCGAGTGTCTCTGCTCAAGCTTGGGGCTGAACACCATGTCCTAGCCTTGACGATTCATCACATTGCGGTGGACGGTTGGTCGATTGACATATTGCTGCGCGAACTCGGCGCGTTGTATTCCGCTGAGACCCTCGGGATCCCAGGCAAATTACCACCACCCGTCTCTTATAGTGCCTATGCAACAGGCGACAATTCGTTAGCGTCCCCCGCGTACACCAGTCCCTTCGGCAAGTGGAGTGCCGAGGACGAAAGGTACTGGTTGGAATGTTACGACCGCAGTGTGCCGGTTGTGAAGTTCACTACTGACCGTCCCAGGCCACCCGTTCAAACCTACACTGGAAGCCGTGTGGCCCACATAACCAACGCCGATCTTTTCTGCCAGGTCAAGGCTCTGGGAGATACTGCCGGATGTACGCCCTTTACTACGTTGCTGGCGCTGTTTGAGGTCGCCTTGCGTGACATTACTGGCCAGGATGAAATGGTTGTTGGTGTTCACCTGGCAGGACAATCAATGCTGCCGGACGCGGCCGTCTTTGGCTACTGCATTGAAATGCTGCCGCTACGCGGAAAGGTAGACGCTCAGGCCAGCTTTCTGCAGCATCTCTCAACCGTGAAAGAAAGGCTGGGGGATGCCGTAGAACATCACGCATTTCCTGTGAGCCAGCTAATTCGCGAACTCAAGCTGCGGCGTGACCCGGCCCGCCCTCCTATGGTCGCGGTAATTTTTAATATGGACCCGCCCGCCCTATGCGCCCTAGGGGGCGATGGAGAGGGTGACGCAGACGTCACGCCGTGGTGGGGCCTCTCGTGCGAGTTTGTGCCGAACCCGAGAGTTTTTGCGCGTTTCGATCAGGTATGGAATGTGGTTGAGCAGGATGGCTGCCTCGTGATTGATTGCACATATAACACCGATCTTTTTGACCCTTCTACCATTCAATCGGCGGTGGAGCACTTCGAACGTATTATCCGCTTTTATGCCGAGTCTCCACGGGCAAAGCTCAGACAAAAGCGCCTGCGAGCTCATCGCGGCAAAATCGGCGGCAAAACCGAACGATTCCGCGTTCTGAGGCGCGGGAATGGCAAGGCTTCCCCGAAGAACCTGGGGCGGGCCGCATGAACCTATTTCTGAAGCAGGAGAACCTAATATGAAAGATCAGGTGGAGACGCAACCGTTGTTGCATGGTAGCAACGATCGTGCGTGGGCCTATGGCACTGCTGGGAGACAAAACCATCCTCACGAGTCAGGTGGAATGGAGGGCTATCCGCTCTCTTTTGCTCAGGAGCGGCTTTGGTTTTTCGATCAACTTGTACCAGCCAGCAAGCTTTACAACATGCCACTTGCTTTTCATCTCTGCGGACCGCTGGATCTCCCTGCGCTCGTGGACGCGTTGCGCGAGCTTCGCACAAGGCACGCGATTTGCCACACCCGCTTTGTTGAACGCAACGGTGCTCCCGTCCAGGTGATAGACCCGTCCGCGGGCGCCTCCCTGCCGGTTGTGAGCCTGGAACATTTTCCTGCTGCTGCCCGTGCTCCGGAAGTTGATCGCCTGGCGGCCGAAGAAGCTGCTCGTCCTTTCGATCTTGGTTGTGGGCCATTGCTGCGGACTACCTTGCTGCGCATAGGCCCCGACGAGCATGTGTTGCTGATCACCTGCCATCACATCATTGCCGACGGATGGTCGGTCGGGATCCTGCTCTCGGAATTGGAGGTGCTGTATGCGGCCTTCAGAAGAGGCTCGAGCGTCTTTCTGCCGGAGCCGCCAATTCAATATGTCGACTATGCGGTCTGGCAACGGCAAACGGTCAGCGGCGAGGCACTGGAACAGCAACTGAAGCACTGGACAGAGCGGCTCCGTGGCGCGCCAGCGGTTTTGAATCTTCCCTTCGATCACCCTCGGCCTTCACAGCCGGTGTTTCGCGGTGCACAGCGTTCGCGCCAATCATCTGCGGCCCTAAGTGCAAAAGTTCTTGCCCTGGCCCAGCGCGCAAGAGTTACTCCGTTCATGGCGCTGCTTGGAGTCTTTCAAGTGCTGCTCGCGCACTATACCGGACAGTTCGATGTCCCAGTGCTATGCGCCATGGCGAACCGGGAGAGGCCCGAGACGCAAGAGCTTGTGGGCCCGATGATGAACCTGGTGGTCCTCAGAACCATTCTTGCCAACAATCCGAAAGCCATCGAAGTACTGGAGCAGGTGAGGGACGTCTTGTTCGATAGCTATGAACACCAGGATGTTCCTTTTGAGATGCTGGTGCAGCATCTTGAAGGGCAGCGAGATTCGACGCGCCATCCGCTGGCGCAGGTGGCATTTTCTATGACCCATTCTGAAGGCGCGGCACTCGATCTGAGAGGGCTTACGGTTACCCGCTTCTTCGCCGAGCGCGGTGTCGCTCGGGTGGACCTCACGCTGTTTGTAGAGATCCGCCAGGATGGACTCTTTTCTTCCCTGGAATACAACTCGGACTTATTCGATCCCGCCACCATAGACAGGATGCTGAAGGACTTCGAATTCTGCTTAACTGAATTTGCCGCCGATCCCGAGCGGCGCATTCTTGCTATCCCTTTGTTCGAGTCCGATGTGGCCGCCTCGCTCGGATTACCCCGGTCGCGGGTCCAGCGGCTCTCGCCTCTCACACCGGCCCAGCGCGATAACCACATTGCAGGTCAGCTTACGTCTGATCCGAGACTGCTGCGCGTTGCCGCCACCCTCCCGCTGGGACCAGGCATCTCACCTGACCGCTGGCGTGATGCAATGGCCCATGCCATGAGCCGCGATGACATAGCTCGTACGCGATTTGTTGTTCATAATCATCAGCCTTATCAATTTATTGATCCTGAACTGACTGTCCCGCACCAATTCGTTGACCTTATTACTGGCGCGCGCGACCTCAACGATGCGATTGAAGACGAAGTCGCGCGGCCTTTTGACATTGAGCAAGGGCCGCTGTACAGAAGCACTCTGGTGAGAACATTCGCGGATGAGTACGTGGCGATCTTGACCTGGCACCATCTTGTGTCCGACGGGTTCTCGTCTCATGTCGCCTTCGCGCGGGCCTGGGAGGCCTACGCCGCGTTGCAACAGCACCGCGCACTTCCGCAGGGAGAGGTGTCTTCATTCTATGATTTTGTTGGAGAGTCTCTGGCATCGTTTGATACGCCTGCAACCAGAGCTTTCTGGGCAGCCGAGACCGCGGAGGTAACCGCCCTTCAATGCCATCCCAATCCAAAAAATGAGGGCACAAGCCGCGCGGTTGACGTAGCGATCGAAGGAGACGACTTAGACAGCATCCGGGAGTTCTGCTCCAAATATGGATGTAGTCTGGCGACTTATCTGCTCGCCGCGTATGGCTTGACTATCCAGAAGTATTGCAATCCCGCTGGTGATTATATGGTTTCGCACCTTCTGCACGGACGTTCGCAAAACCAGCGTGAGACGCTTGGATGTTTCTATCAAGTTCTTCCTCTGGTGTTCCGCCGCACCGTCCAGGCCGGCGGTGTCACGCCGGCGGATTACGTCAACTCGGTTTCGGAAGCAAGGAAGCGCGTTGCAGGTCACAAAAAAATATCGGTCGCGCAACAGAAAGCGACGATCGCGGAAACCAGCCGGCCAAGGTTCTTTTACAACTTCTTCAACTTTCTTGCCATTGAAAGACCGGGCGGCCAACACGCGGGCCATATCAACTTTTGCCAGCATTTTGCTCCCGATGAGGTTCACCTTCTGGTGCGCGATCTGGGACAACGCGTGGAAATGGTACTGAATTTTCACGACTCATCGTTCGATGACTATCGCTTCGCCGAGCGGATCAGGCGGTGCGCGCATCAGATGGCCGTCGGAACGAAAGATGTGGGCACTATTAACATCCTGCTGGAAGACGATCGTCAAGCCGACAAAGCCGTTGTTTCGGCCGTACTGGCGCCGGGGGCGCAAAACTTCACGCATGACCACATCGCTGCGCAGGCCAGGCGCACGCCGGACGCCCTGGCCGTGAGCAGCGATGAAACGCTCACCTACCAGCAACTCAACGACCGGGCAGACCGATGGGCGCAGCGCCTGCGTGCCTTGGGAGTGGGGCCGGAAACAATCGTGGCGATGCTAGCTCCACGCAACGCAAATTTTCTGGTGGCGATGCTCGCGATTTTCAAAGCGGGTGGTGCACTCCTTCCTCTCGACCCTGCTCAGCCTTCGGAACGCATTGCGCGCATCTTGCGACACAGCGCGAGCTCATTCCTGCTGGCTCCGGCGTCGTTTGACGACCTGGTTGAGCGGGCCCAGGAGGGAATTGGCGTCAATGAGCGGCCTGCCGGGATGCGCATGGAAGATCTTGGAGGAGGCGGGGTCGAGCCGCGGCGGAACCTATTGCAGCCGCAGAGTCTCAGCTATGTGATCTATACGTCGGGTTCGACTGGCGATCCCAAAGGCGCAATGATTACGCACCACGGCATGCAGAACCACCTGCAGTGCAAGGTAGAAGCCCTGGGTGTTACAAGCCAGGATGTGCTGGCCCAAACCTCTTCCCAATCCGTAGACGTCTGCGTCTGGCAGTTTCTCACCGCGCTGCTGGTTGGGGGAAGCGTGTGCATCGTAAATGACGATGTGGCGCGCGACCCCATCCGTCTGCTGCGCGCGGTAAGCGAATCGCGCATCACGATCCTGGAGATTGTGCCGTCAATGCTGCGGGCCATGCTGGTTGAATTGAAGGAGAGCAATGGCAGCCGCCCTTCTTTATCGACATTGCGCTGGCTGGTTGTGAATGGGGAAGTGTTGCCGCCGGAATTGTGTCGGGAGTGGTTTGAACTCTATCCGGACGTCCCGCTGGTAAATGCTTACGGTCCAACTGAGTGTTCAGACGATGTGACCCATTACTACTTGAGGAAGGCTTCAGATGCGGCTTTCCGCCGTGTGCCAGTGGGTGACGTGCTGCCGAACCTCCGCGTTCACGTACTGGATCCAGCGTGGCAGCCTCTTCCGCTCACCGCCGCCGGGCACCTGCACATTGGCGGTGCAGGAGTTGGCCGGGGCTATCTCAACGATCCAGTGCGAACCGCGGAGAACTTTATACCTGATCCGTTCAGTACTGTTCCCGGAGAGAGGTTATATCGGACTGGCGACCTTGGCCGCTGTTCTGACGAAGGGCTCATTGACTTTCTCAGCCGCATTGATTTCCAGGTGAAGATTCGCGGCCACCGCATCGAAGTTGGCGAGATAGAAGCCGCCCTCCTGCGGCAGCCTGACGTGGCCCAGACCGTGGTTACCACCTATATGGCAACTCAGGGCGAACTGCGTCTTGCAGCATATATAGTGCCACGTCAACATCCTGCTCGCGCCATTAGCGAAATAATCTCCTTGCTCAGGAAAACGATTCCCGAGTACATGGTTCCCGCGGCTTTCATCATGCTGGACTCAATGCCCTTGCTCCCCAGCGGCAAAATCAACCGCAAAGCGCTCCCGCCTCCAGAGGATGGGACAAATGCTGGGAAAACGAGCGACGTTGCTCCTCGTACTCCAACGGAAGAGCTCATTGCTTCAATGTGGATGAACATTCTCGGAGTCTCCAAAGTTGGTGTCCACGACAATTTCTTCCAGTTGGGCGGCCATTCTCTTCTTGCCACTCAGGTGGCCTCGCGCTTGCGTAGAACTTACGATATCGATCTGCCGTTACAGCGTGTTTTTGATGCGCCTACGGTCAGTGAACTCGCCGTGGTTGTAGACCAGCTCAGGGTCAACAGCGATGACATCGCAAGCCTGATAACGGAGATCAAGAACATGCCGCGCGATCTTCTGCAACAAGAGCTTAACAAGTACCGCAGCAGCAACAGTGAAACCAATCCAGCCACCGGCAATGAAGCCAAGGCTGCGTGAGCAGAGAGAGCAATGGACAGCCTGCGTCAGATTATATTTGGGCAGAACGGCGACGCCGCCATAGATGCAGAGCTGCCTCTGGCCACCGAAATTGACCGCGCTCATCTCGTGATGCTCAGCGAGGCAGCAATTGTAGGGGAGGACCGGGTATGGGCCATTCTTCACGAAATTGCTCGCCTTCGCGGCAGCGATTTTGCGCCCTTGCGCGGGCGCCCGGCTCCGCGCGGGCTATACATCTTGTATGAAACATATCTAATCAACCTGCTCGGCCCGGAAATCGGAGGAGTTCTTCAGACTGCGCGCTCCAGAAACGATTTGAAGGCCACGCTGTTGAAGATGCGCCTGCGGCGGCCGGTGCACAAGCTGCTGGGTGAAGCGCTGCGGTTACAAGCGGTGCTGTTGCGCCGTGCCAGCCGCTTTGATCACGTCATCATGCCGGCATACACGCACTCCCAGGCGGCACTTCCTATCAGCTACGGCCATTATCTGGCCGGAGTTGCAGGAGCCCTGGATCGCCACATTGGTGCTTTCCTTGGCAATGCGGCTGATCTTGACCGATGTCCGCTCGGCGCCGGGGCTGTGGGTGGCACATCGCTGCCAATCGATTCTGTACGCACCGCGGCGTTGCTGGGATTCACGGAGGCGGTGAGCCATTCGATCGATGCGGTGGCGTCACGCGATCTCGTACTGCGGTTATTGGCCGAGGCCGCCATTCTGGGAATTTTACTCAGCCGCGTGGCAACCGACTTGCTTCAATGGATGACACGCGAGTTTTCCTTTCTGGAGCTTCCCGATGCTCTGGTTGGGCTGAGCTCCATGATGCCGCAGAAACGCAACCCATTCTTTCTTGAGCACGTTCAAGGACGCAGTACCGCGGCTCTCGGGGCCCTCGTTGCGGCGGGCACTGCCATGCATGCCCAGCCTTTCACCAATTCAATCAGCGTGGGAACCGAGGCGGTGGAGCACATCTGGAGCGCGCTTGGGGGCGCAACTGATTCCCTGGTTCTTCTGCGCACCGTAATTGCCGCGGCGCGACCGCAGCCCGGCAATATGCACACTCGTGCTGTCTCGGGTTATACCGAGGCTACGGAGTTGGCGAACCGGCTGGTAACAAGAAAAGGAATGGCCTTTCGCACAGCCTATGAGATGGTCGGAAGTATCGTTCGCAAAGCGGATTCTGCGCTAGAGCCTCTGAGCGTTGCCGCGGCCCGGGCCTTCGGCGACGAGGATCCCGAATTGTGCACTGGGCTCGATCCACAATCCATCGCCAGCGCGTCATGCTTTGGAGGCGGTCCTGGCGCAACTTCGGAATATGTCCGTCATCTGCAGATGCGCTGGGGAGCGTACATGAAACGCAATTCTGAATGGGCTCGCCAATGGCTTCGGGCGCGAAATGCGCTGGATGCCGCTGTAGAGAAAATTTACGCGCGCCTGCACGGTCGTGAAATGGCACATGCAGGCGCGCCACTTTATAAGGAGGAACTCACATGAGTCAGGAAACAGACGTGATCAAGAACTACACAGTCGTGGTAAACGATGAAGAGCAATATTCCATCTGGCCGACGGGCCGGGAAAATGCACTGGGTTGGAAAGATGCAGGGAAGAGTGGATCAAAAGAGGAGTGTCTGGAACACATCAAGACCGTGTGGACTGACATGCGCCCGCGCTCTCTGCGCGAGCACATGGAAAAACATAGCGCCTGAGCAGGCTGCCGGAATAAGTATTTGTTCCCACTGGTAAGCCATCGAGGTGAGCGCTTCCAGAGGCGCTCATCGGCGGTTTGTCGCAACTTGAAGAGGTTTTTTCCTTGTGACGGGGTTGCCACGTTCTTTTGTCTTCGCCAGTTCTCTGTTGTCGATCAACAAAGCAATCTCTGCCACGCTTGGCTGCTCAAAGAACGTAAGCAACGGCAGTTCCACTCCAAACGTTCGTTGTACTCGCGATGTGATTTGCGTGGCCAGCAACGAATGTCCTCCCAGCTCCAAAAAACTGTCATCGGCTCCCACTCGTTCCACCCGTAAGACCTCTGCCCATATCTCCGCGAGCTTTTTTTCGGTGGGAGTCGCTGGCGCTACATATTTGTGGGCCTGCCCTTCTACGGCCTCGCCGGGAGGGGGCAGCGCCCGCCGGCACACCTTGCCGCTCGATGTAAGCGGTAGCTTCTCCAGCGGCACAATGCAGGATGGGAGCATGTAGCTGGGCAAGTTCTTTTTCAGGAGCGCGTTAAGCTCGCCGACATCCAGGATATATCCTGGCTTTTTCACCACGTAGGCAACCAGGCGCTGATCTCCCGGCTCATCTTCGCGAACGACTGCCACGGCTTCGCCAACACGAGTGTCTTCGCGCAATACCGACTCAATTTCACCAAGCTCGATGCGGTGGCCCCGGACCTTGACCTGATTATCCATGCGTCCCACGAACTCGATCCGCCCTTGCGTATTCCACCGGACCTGATCTCCAGTGCGATAGAGACGCCCTCCTGCTCTCCCACTGAAGGGTTCAGGAACAAATTTTTCCGCAGTGAGTTCTGGGCGGTTCAAATATCCTCGCGCGAGCCCGCATCCGCCGATATAAAGCTCTCCTGTCACGCCCACCGGAGCCGGCTCCATTTCCTCGTCGAGCACGTAGACATTGGTGTTTGCAATGGGGTGCCCTATCGCGATCCGCTCCTCGGCTCCGTCTACGTGCTGGACCAGGGACCAGATAGTTGTTTCGGTGGGCCCATACATATTCCACACCGACCTGCTGCGTTCCAGTAATTTATGAGCGAGTTCCGAAGTAAGGGTTTCACCGCCGCACAAGATCTTGAGCCGCGAGCTTCCTTCCCATCCGGCATTCAGCAATAAGGTCCATGTGGCCGGCGTGGCCTGCATCACGGTCAGTCCATCGAGTGATGCCAGTAACCTGCTTCCGTCCAGACAGACATCGCGGGCGGCTATCTTTAACCTCGCTCCCGCAATCAAGGGCAGATAAAGCTCCAGACCGGCGATATCGAATGTGAGTGTAGTTACGGCCAGCAGCCGGTCTTCTGCTTCCAATCCGGGTTCGCGCAGCATCGCCACTAGAAATGCCGTCAGGGCCTGGTGCGTGATTTCAACGCCTTTCGGTTTGCCCGTGGAGCCAGAAGTGTACAGGACGTAAGCGCGGTTGCCGAAAGCAGCCAAGTTTTGAAGATTGCCGGAACTCTCCTGGCCGATCCGGGCACGCTCGCTATCAAACCTGATTATCCTTCCCGTGAACATCGTGAGGTTCTGCAGCAGGCTCTCCTGCGTAAGCAGTACACTTACCCGCGAATCTTCCAGCACGTAGCGTAACCGTTCCGGCGGATAATGCGCATCCAACGGAAGATAGGACCCGCCGGCTTTGAGTATTCCCAATAGTCCGGCGACCATGTCGGCGCCGGGCTCCAGGCAAATTGCGACCAGACTTTCCCGCTCGACCCCCAAACGCCGCAGATAGTGCGCCAGCTGATTTGCCCGGCTGTTCAGTTCCGCGTATGTCAATGTCTGGTTTTTATCAACGACAGAAATTCTTTCGGGCGTCCGTTCCGCTTGACGCTCAAACAGCTCATGCACGCATACATCGGCGGCAGGACTTTGTGGTCCGTGGCTCCAGCCTTCCAAAACATGCCTTCGTTCCTCACGGCTTAGAAGGGAAAGGCTGCGCACCGGTGTTTCTGGATTGTCCGCGATGCTTTGCAGCAGGTTCTGAAAGTGGAGTCCGACCTGGGCGATCATTTTCGGACTGTATAGGTCCGTTCGATAGATGAGTAGGCCCTTCAACCGCTGCTCGTCCTGTTTCATCACCAGGGTGAGATCAAAGAGCTCACGGTCAATGGGGACTGTCTCTTCCTGTATCTTCAGGCCTGGAAAGGTCCATTGCTTTGCCACAGTGTTTTGTAGCATGAACATGACCTGAAAGAGAGGTGATTGGCTAAGATCGCGTTCCGGTTGCAATTCTTCAACAAGCTTTTCAAAAGGCAATTCCTGGTTGGAATAGGCGCCGAGGGCCACGTCCTGTACTCGCGCCAGCAGCTTGCTAAAGATGGGGTTTCCCGAAAAGTCGGCGCGCATCACCAGCATGTTCAGAAAAAATCCGATCAGGCCTTCCGTTTCCGCGATGCCGCGGCCGGCGATCGGGGTACCAACAGCGATATCTGTTTGTCTGCTGTACCGGTACAACAGCGTCTGGAAGGCGGCCAGGAGAACCATGAATAAAGTTGCGCCATGCTTGCGGCCCAAATCCTCCAGCGAATGCAGCAACGCGGACGAGAGTTGAAACTCGTACTCGCCCGCATGGTGATTTTGCACGGGAGGCCGTGCCCGCCTGGCTGGAAGTTCCAGCAGGCTCGGCAATCCAGCTAACTGTTTCCTCCAGTAGTCCAGTTGTGCTTGGATAATCCCGCCTTCCAGACGTTCTTGCTGCCAGGCGGCATAGTCTGCATACTGGATGGGCAGCTCCGATAGAGGCGAGTTCTGTTTGTTGTGAAATGCCTGGTAAAGTGCCGCGAACTCCTGTTTGATTACGCCTAGGGACCAGCCATCAGAGGCGATATGGTGCATCACCAAGAGCAGAATGTGTTCGGCATCATCCAATTGCAGTAGCGTTGCCCGTATTAAAGGGCTGCATGTGAGATCGAATGCAATCTGTATTTGCTCGCGGGCGATCCTTTTCATTTCGCTTTCCCGCGCAGGAACCGGGTACTGCCTGAGGTCGATCGTTGTTATGTTAAGCGGTTGCGCCGGCTGGATTATCTGCAATGGACTCCCAGCTACTTCAGTGAACGTCGTGCGCAGAGTTTCATGTCTGCGGACGATTTCGTTGAGTGCCTCGCTCAAGGCAATTAGATCCAGTGGTCCTTGCAGCCGGAGCGCGAGGGGCAGATTGTAGAGTGCTTTGTCCGGCTCGAATTGATGCAGAAACCACATCCGCTTCTGTCCATAGGACAGAGACGCAGCCGGGGATGTGCGGCGGGAAATTGTTGTTTTCGTCGAAGCATCAATGCCGGACTGCGCTAGCAGTCGCTCGAAGAGCTCCTGCTTTTCGGAAGAAAGTCGTGAAGGGTTTTTCATGACAATTTCGGGGTCGCCGTTTCGGGCGTGTTGGCTTCGTTAGGACGTCATTAATTAGGAGGTCATTGATTCAAGCTGCCTGTAGATTTCAGCCACTCGCGCGGTCTGGCCGGGCACCCGTTCATAGGCGATCATAGCTGCTGAAAATTTCGCCACAGTCGAGTTCTTAAATACCTCCCGCACGGGGACATCCAGGAGCAGCGTAGTCCGCAAGCGCGACACGATCTGCATAGCGAGAAGTGAGTGCCCGCCAAGCTCGAAAAAGTTGTCATCAATTCCCACGTACTCGATTCCAAGCACTTCCGCAAACAGGCCCGCCACAATTTCTTCTTCTGGCGTGCGTGGAGGGCGGTCAATGTGCGTGGAAAATTCCGGGGCGGGCAGGGCGCGTTTGTCCAGCTTGCCGTTGGCGGTCAACGGCATCCTGGCCAATTCGACGATCGCTGCCGGAACCATATAGTCGGGCAGACGATCACCTACATGGCGGCGCAACTCAGCGGGAGTGGGGCTGGCCTCTGGACGCGCGACCACGTAACCGATCAACTGCTTCAAGCCCGGACGGTGTTCGCGCGCAATAATCGCCGCTTGCGCCACCGCAGGGTGCTTCAACAACACAGACTCGATCTCCCCCGGCTCAATGCGGAAGCCACGGATCTTTACCTGGTCATCAGCGCGGCCCAGAAATTCCAGCACTCCGTTGGCCCGCCAGCGCACGACATCGCCGCTGCGGTACATTCTGGCGCCCGGAGGTCCAAAAGGATTGGCGACAAACCGCTGCGCGGTAAGTTCGGGCCGGGCGAGATATCCGCGCGCCAGGCCCATACCGGCGATGTAGAGTTCACCCGGCACGCCGGCGGGGACCGCCTCCAGTCCTGCATCGAGCACGTACACCTGTGTGTTCCAGATTGGTGACCCAATGGGCGCGGCATGGCCCCACTCGTCCATGTTCATCGGAAGGTCATAAGATGTACACACATGGGTCTCGGCGGGACCGTAGTGGTTACGGAGCTGCCTCCCGGGCATGCGGCACAAATCGCGGATGTTCTCACTCAAGGCGAGTGCCTCGCCTGCCTGCGCGATCTCGGTCAAACTGGGGACATCGCTCCCGTATTCCTTTGAGGACGCCGCCAGAGCTTCAATGACCAGATTGGGCGCAAAGAGTTCGTTGATCGCGTGTTCTCCCAGCCACTCCCAGAATCTCCTAGGATCGCGTCGTGTGTCTGCGTCCACTATGAACAGGGTCTTTCCGCTGATCAAGGTCGACACAATCTCCTGGATGGAAACGTCGAAGCTGATGGCGGTGAATTGAACAACTCTGCTGCCAGATACCTGCGACATTTCGGCTCTATGCCAACTCAACAAGTTGATCATTGACAGGCAGGGCATCACGATGCCTTTGGGAGTGCCGGTTGAACCAGACGTATAAATGACATAACCGGGATGGTGCGGCCTGAGCGGTTGCAGGCGATTCGCATCCGTCGGATTGCCGTTTTCTTCGCGCGCGAGCGCATTCAGAGTTTTCACATCGTCGAGCAAAAACAATGGGAGATGCGGTGGAAGGTGAGCCGCCACTTCCCGTGTGGTAAGCACGCACACCGGCCTTGACTGTCCGACCATGAACGCCAGCCGTTCTTTGGGGTACTCGGGGTCGAGTGGAAGATACCCGGCGCCGACTTTGAGAATGCTGACCAATCCGATCACCATCTCCAGCGACCGTGGTATCGCCAAGCCAACAAATGTTTCCGGCCCTGCGCCTTCCTTGATGAGACGGTGAGCCAGGCGGTTTGCGCGTTCATTCAATTCTGAATAGGTGAGCTCCTGTTGTTCGAAAACAACCGCCGCCGCCTGCGGCGTCCTCTTCACCTGCGCTTCGAACAGCTCCGGCAGCGTCGCGCAAGGTATCGCATGCGTGGTGCTGTTCCATCCCTCGATGATCTGCTCCCGTTCCTCCGCGGAGAGAATGTCCAGCTCATTGATGGAGCGTGAGGGGTTGGCAGCAACCCCGTCAAGCAGCCGCACCATGCTGCTTCCAATCGCCTCGGCAGTGCCACGGTCAAAGAGGTCAGACGCATATTCGAGGTTCAGCTTCATGCCTGCAGGGGTACGATCAATACCTCGTAGTTCTTCGAAACTGAAGGTTAAATCCAGTTTGGCTGTTCGCGTATCCACCGATTCAGTTGTGACTCTCAATCCGGAGAGCTCAAAATGTGCGTCGAGGTTGTTCTGCAACGCGAGCATCACCTGAAATAGAGGATGTCGGGCCAGGGAACGAGGTGGATTGAGGACCTCAACCAGTCGCTCGAAGGGCAAGTCCTGGTGGGTGTAGGCGCGGAGATCATCTTCGCGCACACGCGCCAGCAAATCGCGAAACGCCGGATTGCCCGAGACGTCAGTACGCAGCACCAGGGTATTTATGAAAAATCCCACCAGATCATCGAGTGCTTCGTCAGTACGTCCGGCGGTTGGGCTGCCGAGCACAATATCTGTGCCCGCTCCCAGCCGCATGAGCAGTACAGCCAACGTAGCCTGTAACACCATGAACAGGCTTGCGTGCGCCCCGCGCGCCAGCGCGAGTAGCTGTTGGTGCACCAGGGTGTTGATTGTGAAAGTGAGGACCTCGCCGTGGTAGCTGCTCACCTGAGGCCTTGGTCGGTCGCGGGGCAGATCGAGTTCTTCCGGCAGCCCGGCAAGGGCCTTCTGCCAATATGCCAGCTGCCGCGCGATTGCGCTCTTTGCGTTAGCCTCTTCACCCAGCAATTCATACTGCCACAGCGTGTAATCCGCGTACTGAACCGGCAGTGCCGGAAAATCGGGGTTTTCTCCATCAATGCGGGCAGCGTAGGCTTGTGCCAGATCACGCGCCAGTGGAGCCAGGGACCAGCCATCCGCAGCAATATGGTGGACCAGAAGCAGCAGAACGTGCTGCCGATCGTCCAGCCGGAAGAGCCATGCCCGCAGCGGAGGCTCTCGCCGCAGATCGAAGCGATGGCCCGCCGCCTTCTCCACCGCTGCCGCAAGTCCAGATTTGCTGGCCTGCTCCACTTGCAAAGGCGGACGCTCTACCGATGAGTCGAGTATGAATTGCTGGGGCATACCTTCCCCCTCGGGGAAGATCGTGCGCAGGCTTTCGTGCCGGGCCGTCAGATCGTTCAGGCTGTCGGCCAGGGCCTCACGGTTCAGTGGTCCGTCCATCCGAAGCGCCAAGGCGATGTTATAAGTTGCGCTGCCTCCTTCCAGGTGATGCAGAAACCAAAGACGCCGCTGCGCATACGACAGCGGTATCGTCTCCGGCCGCCGCATGGGCCGCAGTAGCGGCCGCGCACTCTCAGCGCTCGCCAATCGTTGGGACAATTGAGCTACAGTAGGTCCTTCGAATACTGTGGCCATGGCCAACTCAACTCCAAAAGCCGAACGCACCCGGCTGATGAGTCGCGTTGCCAGGAGCGAATGCCCGCCGAGATCAAAAAAATTGTCATCAATTCTCACTTGTTTCAGTCCTAGAATTTCAGCGAACAGGCCCGCCAGAGTTTCTTCCTGAGACGTCCGCGGAGTGCGGCTGCCGGACGTGGAGAATTGCGGTATAGGTAGGGCGCGTTTGTCCACCTTACCGTTGGCCGTCAGCGGAAGGCTGGGTAACACCACGATGGCGGGCGGAACCATGTAGTCCGGCAGGTGTTCACTCAGGTAAGAACGCAAGTCAGCAGGGGCGGGACTCTCTCCTTCATTAGCGACTACATAGCCTGCCAGTTGCTTCTGTCCGGGAAGGTCTTCACGCGCTAGCACCACCGCTTGCGCGACGGCTGGATGCTTGACCAGGACCGTTTCGATTTCTCCCAGCTCAATGCGAAACCCGCGAATCTTCACCTGTTCGTCGGCGCGACCCAGATATTCGAGAGTCCCACCTTCGCACCACCGCACCATGTCTCCGGTGCGGTACATGCGTGTACCGGGAGCGCCGTGGGGATCGGCCACAAACCTATGCGCCGTTAACTCCGGGCGCCGCAGATAACCGCGTGCCAGACCTGCGCCTGCCAGATACAACTCTCCCACGGTCCCGGCCGGTACCGATTCCAGAGCGGCATCGAGAACATAGGCTCGCGTATTCCATATCGGTTTCCCGATCACGACCTTCTCCTCGTCGCCGCGGCCGCACAAACTGAACGTGGAATAGGTTGTGTCCTCAGAAGGGCCGTAGAGGTTGTATACGCGCTGCACATGACCGGTCCGATAGAGGTCCTGTACCAGAGAATTCTTCAACGCCTCACCGGCCAGGTTAATGGTGACCGCTCCGTTTGGAATCGCATTTAACTCAAGTAAAGATCTGGCCGCCGATGGGACGGTATTGATGAGCCTCACCTTGTCCCTGGCCGGAAGCTGGACCAGATCGATGGCCGAGCCGGCAAGGATCACCGTCCCGCCGTGGATCAGCGTGACGAACAATTCAAATATCGACAGGTCAAAGGTGATGGAGGTGGAAGCCAGCACTCCGCTCCATTCTTCATGTGTAAATACACTCCCTGCCCATGCGGCCAGAGTGACCGCATTGCGATGCTCAATCTGTACCGCTTTGGGTTTCCCCGTGGAACCGGACGTATATATAAGGTAGGCGGGGTGCTGAGGAAGAAGAGGAGTAATCCGTTCCTTATCAGCCGGGTTGTGTGATGTCTCACGATTCAGCGCAGCTTGTAGCTCCGCTCCGTCCACCGCGAGCATTTGTGTATTCCAACCCTGTGGCAATGTAGGAAGCAGGGCCGCGCTGGTTAGAACGGCGATCGGCGACGCGTCAGAATACATGTAATCCAGACGAGCCTGCGGGTATTTCGGATCGAGGGGTACATAAGCTGCGCCTGATTTCAGTATTGCCAGCAGACCGATGAGTAGTTCTGTCGTGCGGTCGAGAGCGATGCCCACCAGCGACTCCGGTCCCGCACCCAGGCGGATTAGCAGATGAGCCAGCCGGTTTGCGCGGGCGTTCAATTCCGCATAAGTGATTTCCTGTTGCTGAAAGATCAGAGCGACGGCATGAGGTGTCCTGCCAGCCTGGGCTTCAATCAATGCCGGCAACGTTGACTTTACAACTTCGTGCCGATGGTTGTTCCATTCCTCTACGATCCTTTCCCGTTCTTCCCGCGCGAGAATGCTGATCTGCCCCACAGGGAGTGTGGGATTTGTCACGAATGCATCCAGCACCCGCACGAATCGCGAAGCAACGGTTTCCACCGTGCCGCGATCGAAAAAGGTCGATAGGTACCTCAAGCAGAGATGCATCCAGCCATCAACGGTGACCGTTACAATGAGCGGCCACGCAGCGGCAAGGCTCGGCCGCGGTTTTGGTCTGCCGGTGGGGTCTGCAGTAGCGCCCAATTCAATCTCAACGACAGTATCAAACATGGCAGCGAGTCCGGCGATATGCTCGATCCCGTCGAGGGGCAGGATGTGCTGCTGTAACAATTGAGAATGCTGTTCCTGCATTCGAGCCAGCAAATTCAGCAGTGGTTCGCCCGGAGAAAGTTTTATCCGGAGAGGCACGGCGTTCCACAGTTCAAGAGGCAGCGATGCGGCGTCTGCGCGCTCCGCAGCCACCGTGGCTCCAAAGACGATGTCATTACGTCCGGTGAGGCGGTTCAGCAGAACGCCCCAGGCCGCGTGGATGACCACACTGAAAGCTACTGCATGCTGCGCGGCGAGTGAACGGAGGCCGTCGACGAGTTCCGCTGAGCACTCTATAGACACGACGTCTGGCGCGCCTGATGGCCTGCATCTTTCCGGAGCCAGGCGAGTTGGTTCGTCCAGCCCCGCCAAGGCCTGCCGCCATGCGGCTGTTGCAGCGGCCAAGTCGTGCTCATGAGGAAGTGAATCGCGCGACAGATTCTCCGGACTAATCGTGGACGCCATAAGGAGTTCCGAGGTTATCCCGTCAAAAAAATATTGAAGTCAGCGCAGAGATGGATTCAGCAAGATGTTCGCTTGGCAGTCTCGCATCTCATGTGACATTCCCACTCAGTGTGTTCATTAAGCTTCTGGGCCGCATATCAGTCCAGTGCTCGCCAATGTAGCTAAGACAGTTTTCATGGCTCGCTGGCCCAAAGACAGACTGCCACCCCGCAGGCACAGGTCTGAATTGAGGCCAAAGGGAGTGTTGTCCCTCATCATTCACCAACACCAGGAGCTGTGCCGATTGGTCTTCGAATGGATTTAGCATTTATGTCTCCGGTCAGACATCGGTGCCTCCGTCTGGCATCGCGTTGTCGCTGATCAAGTTGAATGCTGTTAAAAACTACGCCGCGTCGATGGAACGTGGTGGAACTGGATCGGTCCACAGCTTCGGGGTCGGAAGGCCCGGATCCACAGCTTGTGGCTTGGTTGCGCCGGAGAATGAAGGCGCATGGCCTTGGATGTGCGCAACCGCCAGGTTCACGTCGTCAGTGAATAACACAAGGCGCATGATCAGCGCCATCTCATTGGGTTTTATCGTTCCGCATTGTTCCATGCCTTGAATGAAGTCAAGCAACGGGCGCCAGTAGGCGGTTCCCAGGAAGACAATGGGACGTTCTGCCAGTTTCTTCATCTGCATCAAAGTCAACACTTCGAACAATTCGTCCAGTGTCCCCAATCCACCAGGTAACGCGACAAACCCGCGCGCGTTGCGCACCATCATGACTTTGCGAACGAAAAAGTAGCGGAAAGTCGCCGCGCGATCGAGGTGGATATTGGCCCGCTGTTCGGCCGAGACTCGGATCCGGCAACCCACGGCGCGGCCACCGGACTCTCGCGCTCCACGACTTACCGCTTCCATCAGTCCTGGTCCGCCGCCGGTCATGATAGTGAGGCCGCAGCCGGCGAGTGCCGCGCCCAGCAGGCGCGCCAGGCGGTATTCGTCAGCAGGTTCACAGAGGCGCGCGGAGCCGAACACCGTGACGCATGGTCCTACCGGATAGAGCACTCGCATGCCTTTTATGAAGTCCCAAGCGACCCGCGCCAGAAATGCAAATTGTTGTATGGCGCGGCGGATACGCTTCCCAGGTGAGCGCGGCTCAATTTTCCTGGTAGTTACGATTTGCAGTGTCCGCCCAAGGGCCGATACGCGGCCTTTGAAGGACTCGTTCAGGGGTGATGACAGATTTGGCATGATAGTTGGTGATCCGAAAAACTCTGCCGCTAGGCGATGCAATCGTCGTGCGCAGGGCCAGACTGGGCCGAAACGCCGCAATGCCATGAAACAAGCAGTCGTTCCAGTTCCGTTCCGATATGTTGCATGAAAAGCGCTTCTGATTGCTGCAGGAAGAAATGATCGCCCTCGAACAACCTCAAGCTGAAAGGCCCGGTCGTTTGGTCTCGCCATGCGGCGATATCAGCAGGGCTGGCCTCCGGGTCTTGTAATCCGCCTGAGACTATCAGTTGGCAATCGAGCGGTGGTTCTTCCGAATATCTGTAGGTGTCGCAGATGGAAAAATCGGCTCGAATTGTAGGCAGTAAGGCTTGCAACAGCTCCAATTCGTCTGCAACCGGGCCGCGGTTGCGGTTCAGGGCCTGTAATTCCAGCAGGAACTCGTCATCCGAAAGACTGAAGCGAAGCTCCTGACGCACAAGCTGGGGCGCGTATTTACCCGACAGAAAAAGGGCCCTCGGCTGCGCTGTCTGCCGCCAGCGCAGCTCCCGCGCAAGTTCAAAGCTGATCAAAGCACCCATACTGTGCCCGAAAAAAATGAATGGCTTGCCGAGGTAAGGCGCGAGCACATCGGCCAACTGGGGCACCAGCTCTGACAAGCTCGTGAAGGGTGGCTCGGAAATTCGATTTTCACGCCCGGGCAGCTGAATCGGCCATAGTTCGACCGCCGCTGGAAGACAATTCGACCACTTGCGAAACATTGATGCCCCGGCCCCAGCGTATGGCAAGGCAAATAGCCGCAAACTGCCTTCATGCTTGGACCTTTGCAGCCCAAACCAGCGATCCGGTGACGCGCTGCGCTTGTTATCAGATTCAAGTAGCGTCAACATGCAATTTCGTGTTTCACCTCTTACGACAGCGCGCTTCGTTACGCTGCTGGTCTGTTGGGAACAGCTTGCGCACAACTAACGTTGCTGATCGTCCCAAGTTCCTCTTGGTCAAGCATCCGCAGTTCCCTGACCCGATGTGCTGCCAAGCCAATTAAGACGGTTGTGATACCCGTGAGCACCAACAAGAAAGCTGCGCCCCGGCCTGGACCCACTCCGATGATTTTTCCCACGCTCTCGCTTAGTGCTCCTCCCGGTGTGAGCAGCGGTCCAAAAAGGTGGTCGGCCAGCGGACCAGCGACGAGCGGCGCGAGCGGGATGGTGGATCGTCCGATCATCAAGCGGGTCGCAAACACACGTCCCTGCACTCCCACCGGGGTTCTGGTCTGCCAGATCACCTGGATGCACCCGCTGATCAGGGGAATACAAAACCAGCCCACCAGGATTCCCGCTGCAATCGTGAGCAATGCGGGCCGCCACCCGGCACACGCCAATGCAAACCCGAATAAGAGAGTTAATCGCAGCATGGTGCGCACCTGGCGCTGGCGTATTCCCCACGCCACCAGGAGAACACTTCCCAGGACAACACCAACTCCTCCCAGTGCCTGCACCACTCCCAGCATGTATGAAGTCGACAAACTGAGCACCACCGGGATCGTGAGCACCTGCCCAAGGGTGAGCGCAAAATTAACGAATGCGCCAAACAACAGCAGGACAAACAGGCCTCGCCTCTGCGTGATATAGGACCATCCGAAAGTAATGTCCTGGCGGAACGACCTGCCTGAGGATTCGTCCGGGGCCTTCGCCACACTTGGAATTCTTACCACGGCCAATGTGAGAATTGCGACCAGGTAGGTGGCTACATCGATCCAGACGATCTGGTGCACCTTAATCCGCGCGATCAACACTCCACCCAGAAATGGTGTGAGGATCAGAATAATGGCCGCCAGGAACTGGGTCACGCCGTTCACGCGCCCAAGATGCTGCCTTGGTACCAGCAGGGTAGTGGCGACCGCGTACGCCGGCGACTGCAACGCTGCAAACGACGACACCATCGATATCGCCAGGTACACTTCCCATAATTCCAGGTGTCCGAGGAACAGCGGTATGGTAAGGCTTAGAGTACTGAGAGCCGCGCCGACGTTGCTGGCGATGAGCACCCACCGCCTGTCCCAGCGGTCTACAATTGCGCCCGCGACTGGCGAGAGCAGAATGCCGGGCAGGGATGCAAACATCACCAGGGTACCCATGCGTGTGACCGATCCGGTCTCTTGAAAAACCTTTACGCCCAGCGCAAAGGCGGTCAATCCCGATCCCACCAGCGAAAAAGCCTGGCCGAACAACAGCACGGCCATAATGCGGCTGCCATAAGGCGCGACCTGACGCTGATCGTCCTCGGCAACCGCGATTTCAGCAGGTACGACCAGTCGCAACGACGGCCACCAGCTTGCAATGGTGCGTATAACGCGTCTCATAGCTTTGGTTGGTTTCGCAGTGGAATTTACTGTGCTTTGCTACCCTGCAAGCTTTGCCTGGTAGGTCTTGCAAGGGGCATTCCTTTGATGTGCGGATTCTCGTTCTGCACCAGTAGTTTGATGTGCCCATGTGCCGCGTCAGCAGCCCGACGCGCGGCTGAGCCCGTTTGTCCCACAGCTATCACATGTCCCATGCGATCACGGAAATCGCCTTGTTGCTGAACCTGGTCGCCAGACTTCCGGTAAATGCTTACCTGCACGCCGGGCAATTGGCTGGCCGCTTCTCCGCCGCGGATTCCCGTAAACTTGCCGGCCCGGGGTGGTAGCAGAAAGCGAATCGAAGCGTGACGATTCGCCGTCCTTTGAAGGCGAGGCTGTTTTCCCACTACTGCGGAAACCGTAAGCGCAATGAGATCGATACCCAGCGCCAGGCGCACCAGCTCTGGAATGAAGCCGCCCGCCAGCCGAGGGTTCACCTCAATAATGCGCGGGCCGCTCGACGTTATTCGCGCCTCAATGTGGCCCGGCCCCCAGCCAAGACCAAGGGCCGCAAGCGCATTCACAGCCATGCTGGCCAACGCGTCGTGGCTTGCCTTCTCCAGTTCGGCGGGGAAATCATGGCCTACTTCAACGAAATGAGGCAATGCACCCAGGTGCTTGGCTGTGATCCCTACCACTGAAGTGTTGAATGTCTCCATCGAATACTCAGGACCAACCGCCAGCTCTTCCACCAGGATGCGCGGCGGCAATGGCTGCCCGCGTTCATTGGTTGTGATGGCAAGCAAGGTCTTGGCATGGGCTTCCACTTCAGGGCCGGTTGCGCATAGTTTTACTCCGTAGCTTCCACTGCCTGAGCACGGCTTGAGCACGACGGGATAGCCAATGGTCTCAGCTGCGCTGACGGCCTGGCTTGCTGCGTCGGCGTACCGATACCGCGGAACCGGAACTCCCGCAGCCTCAAGCCGGGTTCGCTGCACGAACTTATCTTTTACCGCGCACATCGCTTCTGGCGAGGGACCAGGCAAGCCCAGTGCGGCGGCCACGGTTGCCGCTGCTGCAACAAAATAGTCAGAACTTGACATGACTCCTGCAATCGTCTGCCCCGCCATCCGCTCGCGAAATGCCGCAATCAGCTGCGGCAAATCAGAAGTATCAGCGCGCAAAACTTCGAGATGGTCCTCTTCGACATATGGATAGCGCTCTGGCATGGCTGATACCATCATGGGTTTGAAACCCAACCCAACCGCTGCGCGGGCAAACAAGCGGCCGCTGCCCGTGGTATTGCTCTCGATGAAGGCGATGCGTGCAATGTTCATGCCGCCAATAACTGCTTTTCCCCACAAGGCTGGCCCACCACATCTTCGTATGAGCGGCGGTTCCAGAGAATTCGGGACCATTCCGGTGGTACGCCTCGTGGATCGTTGACGGGTATGGGGTGCGTGGGTAGCTGTTGCCGCCACAATCCTTCCCTGTGCAACCACAAATCGCTGTAGATTGTGGACTCGTAACGATGACCCTGATCGGGAAACAGAGCCACCACAGTTGAGTCAGGATGCTGATTGGACCACCATCGCGCGACCATATAGGCTGCGCCGCTGGTGCCGCCCATGTAGAGCGCGTGCTGCTGGTGCAGCGCTCTGGTCGCGCAGTAAGCCTCCGGGGCAGTTACCCAATGCACCTCGTCGAAGCAACTGTGATCGACGTTCTTAGGCATAAGGCTATTTCCCAGGCCGCGCAACACACGCTTCCCATCGGGCTGTCCGAAAATCACGCTGCCCTGGGTATCAACGCCGATCAGGTGCAGCTTGGGAAAGAGATGCCGCAAGTACCGGGCGGTGCCACATGCAGAGCCGCCGGATCCCACAGTTGCTACGAGGCAGTCGATACGGCCCAGCGTCTCGGCCAGGTGTTCTGCAAAACGCGCATACCCACCCGCGTTGTGCGGGTTATCGTATTGTGATGGCCAGAAAGCAAGGGGGTTTTGCGCCCGGATCGCGGCCAGCTTTTCCATCCGCGGCTTTTGGAAACCTCCCTTTTCTGCCGGCCGCGTTACCATTTCCACGCGTACGCCAAGGTCGGCAAGCCGGTGCCGCAAGGGTTCGTCAATGGCAGGATCACTCACCACCGTGAGGCTATAACCGCGCAAGGCGCACAGCATTGCCAGGGCAAGTCCATAGGTGCCGGATGTGGTTTCCACCACCATACCTCCCGGCGTGAGCAGCCCCGCGTCACGCGCGCGGTCAAGCATGAAGCGGGCCGGCAATAGCTTCATCAGGGAAAAGCATGCACCGTACATGCCGGCGCCGAGCTGGACGATCTGCGGCAGTTCCAGCGCTTCAACAATGGTCGAAAATGTTCGGAAGGTCTTCATAAGCACTCGTGAATAACCAGGTCGGATAAAAGCCAAGCTCACCGACATACCGCTGAATGGCGTGACTACGCTCCGACCAGGAATCGTCTGCGGCAATGAGAATGCCTACGATGGTTCCGCTGTGAGCCACCTGCACGCCCAGGCCGCCACAGCGATCGGTAATCTCTTCAATCTGGTTGAACCTCGGCTTTGGTAAAAACCTCTGGTTGATGCGCGCGCTGGCCGACGCCACCTGGCCCAGAGCGGTGGCGTCCTGCCGGCACACAGCGTGGCGAAGGAGTCCCAGGAGCGGGCGAAAGGCTTCGATCTCCGCCCAGTTGTATCGCGCGGGAGGGTACTGAAGCGTGTCCACACCCCACCCTGTTGGATCGGTGTTGAACCCAATCGTATGCACCGGCGGCAATCGTCGACCCAAATCTTCAAGCACAACGCCACAACGCTGCGCGAACAACACAGCGCGTTTCCCGAACATGGTTGAATCGCAGGCTGTTTCTGATTCCACTGCGATCCGGGCAATAATTTCGGGAGATACCGCCCTGCCCAGCGCTTGTGCCACGGCGCGCACGGCTGAAACTACATCTGAAGTCGAAGAACCCATTCCCCAGCGGGGAATCATATTGCTGGTAATCTTCAGCTTCCCTCCACAGCGGCCTCCAAGCTGTTGCAGCGTCACTTCCGCGGCCCGCAGCGCCTTTTTTTTCCAGCAAGGTTCCACCGTGATGGTCCCCTGCGGACCAGGCGTAAACTCCGCTGCTGATTTAAACAACGGCGTGGTATGCGATACCAGACCGCGCACCAAGGTGCCTCCAGGCTGTTCGAATACTCCCTGGAGAATCTCACCGTGATGGCCGCACGTGCGTCCCTGGCCTGCCCGGGGCTGTGCCCGCGGCACAATGCCGAATGGGGGAAAAGAGATTTGAGCCCCGTGGCCGATAGCATTGTCGAAGGCCGTTTGGGCCTCTAGTCTTTTGGTCGGTAAGTTTTCAGTAATCATGGCTGAATCACAGCAGAGAAACAATCAATTGATGCATTCAGTACTGGGGGACGGCGCGGCCGTTAAGAGCTGTAATCTGTCACTTCTGGAGAACTGTACCCACGGCGTCGAGACAAGAGCTGAGCTCATGCGCGAGGTACTCCACAGCGGGCGACTGAAGCAAAGTAGCGTGATGGCCTGGAAGAAGGTGCAAGTCCAATGGCTGATTCGTCAGCTTGTCCCAGCCACGCTTCTGGTCGAGAACATCCATTCCGGCCTCGATCAAGGCCTTTGCATTTTCAGGGTCTGCTTGGGTTGAACGGAACAACGTTATGGTGCCGTTGTACATGCGAGCCTCGTAAGAGCGGATCGCCCGCGTTCGGGCTGCAATGCCTTTCAAGAAGCGGCGCACCCAGTTAATATCCTGTTCGGGCCCGAGCAGGTTGGAGGCTTTCACTTTGGCAAGTATGTAGTCAAGCCCCTCTTCCGCCGAAAGCCTGCGGACCTCATCATGCGGCAGCGAGAATGGGACGCCGGCTGCGCGCGCCCAATCACGCACAATACCCGCAAACGTAACCGCGTCTCCGCGGCCGCCCATCCGCCGGACCGCACGAGGGGAAATGCCATCCATCAATACCAATAAGCCCACCGCCAATCCTCTTTCCCTGAGTTGCTGCGCCATCTCAAACGCAATCACGCATCCGAAGGAGTAGCCTCCCAGGTGGTAGGGCCCTTGCGGCTGAGCTGTGATCATCGCGTCAACGTACTTTCCTGCCATCGCTTCAATTGACGGAGACTCGTCCCCCAACTCGGAAGGATGAAGTGTCTGGAATCCGTAGAACGGCCGGTCTGCCGGCATAGAACGCGCGAGGTTGGAGAAAATTGCTGCATCGCCTGAGAGCGAGTGCACGCAGAAGAACGGAGGCAGGCTGCCTTGCGCTTGTAGGGCCGCCAGCGGCGAGATGGAGGGAACTGTAGTGCGAGCGCGGAGCAGGTTCGCCACCTGCTCGATGGTGGGTTGCTGGAAGAATGTCGAAAGCTTGATTGTTTGCTTGAACTCCCGCCGAATTTGCGCGGTCAGACGCTCGGCCAGAAGCGAGTGACCACCGATCTCAAAAAAGTTGTCTCGAACGCCGACTGGACGCGCATCTAATATGGTCTCCCACATGTCCACTAGCTTGGCTTCCAGAACATCGCGCGGCGGCATCGTCGCGGGTTCGGAGTCATTTTGCTCCTGTGGCGGAGGCAGAGCCTTGCGGTCCACCTTCCCATTAGGAGTGAGAGGAAGCGCATCCATCACAACAAAGCCCCCAGGCACCATGTAATCCGGTAGTTGATGCTTGAGAAACTCCCGAATTTCTCCCACCACTCCGGGCCGGCCCGAGCGGCTCACGAAGTATGCAATCAATCGTTTGTCATCAGTTGAGTCCATACGTTCCAGCACCACGGTTTCGCGTACGTCCGGATGCCTTAACATGGCTGCTTCAATTTCGCCCAACTCGATCCGGAACCCGCGTAATTTCACCTGGTAGTCGAGGCGTCCCAGGAACTCGATGTGGCCGCTGCGGTCAGGGATGTAGCGGCAGGCATCGCCCGTGCGATACAAACGCGCATTGGGCTTTCGGCTGAAAGGATCAGGGACAAACCGGTCCGCGGTAAGATCAGGACGATTCAGATAGCCGCGGGCCACCCCCAGACCCCCGATGTATAGTTCACCCTCCACTCCAATGGGTACCGGCTCAAGGTGTTGATCAAGCACGTACATCTGCATGTTGGTGATGGGAAACCCAATAGGAACCGCACCAGAGGTTGGCGTATGTTCGGCGACCACGTACTCGGCGCACCCCACTACTGTCTCAGTTGGGCCATATTCATTGAAGATGCGTGTGCCGGTGGCATGTTTGCGCCATAGTGCGATCGCCGGTGCCGCTAGCGCATCGGCGCCCACGACTAACGTCGTCGTGCGTCCCCGCATGAATTCCGGAGACAACTGCCGGTTAAGCAGTTCAAGATGCGCAGGTGTGATCTTTATGACGCTGAATCCCTTTTCTTCGCGGAGCTTTTCTACCAGCCTTTCGATACCCGGAGCTTCCGGCAAAAGCTCAACCGACGTGCCAACGAGTAGGGGCGGGAACAGCCCCGTAAGGGTCATGTCAAAACCGATCGGTGAATGGACGATAGCGCCGCGGCCGTTGGCCGCGCGGTAAGCCTCGGCCGCCCACTGGACGTAATTAGTAATGCCGAGATGACTGATCATGACGCCTTTCGGACGCCCGGTTGATCCCGAGGTATAGATCACGTATGCAAGATTTAGTGCTTGCGATAGATTCGAAAGATTGTTGGCAGGCAAGGCTGAGATGAATGAATCCCAGGCGGCGTCAAGCGCGATCTCGCGCAGATCAGGCGCTCCCAACACGCCCGCCAAACCCTTCTCCGTTAGCAGCACCTTTATTCCGGCATCCTCGGCCATGAACTTCAGGCGCTCGAGCGGATATGTTGGATCGAGCGGCACGTACGCGCCGCCTGCCTTTAGCACGCCCAGGATGGCGACCATCATAGGGAGCGACCGGTGCATGAACACTCCCACTAACCTGTCAGGACCGATTCCCATTGAGCGCAAATGGTATGCCAATTGGTTTGCACAGCGGTTGAGCTGGCGGTAGCTGACCTCATGGTTATCGTATTTCACAGCTACTGCATCTGGAGTGCGCTGGACCTGCGACTCAAACATCATGTGAAAGCATGGAACAGGGACTTCTGCCCGCCTGCTGTTGGCCTCGCTTAGAAACCAGTTGCGTTCTTCACTCGGGAGCAGCGGGATCCGAGAGATGGGCCGGTCAGCATCGGCAATGATTCCTTCCAGCAAAGTTTCGAAATGCCCGATCATTCGCGGGATGGTCGCCGCGTCGAAGAGGTCCGCGTTATAGAGGAGGAAGCCGCTCAAGCCGGCGTTGGTATCGGACAGTACCAAAGACATGTCGTATTTGGCGAGATTGTTCTGGCTCTCGGGTCCGCGCTCCAAAGGCACGCATGTGAGCCCGGGAAACTCACTCTTTTTGTCGGCTTGATAGTGAAGTTCAAACGTTACCTGAAATATGGGTGGATGACTGGCGTTCCGTGCCGGCTGTACCGCCTCTATGACTCTTTCGAACGGGACATCCTGGCGACCATAGGCTGCCAGCGTAGTGTTGCGGACACGCTGCAGTAGTTCTCCAAAACTGGGATCGCCCGCCAGACTTGTCCTGATCACCAGTAGGTTCAGGAAGCATCCAATGAGACGTTCCACTTCAACTTGATCTCTGCCGGCGGTGGTCGTTCCCACGGCAATATCGTCTTGTTTCGTGTAACGGGCCAGCAGAACCTGGAATGCCGCCATGAGCGTCATAAATAGAGTGGCGCCTTGTTGTTTGCCCATGGCTTTCAACCCGTCGGCAATAGCTTTTGAAACCATGATGTTGACGCGTCCTCCACGCGTGGTTTGTACGGCCGGCCTGGGACGATCCAACGGGAGTTCCAACACCGGCACGCGATCAAGTTGACGCTTCCAATACAAAAGCTTTTCTTCCAGCGCCTCGCCCCGCACCGATTCACGCTGCCACGCGGCAAAATCGCCGTACTGTAGCGCCAATTTCGGCAATTGAGACGGGCGCCCGGCTGCAAAGTCGGAATACAGTTGGGTTAGCTCCGCGAACAGAACATTGAGTGACCACCCGTCGGAAACAATGTGATGCATCGCCAGAAGCAGCACGTGCTCTTCATCGGCAACTCTTGCCAACTGCGCTCGAATAAGCGAGTCCCGTCCCAGGTCAAAAGGTTTGCGGGCGCTCTCGCCGGCCAGATGCATAACGGCGGCGTGGCTCAAAGATTCCGGCTGGTCGCGCAGGTCTGTGAATGGCACCTCAAGCGGTTCTGGAGGTTCAACAAATTGGACGGGTTCATCGTTGACGATTCGGAACCGGCTCCGCAATACCTCATGCCTTCTTACGATTCCATTGAGGCTTCTTTCGAAAGCGCTACGGTCAAACTTTCCCAGAATGCGCAATCCACCTGAGACAATGTCTGGCCTGCCGGGATGAAGCTGGTGTGCCAGCCAGAGCCCAAGCTGCGCAAAGGAGAGCGGGAACGAAGCTGTCCGGTCTGCCCGTGGGGAAATGCCGCGCGAAGTTCGCTTGACGTCGCCGCCCCGGTTCAAGCGCAATTCGAGTAGCGCCCGCTGCTCCGGTGACAACTGTGCGATGTCGAGAGATGTAGTTGTCATAAGGTTCAAGAGATAGATCGCAGGTAAGGGTTGGCTGATGTTGCGAGCTTTGTGCGGACCTCATTCACGCGCGCGCGCGTTGGTTCCCACCCCAAGGTCTCCAACACAGCCCGCATGGAATCGCCGGGATTTACTGCATCCAAGACTGTCTTCATGCCGGCTTCAGGACGTGAGAAGGGGTAAGGAAGGGTCTTCGCAGATTGCTTGAAATCGGCGTATCCATCACGAATAAAACTTTTTTGCGCGGTGCGCGCTGGCATCCATGTGGTCTCCAGAAACGCGTCGCAGACTTCCTGTTCTGACCGCCGGGGATAGGGGCTGTCCTGGCGCTGCAAGTAAAACCAAAGCATGGGAGAATCCTCGTTCAGCAGCAGATTGCCAATCTGCCATCTCACGGTGTCGGGCAGCCTTTCATATGTCTCACGCAAGACCGGGTCATGAACATTAAGGTCCCATGAACTGGGCAGATTGCGGTATTTCATCAACGGACTCAAGGTTGGTATGAGCAACTCCAGGCCCGCCTCCGCTGCCAGAGAGGCAAGCGATTCGACCGTGTAGGTGTTTTCGACCGGCTGGATAAGGAGATCTGCAATATCTGATTCTGATCGTTCTCCGAGCGAGTCAAGCCATTGCCCCATTCTGGTATTGTCGGGCACGCTTTTCATTAGGACCTTCGCCATCTCCATGTCATCACTACAGTCCACTCGCCCTGTGCGCCGGCCCAGGAGTTGTACTGCTTTCTGAAATGCCATGGGGAATGCGCGATGGTAGACGTTGTAGACCATCAATTCCAGGATGCCGCCCGGCTTAAGAGCACGCACGAGTGCTTTAAGGGCGGCGCTCGGATCAGCGTTATGGTGAATGACTCCGGTGCAAATGACGTAGTCGAACCGGTTTTGGTCTACGGCATCGGCAAGGCTCTGGTGTACCAGATCCAGGTTGTCGAGCTTCAGTGTTGCTGATACCCGGCTCGCAAGCTCAAGCGAGCCGGTTGAAAGCTCAGTTCCGAGCACTGAACCTTGCGGAAATCGCAGAGCCGTTTGCAGGGCCTGGTTAGTACCACACCCTGCCACCCATATGCTCAAAGCCGGCGGCAAGCGGCGGTGCGTGAAGTCTCCAATGTTCTGGCAGAGCATTACGCGCTCGAAATCAGGATCCTCAAGGTATTCAAACTTTGCAGCCAGGGGCGGGTAGGGAAACCGGCTGTAGAACTCAGTATTGAGGCGGTCAACGGATTCCACCGATTCCCGAGAGTCAACTTTCACCGCATGCAGATCAGTGTTTGCGATAAGGCTCAATATCATCAATTACACCTGCAGGAACAAGGGAAAGAAAATTCGGTCACAGGCATTCTTCAACCATTCCGGAAAAGGGCTTATCCGGTTCACTCATTTCATTTGCATCCGCCAGAAATCAAGCTGCTGTGGGATTAATTTCTTTGGAAGCCGGAGCACTTCTGGAAACCGATGTGATGGGAGCTCGGAATGTGGCGCCGCTGTTCACGGCTTCCTCAATCACGCGTGCCAGCGCCTCGATGGTTGGGAGTTGGAACAATCTTGGGAGCGGAATATCAATGGCAAACTGCTTGCGCACACGAGCGATCATACGCATGGCGAGCAATGAGTGTCCCCCGAGTTGGAAAAAGTTATCACAAATCCCAACTTCCTCGCGGTTGAGTACCGCCGACCAGATCCGTGCAAGCGCAATCTCTACTTCCCCTGACGGCGCCCTGAACTCTGTGTTGGGTTCCGCCGATGGTGCGCCCGGATCGGGCAGCGCCTTGCGATCAAGCTTTCCATTCGCATTGATGGGAAGGGATTCGAGACTGACGAACGAAACTGGAATCATGTATTCAGGAAGCCGTGACTCAAGAAATTCTCGCAGCCCGGCCGGTGCGGGACCAGGAGCTCTAGGGACCACATAGCCAACGAGCCTGGTATTTCCAGAGTCCTTGAATGCATGCACTACTGCTTCCTTTATTCCTGGGTGCTCGGCGAGAGCAGCCGCGATCTCGCCCAGGTCCACGCGGAACCCGCGAACTTTCACCTGATGATCAATGCGGCCCCTGTATTCGAGGGAACCGTCCGGCAGATGTCTCACGAGGTCACCTGTGAGGTATAGCCGCGCTCCCGGGACTGCCGCAAATGGATTGGGGACAAACCGCTCCGCGGTCAAGGTCGGCGCACCCCAGTACCCGCGGGCGACTCCGCGTCCAGCGATGCACAGCTCTCCCGGCACTCCCGGGGGCACCATTTCCATTTTCTCGTTCAGAACATAGCTTTTAACATTGCTCAGCGGGCGGCCAATTGAAACAGCAGAGTCGGTGCTGACTCTGATGGCAGTGCTGTCCACCGTGCACTCTGTAGGGCCATACACGTTGTAGAAGGTGGTCCGGCTGGACGCCAATTTGAGCCAGAGCTGTTCGTCGATTGCTTCACCACCAATCAGGGCCAATGAAGGCACGCCGGCTTGTCCATCTTCCAGGCCCGCTTCCAGCAGCGTGCTCAGGTGCGACGGTGTGCAGTCCAATACGTCAATGCGGTGCTCACGGATGTATTCGATGAACGCGTGCGGATTGGTGCGGACGTCTTCAGGAATCACGCATAGTGTATGCCCCCCCAACAACGTCACGATCTGCTTGACCGCTGCGTCGAAGGAAATAGGAGCGTTCACCGAGACCCGCAAGTGCCCGGTTTTTTGGGAATACACTTCGCGTTGTAACGCGTACCAGAGATTAATCACAGAACGATGCTGGACCATTACTCCCTTTGGTCTGCCGGTCGATCCCGAGGTGTAAATGATGTAAGCGATGTTTTCCGGTATCGCAGTAGTCGTTGGGCGCTGGAGCGCATCATTGTTTTCCAGTACCGGTTCATCGAGGTAGACGATTCTTGCCGGCAGGCCATCCAGGTACGTTTGAAGTTTTTTGCGGGCGACGATTACCGGAGCGCGCGTTTCCCTCACAATATGCTCTATGCGTTCCTTGACCGGATACGCGGTTTCCAACGGCACATATGCGCCGCTTGCCTTAAGAATCGAGAGAAGCCCCACAATCATTTCCACCGAAGGCTCGACGAACAGGCAAACCGGCACGTCGGGTCCCACACCGAGGTTGCGCAACCGTTTCGCCAGCGATGATGTACGGTCGCTCAATTCCCTGAACGTGAGTTTTTCCAGCCGGAAGTCGACCGCTATCTCATTTGGGGTGCGCGCCGCTTGCTGTTCAAAAAACTCAGGAATACAGCCCGTGGGAACGGATGGATGATCGGTTTCATTCCACTCGGCCAGGAGGCGTCGAGTATCGCCTTCAGTGAACACATTCACCCGAGCGATGGCTTCATTAGGATGGGTCGCAAGAAATTCACAGAATGCTTCGAATTGCCTCGCCAGCATTCCTACGTGCTCTGCCGTGAACGACCCGGTATGGTAGGCCAGAGCACCGGTAATTTCTTCGCCATTGTGAAAGCATTCGAGCTTCAGTTCAAATGCATAGGTGCTGGCTCGAGGCGCCAGCGATCTGAAGCGCAGGCCTTCAGCCCAGTACGCAGAGCCATTGCTCGTGAATGAATATCCAAAGACGCCGGCAGTTGGACCGGATGACGTTGGATCCGGTGGAACGTAATAGTCTTGCCAGAGTGATGCCTGCACCAGGTGCTCGTATGCGGACGCAGTGGCGTCGTTAAGGTCAGTCGTGCTGGAGAGTTGCATCAGCACCGGCAACACCTGCGCATAAGGTCCCATGCCGTTACGAAACTCTTCCACAGAACGCCCATCAAGCACGACACCAACTTCCAACACGGGCGACTCGGCACGCCGATACAAAAATAAGCTCCAGCAGGCCAGCAGTACCGCTTCCAGCGGCTGCGTCGCCGTGCGATTCAAGGCCCCCAGCTTTTCTGCAATGTCGGCGGTAAGCTGGAAGGGTACGAACTCCGGCGATAAATGTCCGTTGCGAGCAGGCTGTCCCGCGATGCGGACCTCTGCCTGTCGAGTCTTCATTTGTTGGTCCCAATAAGCGCGTCCTTGCTGGGTCACTTCATCATTCTGTGCCGCGGTTTCTTCCCGCCATGACGCGTATTCCACGTATTGCAGCGGCAGTTCGCCATCGTCGGCCCTCGTGCCCCCGGCGCCATAGAGTTCTGCTGCCTCGCGAATGAATTGCTGGAGCGTTGCTGCATCAGCGCATGTGCCGGGCGCGCTCACGATCAGAATATGCTTCGCTGGGTTCACCGGAACAAGAGTGGCCCGTACCGGAAATTCGGACTCACCGTTGCCGTGAGCCTTTGCTTCCTGGTCGAGAAGATTGGCAATTTCCTGCATGTCTTCACTGGGCGTCCGGGAGACCGCATCAAATTGCTCTGCTGCAGAGTCCGGCTCTACCGCCTGGGCTGGATAGTTCAACCCCGGCATGGGTACAAACCGCGAGCGCAGGATTTCATGCCGGCGGATTACACCTTGTAGCGCGGTTCGCAGGCGTGCTCGGTCTAACTCGCCTTCTATCTCACAGGCAATCTGAATGCCCGGAGCGCGCCCGGTCCCGCGAGAGGCCCAGGCACATTTCTGCTGTGGTGACAGGCTATATAGGTCTTGACTGATCGATGACATAAAAGTCCTCGCAAATTTAACTCGCGATAAGCGCGAGACTCTCGTCGAGCACGATGTTGGTGGATGATTCGGCCATAATGACCAGAATCTTTCGGTTTCCCTCGAAGCTTTCGCGTCCATGAACAATCGCCATGTTGTCCACCAGCAGAACATCTCCTGTTTGCCAGGGAAAACGAACAGCAACGTTTTCGTAGGTAGCCCTAACATGGTCGAGCGCGGAATCTGGAATGGGCGTTCCATCCCCGAAGTAGGTGTTGCGTGGGAGCCCTTCTTCACCCAATTCTTGCAACAGTGACTCGCGCAGCGTTGGTTCCAGGTTGGACACATGAAAAAGGTGCGCGTGGTTGAACCAGAGATCGTTTCCCCTGGTCGGATGCTTGATAATTGCGGGCGCGACGCGTGTTGTGCGTAAGCGGTCACGGCTAAGCCATTCACACTGGGTATTGGCCGCGCGGCAATACGCTTCGACCTCTCCCTGGTCACCCGTACCAAACACTTCCTGCCACGGCAGGTCCACTCCCGCGCCGTAGTTCCGCACATACATTACCTTTTTTTCCCTGAAGGTCTCGCGTACAAACGGGTCAAGCGCGTTAAAGAAGGCCCGGTCGTCCGCGATAGGCGTGTTTCCACCCTTGGGTGATGGTGTATGGCCGAAGAAGAACACCTTCATCGGCCACTTATAAGCGAAGGCATTTTCATGGTGCATCGGGATGGGATATTCCGGCGGATATTCGGTCGAGGTATACACCCGATCTGCCACCTCGACTCTGGGTGCAGCTCGCTCTGAGAACGTGAGTGGCTCATCAGTGAAGCATTCCGTGAAACGGCGGAAATCTTCTGCGCTTTTGAGACTGAAGCCTCGGAACAAAAGCGCGCCATGCTTTTCGAGTAGATTATTTGTCTGCTGCCGGTGGGCGCGGCCCCATTCGAATACATTCAGGTCTGAAGCTGCTGGTTGAATCACGAGCGGCATGCCGTCATTCGTGCCGTCAAGCGGGCCCATATGCACCAGATCGTGATCTATTCGCAGGGGCGCACGCTTTCGCGCAAAGCGCCGTGCCGTGGCAACATTGCCGGTGCCAGGATCGACTTTTTGGTGGATGGCACTGAGCATCTCCTGCCAGATGGTGCCAGTTCCTCGTTGCTCCGCAGTGCGCCAGCAGTCCACCCTTTTGGCTGTTGCTTCGTTGTAGCGCACCGCTGCCCACACGCGATTTTCTTTTAACAGGAGCTTCACGCTAACGCCGCCTGTGCCGGAAAAGTCGTCGCTGGCTATAAACCCGGCGGGTGACCATTCGTCAGTTCCCAGCCAGGGCTCAGTTGTGGCGTATTCCAGCGTGATTGATAGCTGGGGCTCATTTGCCTGCCGCGGATGAGCTATGGCTTCATGCAATACCTTGCGCAGATTGCGAGTGTCCTCGGCCAGGTTCGAGACGCGCTCCGGAATTGTGACGGTGGACGTGACGTGGAGGGGGCCGCACGTATCCGTTAGCTCAGGCCGCAGCATCCGCATATCGGCGCGGCACTCAACTGTTGTTGAACCATCGCCCGCCAGCAACCGCACTACCCCCGCGAACAACATCTCAATAAAAGAAGTCCCCAAATCCTGAAGTGTCTTTGGTGTGAACTGCTTTACCGGGTCAGGCTGAAGCGGGAAGAACGCGGTAAGTCCAGAGTCCTGCGGCTGCTTCCTGAGAGACGGCGTGGCATCGTGCAAGTCGCGGTCCGATTGTGCCGATAGTAGATAATCGCGATATGTCTTTGCACGGTCTCGTAGCGCGACTTGCCTTCCGCCGGCCAGTTGCTCATAGATCCATACCAGATCTTCAAGCAGCAACACAGCTGTTCTGCTGTCAGCAATGGCCCGATGGACCACCACGCCAAGGCACGAGAATGCAGGTCCGTTCAACACCACGATGCGCAATGACTCGCCCGGTGTGGGCTTTAACTCCTGGCCTGCCGCCCGCACCTGATCTTTCAGTTGCGCCAGATCGGGCTCGCTGGTTTGCTCGATCAATTTGACCATCCGGGCGGCTGCGCCGTCGGGAAGGGAAGCCAACTCAATGCCGCCTTCATCGATTGCGTACTGCAGGACGTCGTTGTAAACCACAAGCGTTTCAGCCGACTTGAGCAGAATTCGCTCATCCAGCCTCTTCGAAGCTCTTACCGCACACGTGATTTCAGACGGGAAAACGTCCGCTGAAACGGTTGGGGCCTCGATTCGTAGTGCCTTTCTCTGTTGCTGCGCGGCAAATGGCTTGCGTGGAACCAGAGTGCCTTCGAAAAACTCGATGGCCAGAGGGAACAACTTTTGCCAACGCTCCTCGGCCGCATAACGTGCCTGGAGGGTATGCAGGTTGGGAATACCCAGTTCGGTTGCCAGCTGATTGATCCGCCGCAAGCGATCAAACTTCACATCACGGGGCGGATTGACATCAATGATCTCCCACTGCTGGAACTTTATTTTTTGGGTTACCCCATCCGAATATAGGGGACGGCACTGGTGCAACCGCGACCAGACTTGCCCGTAGGGATAGTAGTAGTAGTAGTGAACATCCAGTTCGTAAATATAACGGTGATGTTCGCGGATAAAATCGACAGTCTCTTGAAAATCTTCCTCCGTTTCTCCCGGAAAGCCCACAATCCAGAGCGTCGTCACGCGAATACCGGCGCTCGCCAGGGTCTTGATGACTTTCGAGATACCCGCGGGCGTGGTCTTCTTGTTCATCGCATCGAGTACTTTTTCCGAGGCGCTCTCAATTCCGAGACGGCAGCGCACGCAGCCCGACTGGGCCCACCGTTCCACCCGCTTCTTGTCGGTGGCAATCTTATCGGCCCGAAGATAGCCGTCATAGAGGACAGGCGATCCCCGCTTCAAGAGTGAAATGGAAAGGTCCTCGATATAAGGGTTCATGAGCGAATCGCCCATGAAGAAGGTCTTGTTGCCATAACGCTCTGTCAGGTCGATCATTTGCTCGGCCAGCACCCCAGCAGGCTTTTTGCGATAGCCGCCCCACTGGACCGTCTCCGAGCAGAAGCTGCATTGAAAGGGACAACTTCTCGCGCCTTCGATGCAGAGATGAAGGTAATCCTGGAGGGCGAAATCGTTGTAGTCGGGAGTCCGCAACTCCGTCGTTGTTAGCGGCGCTCCACCGACGTCATTGCGCATGAGCACACGTTTCGAGCGCAGTTTCCCGTTCAGCAGATCGCGGAACAGGACCTCGCCTTCTCCCATCACGATGTGGTCAACGTAGCTGAACTCCCGCAGAAGAATGGCCAGATTGTCCGAGCCGTCAGCCAGATCGTCGGCAAAGACGCCGCCACCCATGACCGTCATCCGGTCAGGATATTGTTCCTTGACGCGCCTCAGGATGTAGAGCGATGTAGCCAGCGATGTGGAGTAGGTGCTGGTGCCCACAACCGCATAAGAGCTGAGATCCATTTCGCTGAGCACTTTGTCGATGTCGCGGAACAGGCGGGCAACGATGGGAATAAGGCCGTTCACCACCTCCACCTTTGGTTTTAGCTCGTAGACGGGAAGGATCTCTGAGATGAGCGAGGCACATTCCGTGGCACCGGCTCCGTTGAGGTGCGCCAGCATATGCGCTTGCAGGATGTACCAGAGGTTTGTATATCCGTGTTGTACAGTCAGGCCATCGAGGTGCTGAAGCAATTCAAAATATTTGTGGTGTGCCACCCAGATGTGCGGAATGGTATTGAAGTCAAAGCATTTTAGGTTATAGCCGTGCCCCTCCAAATACGTCTTCAACACCGAAATGCCCAGCGGCGGAGTATAGGGGGTGTAAAAAGGCGGGAGCAGCAGCAGAATGTTGCTGCCCGGAGCAATCGGCTCGCCCATCTGTTCGATCTCCCGAGCCGCAGGCGCGTTTCCATTGATAAGCGAATTGATTGATACATCCATCTCCTTACAATCTCCTTTTACTGTGACAGTCCGATAATGTAGCTTGCACTCAGATCACGCCGCGTGAAAACTGTGGCGAGAGTTCTTTGATGTGACTTGAAACGCTGGCGCGCACCAAGGCTCCATGCGCGGAGCAAGTTGCAGAATCCTCTCCCCACCTGGTATCTAAGAGGGCCGATTTTGCTTAAGGACGCACCCGGCCCAACTGTTTGCGATGAGTCTGCAGCGAAGCCCGGATCCGGTGTGCGACCTGCTCACGCCGCCATCTCGCCAACGCCTGGCGTAGGGCGCTGACCGAATTGATCTGGTGGGCGGGAATCATCGACAGCGCGGATTGAAATGACTCGAGAACCTGGCGTGCGCTTTTGGCGGACACGCGGCGCTCATCAAATGAGGCCGTCAGCACGATCTCGTCGCGAGGCTCTACATCAATGCTCAGCCCATAGTTCGTCCAACCGCCACGAAAGGAGACGCTTTCAATGGGCAGCAGCGGGGGACGGCCTTCAACATAGCTGGTCGGCGCAAGTGATAAGTTCTGAAAACCAACTGTGGTCTCAAAAAGCGGCTTGCCATGGGGAATTTCGCTGCAGGACTGCACTTGAAGCAAGGGAATATCGCTGTACTCGCGAACCATAGCCTGCATCTTCTGCAGCTCTCGCAGCCAGGACGAGACAGTTGCGTCAGCCGCGAGGCGAATTCGCACTGGGTTCAGGTTCAGAAACAAGCCAATCGTTTTGGCGAGACGGGGCACTTCCGGAGGACGCACGGCCACCGCTGCTCCAAACATCACGTCCGCCTCCCCGCTGTACTCACCCAGCACCAGGCCCCACGCCGCCTGTACCAGAGTATTCAAAGTAATCTGGTTTTGGATGGTGAATTGGCGAAGCAAGTCACTGCTGCCGCGATCCATGATCGCGTCAACCGCGCCCCATGAGGGTGTTTGGCTTATGGATGTCAGATTATTGTCCCCGGGTATGGCCGTAGCCTTTTTGAGGCCCCGCAGATACTCGCGCCAGAATTGGTCGGTGCGGGCGAAGTCTTTGGTTTGCAGCCATTCCACAAATTCATGGTAAGGCGCCGGCCGTGGTAGTGCGCTTTCGCGGCCATGCCGAAAATCGTCATACAGCACTTCCAGTTCATCGAAGAGGATGCCCTCGGACCAGCCATCCATCAGCAGGTGATGGTAGATGAACACAAACCGGTACCGTCCCCCGGGCAGTTCAAGAAGCGTCAGCTTCATCAGCGGTGCAATACTGAGGTCAATGCCGGTGCGATGGATGTCAGCGCAATAACGTGCAAGGCGCTCTTCAATTTCCTGCGCGCCGTATCGACTCCAGTCCAATCGCTCCACCTGCACCCTGAGTTCAGGTTCTACGGTCTGGATTGGATGTTCCCTGTCCTGCCAGTGGTAGGCCGTTCGAAATGCGCTGTGCCGGTCAACAATGGCCTGCCAGGCTTTGATAAATGACTCAGGATCAAAGTCTGCGGCGAAATTCCACCCGGCTTCCGAGACGTACAGGCGCTGTCCCGGTGAGCTGAGACAATGGAACAGCAATCCCTCTTGCACTGGCGTCAACGGGTAACGATCAGGGGCCTTGGTTGGAGGGACCGCCAGGTTCACAGCAGGCACGGCGTTTGGCAGTGGAACGGCAACTTTGGCCAATCCCTCTGGTGTGGGATGCTGAAACAGTTGGATCGGCGTAATCTGCACACCGGCTTGTCGCAGGAGAGCGGCTACTCGAATCGCTCCGATGGAATCGCCACCCAATTCGAAGAAATTAGCTTCATTACCGACATGCGCGCCCCCCAGGACCTCCTTCCAAACGTCGGCAATCGTCTTTTCCAACCGCGTTTGCGGTGCCTTTGTATTGGCTGGCGTTGCAGAACGCGGAGCCGGTGTTGAGAGCTGCAACTGCTGTTTGTCAACTTTGCCATTTGGTTTGAGTGGCAGGCGGTCGCGCCATACGAAGAGTGAGGGCAACAAAGCGGGGGGCAATTGAGCGGCAAACGCAGCTTCTACTTCCTTGGTGTCGCTTGCGACGCCGGACCGTGGAGTCAAATAGGCGATCAGACAGGGCACGCCGTTGTAATCGACCTGGGCGAGAACCGCGGCTGCTCCCACGGCGGGATGTTGCGCGATTACGGCTTCTACCTCCGCCGGTTCCACGCGATGTCCGCGAATCTTTACCTGATCGTCAATCCTGCCCAGGACCTGGATGCGGCCATCACGACGCTCGCGAGCGAGATCCCCGGTGCGATAGAGTCGCTGTCCCGGCTCGGATGAAAATGGATCGGGAACGAAGCGCGCCGCCGTTTCACTCGGCTGATTCAGGTAACCGCGGGCTACGCCCGTTCCACCTATGAACAGTTCCCCGGGCATGTTGATGCCAACCGGACGCATCGCCTCATCGAGAACATAGGATCTGTAACCAGGAAGCGGCTTGCCGATTGAAAGTATCGGTGGCAACAGAATCTGTTCGTGGGCTCTGACATGGTTCATGAGGCAGCCTACGGTGGTCTCAGTTGGGCCGTAATGGTTCACGACCCCGCACGCCGCCCCGCCAACTTCCTTGATCCGGTTATAGAGGTCGACGGAAAACGGCTCGCCTCCCAAAATGAGCCATCGCCGGGGGAGGACTTCACGGCCGTGAGTTAGCAATGCGCGCAAGTGCGACGGGACAATCTTGAGTACATCAATCTGATTGGTAATCATGTACTCAGCAAAGGCGGCAGCATCCAAGGCCAACGTTTTTCCGAGCAGGTGCAGGCAGCCTCCCGTTGTGAGCGCGGGAAACAGGCAGGTGTGCCCCAGGTCCACGGCCAGGCTGCACGCGAGCGCGAAAGAAGATTGTGAATGTTGCTTTAAGCCCAGGCCGTTTCCAACGGCTGCGGTGTAGCTTGCCAATGCTGCATGGGGAACACCTACCGCTTTCGGCGTACCGGTTGATCCCGAAGTATGAATAACGTAAGCCAGGCTGCGGGGTTCGATCGGATGACTCTCAAGGGAAAGCCGCTCCCTTTGCGTGGAAAGGATCTCATCGATCAAGACCACCTGCACACCCTTAGGTATAGAGTTTGCCTCCGGGGTATTCGTGGCCAGCACCATTTGAATACCGCCGGCAACGATCTGTTTGGCGCGATACGCCACCGGCGCCTCGGGATCGAGAGGCGCATAAGCCCCACCTGCGAGCATCACTCCAAATATCGCAGCAATCGTATGCACCGAGCACTCTGCCACAATCGCGACGATTGAGTCGGGTCCCACATTACTCTGCCGGAGATAAGCTGCAACGGCGTTTGCCTTTACCAGTAATTCCCCATACGTGAAGCGTCCATCTGCCGCGACGACGGCCTGCAAGCCGGGAATCCGCTTTGCCTGCTCGACAAACAAAACTGGCACTGAGACGCTGCCCAAGAGGTGAACAGGCGCGGCAGGGGCGCCACGGGAAGGATCAATCACCGTCAACCTTGCCACTGGAGTATTTGGATCTGCAAGGGCCTCACTGCTCAAGTTTTTGAACTGGCGGGCCAGCAGGACCGCATCCTGTTTGTCTATGCGGCTGGCGTCATAGTCGATGGTGATATCGGCGCCAGAGGCCGGGGAATCACAGCGGCAGCGCAAGAGGAATGAGTTCTGCCGATCACCGGGTTTGAGGGCGGCATCAGATTGCTTGTCCCCGGGACGCCGCCGAGCCTCGAATAACACGGTGAAAACGGCTTGTATCGTGGAACGTGAGCGACTCCGCTGAACCTGATTGTCAATCGCTCTCTGCACGGCTATTACGAACTTCTCCATAGAGAGACCCGGCTCGGGATTGCACATGAGAGGAAACGGGCTGGTCATCGCGTCTGTGATGGAGGCGTCTGGAACTTGATCCAGTACTACTCCGGTCACGTGGATAGACCGATGAAGCAAGTTCCAGATAAGGATCTGCCAGATGGCAAGCAGGTATGTCACGGGCTCTACAGATGTACTTTGTGCCCATCGGTTCAGCGCGTCGGAAAAGCTGCGCCCCAGCCGCACCTTTACCGATTGCATGGTAAATGAGACAGTTGCTGTTCCGAAGCGCTCAATAGGCAGAGCTTGAGGAATGGCGTGTACCCAGGCCTCATGTTCCCGCAAAGAGTTTTCATTCTTGGACCCATTGCCGTTCATTGCAATCTCTCGATTCAATTGCAATACAGCATCGAGCTCTGCGACAGCTTTCATATCTAGCCTTTCGGATGGGACGAACATGTCGAAGAATGATGACAATCAGGCGGCCGCGAGGTCGGCGCAATGTACCATCTCGCCCATAGCTACAAGGATCTTGCGTGGACCCACGTAGGGGTCACGCGCATGCGCCACAAGCATGTTGTCGACCAGGACGATGTCGTGCGGCTGCCATTCAAAGCGCACTGCAGTTCGCTCGTAAAGCGCCTGGATATCCTGGATAGTCTTGTCTGGAATTTTCGATCCATCGCCGAAGTACAGGTTCCGCGGAAAATCATCCTCGGGAAAGAGAGTCCGCAGCGATGCCGCCAGAGCCGGAGGTAGACATGCTACGTGATGGAGCAGTATCTGATTGAAAAATACCATTTGGCCATTCTTCGGATGCCTGGCGAATGCCGGACACGTGCGAGAGGTGCGCAGCGTGTTTCCGTTCCACTGGCAGTCAATGCCGGCTTGTCTGCATGACTGCTCCACGGCTTTTCGGTCGCTCGATTTGAAAAAATCCTGCCAGCTTACATCCAGGCCTTCTATAAAATTGCGTACGTATTTCAGACCTTTGCGCCCGAATTCCTCCCGGACAGTCTGGTCAAGTCCGTCGTAGATTTTGCGGCCATCCGCCAGGGGCGTGCATCCGCCCTGTTTGGCCGGGAGCACGCAGTAGAACCATTGTTTCATTGGCCACTGGTGCGTGTGCGATCCTTCGTGATGGAAAAATATGGATTGATCAGGAGGGTATGGAGTTGATTCGTAAACCTTCCTGGCAGCCCGTTCGCGCGGGAGATCGCCATACTCCGTGAAGAGATCAGGACACAATACCTCGGCACTGCGCTCGAATACGTCCGGCGATGAAGCCGCAAATCCTCGCAGCAATACAGCGCCATGTTCCAGCAGCTTCTCTTCCACAAGCCCCTGATTTTGCCTTAGCCACTTGACCGGATCCAGACCTTCCACTGACTGGAATACCAAGGGCAGTGGCTGCTCGGCGCTGAACACAAAACCGCTGGCGTGGAAATCTTGGAGATCTGAGATTGGCCTCTGCCTGCTATGGATACCGACTTGCTCATCTTGCATATATTTTCTCCACGGTTAGTCTCGCTGAATTCATTTGCCAGGAATACGTTCGGGAGTTCGCCGACAGGTAAGCGTTTCGGTACTCGCTGGCGAAGTGGAAGTCAGGGATGCATCCGGCAATAAATAAATGTGTGGTGAGGAGTTACAACGGCAGGCTGCCGCCATTCGCGGAAAAGCGCGTTCTCAATGCTGCTTATGTTCTTGCAGGAACAGGCTCGGTATGCCGGCGCCACGGTAAAAAAACCGGACAACTCGAGCGGCTGGAGCTTTCAGCCCCTCGTTACCAAATGGCTGACTGTAAGATCAAACAGGGGAACAATCACGTTGTCAGCGAAAACGCCTATTTGTTGGCAAAAACGCCGTGAAGGCGGCGGTTCTCTAGTTTATTTCTGTGTGGCATTCTCACTTGCGTCGGAGTGAGTCCATAGTGGGTTTTGAAATCTCGAACGAAATGGCTGATGTCACCGTAGCCAACTTCTGCTACCACCTCTTTGATCGACAAAAATGTATCGTCAATCAGCGCCCGTGCGCTTTGCAGGCGCATCAGTTTCAGATATTTTCCAGGCGAAATGCCGATGTAGTGTCTGAAAAGCTGGCGCAGGTGAGAATTAGATATCCTCAGGTGATCCGCTACATTCTCGATTGGACAGTGACGGCATTTCCATTCGTCTAGAAGCTTCAATGCAACCGCCACTCGACGGTCTATTTCTTCCACGTTGATTGCTAGTCTGTTAGATAGTCGTGATTTGCCTTCGTTACAGCGAAAATTCAATACATTCGCAGTTTTCTCGTTCATTACTTTGGAGCCCCCGAGAATTTGGTGAATGCAAATTTAGAGTTTTCTAGTCACACACAAGTTGCCCCTTTCAGGAATGGAAAATTGTCCCATGGCTGCGTTGGGCTAAAGATCAGTTGCGAGTTTTCCAATTGTGTGAGATTAGTTATACTCGAGGGCCACAACAGTTTGACGGAAATGCATATGAAGCCATATCGAGCCGTTTCCCTTCTAATGTATTCCCATAATGGTATCTATGTTCAATCCTGTTGCAAAACCGCTGAAGCAAAGGCCCGCTCGCCGATCTGCAATCCACCGAATCGCGAGCTGTTGACCTGTTCTCTTTTGAATTTATTTTGCCGGCGTGACTGGCCATTGTCCTTGCTTATTGCTGTGCTGATGAGCGTAATGCTTCAAGGTATGGCATGCGGCGCCATGGCTGAGAACACGGATTCGTCGTTGGTCATAACGCACGTAACGGTTATCGATCCTCGCGGCGGTCCGCTGCAACAGGATATGACCATTATTGTCCGCCGCGACCGTATAGAAAAGATAGAGAAGAGCAGCGTCGCACATGCCTACGAAGGCAGAGTTCTTGACGGACGTGGAAAATTCCTTATCCCCGGCCTTTGGGACATGGAAGTTCATCTGAGTTGGACCAGAGCAAGCGCGTTACCGCTTCTTGTCGCCAACGGCATAACTGGCGTCCGCGATATGGGCGGGCGTCTGCAGGAACTCGAGATCTGGCGCTCACAAATCTCGGCTGGCCTGCGGGTGGGCCCCTCAATTTTTCAAGTCGGCCCCATGTTGAACGGAAAGAGTTTCAATCCCCTTCAGATGGCCGTCGGGACTCCTGAAGAGACGCGCGGTGTTGTTCGTACTCTCAAGTTTGTCGGTGTCAACGGCCTGAGTATTGAGCGGCGCATGCCCCGAGACTCATATTTTGCACTCATGGAGGAAGCGAAGAGACAGGGCTTGCCGGTGGGCGGCCATATTCCCATGACGGTCCGGCCGGAAGAAGCATCGGACGCCGGCCAGACAACCATCGACAATGCTGAGACAATTTTCGATGGGACTTTCGGAGAGGGAATAAAGGATGCCGACCTTCCCGGCGCCATCGAGGGCTTCCTTTCTTCCGGCGCCGCAGCCACATTGTTTGCCCGCTTCGTGAAGAACCACAATGCTGTGACGCCTGCAATTGTCGCCTACCAGTGGTCGGTCCAGTCGCTGGATCGCTCAAACTCTCCCGACCATCGACTGATCTATGTCGCCGCTTCCGTGAAGAAGGAATTCCAGAAGGAGCACCTTTCGCCGGAGGATGCTGAACTGATGCAACGTCTCTATCCGGTCTTGATTAAAGTAGTTGGGCAATTGCATCGCAGCCGAGTCATGCTGCTAGCCGGCACCGACGTCGCTGCGACCAGGGTTCCTGGATTCTCGTTGCATGATGAACTGTCACTCCTCGTTAAAGCAGGGCTCACACCCCTGGAGGCGATTCAGGCAGCAACGCTCAATCCGGCGATCATGTTGCAAAAGTCCGCAGATTTTGGCGTCGTCGAACCTGGAAAGATCGCTGACCTCGTGTTGCTGGATGCCAACCCGCTGGACAACATTGAGAATACCAAGCGCATTTCGGCGGTAGTCCTGAAAGGCAAACTGTTCACACGGAACGATCTGGACTCTCTGCTGCAGCAGTCGGAACGGTTAGCGAGTCAGAACTGAGCGTTCGCCCGGGCTGTGCTGCGCAAAAATTCCGTACCAGAGCTACAAAGGTTCTGAAGGCGCCGAAGTTTGACGCCGGCGCCGGATCGAACCAAGGCCACAGAATGTCATTGGTGGATCAGCGTACCGATAGATGTTCCTGCCAAAGCGCGCGAGAGGTTACCGGGACTCAAGCCGTTTACGATCCGGAAACTTCGAGCGAGTTTGGCTCGCGTCAAGAGGTCAAGCACCGCCGGTTCAACAGGAAGAGTGGGAAGTTTTCTATCGATTAATTCCTGGGCTTGGATTTTCGGGATGAATTCCGCTGCGGAATCCGTCTTAGGATCGGCAGTATAGAGTCCGTCAACGTCCTTGAGAAAGATCACACTGCGCGCGCCGAAGACTTCACCCACCAGATAGGAGCCGGCATCGCTCCCATGGGGCGGCAGCTTGCCCACGAGCGGCGGATGTTCCCACAACGAATACGGAGGAATCCCATTGAAGACCGCGCCCCGCGCTGCTGCAAGCATGGCGGGAAGCAGTTGTACCACGAACGGCGCTTCCAGGTAGACGAAGCCATGCTTGGCCAGCAGGCAAGAGACCATGTAAGCATTTTGGGCGGAATCCTTGGCACTCAATGCGGCCAGAACTCCGGTAGGCAAGCCCAGGTCCAGGCCAACGGAGAAGATATGCCGGGAGCGCACGCCCGCGCCCACACCAATGATCATGCGATGCTGCGACTGATTGGCGACAATCTCATCCAGCAAGGGCAGCAGAGCGGAGCGTCCGCGGTCCATGATAGAGCGTCCGCCGATCTGTATGACGTTGACGTCGGGCAGAATGGCGGTAACGTGCGATTCGGTCCGGGCGATCACATTCTTGTCAACCAAAGATTCCCGCATCAGCCGCGACTCTACGTGTTGTGCGCCCGGTTCATTTTGGTTCATGCCGCGCCTCCGTCGTGATAGATGATCGTCCCTACTGGCTCGCCGTTGAGCGCCGCCGTCAGTTGTCCCGGCTTGAGTCCGTTGATGAACTGAATCTCACGGACGTGACGCGCCCGCACCATGAACTCAAGCACGGCGCGTTCCACGATCAGATCGTCCAGATCGCGAGCCAGCAATTCCTGAACGCTAATGCGGGCGATGAACTCGCAGGAAGAATCTTTCTTGGGATCGGCGGTGTGGAGGCCGTCTTCATCTTTCACATAGATCATCTTGCGCGCGCCGAACACCTCTGCAATCAGGAAGCATCCGGTATCGGTACGCTGCGGCGGGATGCGTCCCGTGACAGGGTTTGGCTCCCACAGTTTGTACGGAGGCATACCCTGGCAGACGATGGCGTTGCGTTCCATCAGATAATGGGGCAAAGTGCTGAACCCTTCCGGTTCGATGAACGGAATCCCGTGCTGGGCCAGCAGGTAATGAAGCATCTGCGCGTTCTGCCACGCTACTGCCGTACCCAGTACAGTGAGCACTCCAGTGGGGAGACCAAGATCAATAGCGAGGCTATAGATGTGGCGGGCGCGCGTGCCCGCTCCTGTTCCCAGAATCATCTTGTGCCGGTCCAGGTTGGAGACAATTTCCTCAACCAGTGGATATACGGCGCCGCGTCCGCGGTCCATGATGCTCTGGCCGCCGATCTTAACCACGTTCACCCAGGGCAGGATGGCAAAGTTTGGTGTATTCTCCGTGGCTTGCTGGAGAGAAGCATCTGTCAAAGAAGTGGAGAGCAATTGTTTGCCTAGCGCGTTGAGCGCTGGGTACTTATCTTCTATATCGTTGATCATTTAACTTTCCGGGAACCATGATTCGGTCTTTCTTAGAATGTAAAAATGTCCAATTCGAAGTTGTGTTGCTCCAGAAAACCAGCGTCCACCGACCCGAACGTGGTTTCCGCCCAGGCGCGCAGTTTCTCCAGTGCCTGCTCTTGCACATTAATGGGCAAGGCGGCAAAGCGAGCTCCGGTGCTGCGGCGTCGCAGAAACTCCTCCGCCGTGGTGTTGACATTCCACGAAGCAGCCAGGGAATGCACGTGGCGCTTCGCCGATGATTCCAGCCAGGCGAGAGCTTGCCGGCGCGACTCCTGTGGCCGATGCCAGACAACCTGCATTTCCTGGAGAATAGCTGCCAACTGGCGCTTGAGTTGCGCGTCAATTCCCGATTCCGGACTGACAGTGTGACCTACAGCCACGTTCCCGTCCGGACGCAGGACGCGCCGCGCTTCATTGAGGACGCTTTGCCAATCGCTGACGCCGCTCAGCACCTGCATTAACAGCACCAAGTCGAACGCGCCGTTGCAGAACGGCAATTGCCGTCCATCAGCCTGCGCCAGTAAGCCGCTTTCGGGAGCTACACGAAACTCACGCAACATGGCGAGGGATGTGTCCACGCCGACATAGAAATCTCCAGCTGCTATGAAGGCTTTGCCGATTCGTCCGGTGCCTGCGCCGATGTCAAGCACGCGAGCCCGGGCCGGGAGGGTCGCTGCGGCCCATATGGCGGAGCGAATGGCTTCCGGCGCGCCACTGGGAAGAGAGCGGTGACGTTCGAAGCTGGAGGCGGTTGTGTCAAAAGCAGAAGGCATAGCCGGGTTCAACGATAGCCCTCCGCCTGCAGCCGAAAGAGTTCGGCATAGAGTCCGTTTCTGGACACCAGTTCCTCGTGAGTTCCTTCCTCCGTGATAGCGCCCTGCTGAAGCACCAGGATACGGTTGGCCATGCGCACGGTGGAGAAGCGGTGCGAGATCAGCAAGGCCATTTGTCCGGACACCAATTCCGCGAAGCGGGCAAAGGTTTCGTACTCCGCGCGAGCGTCCAGCGCCGCGGTCGGCTCGTCCAGAATCACAACCTGCGCGTTGCGAATGTAAGCGCGTGCCAGCGCGATCTTCTGCCATTCGCCTCCGGAAAGCTCGATACCGCCTTCAAAGCGACGGCCCAGCATTTGCCGGTACCCAAAAGGAAGATTGTGCGCCAGCGCCGCTGCCTGTGATTTTTCCGCGGCGGCCACGATGGCATTGTGACTGGTGAAGTTGCCGCCAGGACCGGTCGCCGAAGGCTCGGCCGGGCGGTCTAGATATTCTTGCACCTGACGGATTTCGCCTATGCCGATGTTTTCATCCAGACGGAAGTCATAGTGTACAAAGTCCTGGAAGATTACGCCGATGGCCCTGCGTACGGACTGCAGATCGTACTTGCGCAAGTCGACTCCGTCCAGCAGAATGCGGCCTTCCGTGGGATCGTAAAGGCGAGCAAGCAGCTTGGCCAACGTTGTTTTGCCAGCGCCATTTTCGCCTACGAGAGCAATTTTTTCTCCGGGAGCGATGCGCAGGTTTACATGCCGAACCGCCCAGGCGTCACTGCCCGGATACCGGAACCCCACATCTTCGAACACCAATCCCTGAGTGATAGGTGTAGGAACCATGCTTGCGCCCGCAGGAGAAGCGATGCCCGGCTGCATCTTGAAAAAGTCGAAGAGGTCCTGGATGTACAGGCTTTGCTCGTAGATGTTGCCGGCGCTCAGCAAAAGCCGTTCCGTCACGCTGCGGCTGCGGGCGAAGGAAGCAGCAAGAAAAGTGAGCGTGCCGATGGTGATGATTCCGTAAAAACCGCGCCGCAGAATGATCACGTAAGCGGCGTAATATCCCACGATCCCAAGCAGGGAGAGCAACGTGGCGGCAATGCCTTTACGTATGGCCAGACTGCGGTTGGCTTCATAGAAACGGCGCGCGAGCTTCCGGAAGCGGCTTACCAGCCATTGTGAAAGACCGAACATCTGGACTTCTTTTGCGGTCTTGTCTCCTGCGCTCAGGAAACGCAGGTAGTCCAACTGTCTGCGTTCCGGCGTCATGCGATAAAGCAGAGAATATTCCAGCGAGCTGAAATGAGTTTCCCCCAGAAAGCCGGGAAGCACGGCCGCCACCAGCAGGGCCAACAACCAGGGACCGTAAACGAAGACCGCGACGGCTAAAGAAATCAGCGTCACAAAGTCTTGTCCAACAGAGAGAAGTTGCGTGAGCAGGCCGATGCGTCCGGTGGTCTGCCTTTGCGCGCGCTCCAGTTGGTCGTAGAACGCGGGATCTTCGAAATAGCGCAGATCAAGCGCGGCAGCGTGAGCAATAAGTTTCTCACTGATGTGATTGGAACAGAGGTCGCCGAACAGACCTTCGACTGCCGTCGAGGCCTTGTCCAGCGCTTCACCCACGGAAACGACGATCAGTTCCACCCCGACCAGGAGCCATAGCCGGGAAAGGCTGGGCCGGCCCATGCGGGCTGCAACCACTGAGTCAATAATCAATTTGGCGATCCAGAGAGTTGCAATTGGGATGGTGGCGCGCAGCAGCCGCAGCAACACGATTGTGATTGCATAGCCGCGGTGTGTTTCCCAGACCAGGCGCAGAAAAGGAGGCAGGGAACGAAGCGCGCGAAATTTTTCCCGCCACGTGAACGCGCCGCCGCGTGGAGGCTGGGCAGATAGCTTCGGCGATGCTGAAACCGAGGGTGGCAAAGCGTTTGTATTGTAATCCCCATTCTTGTTCGGAGTGACGGGGATATGCCTGCAGCGGCGCGGTTATTGCGTTGCCGCAGGCATCATCCCGATAATCCGACTTCTTTAGTCGCCGGCTCGCAGGTTAGTGGTGTGTGTATATCGTGGTATCCGGCACGACCTCAATCAACTCCATCATGCCGCGGTCCTCATGCGTGAGGATGTGGCAGTGCAATACGAACTGGCCGGGGAAATCAACGAAGCGGCTGCGCATCCGGAAATATCCGGGAATGGTGACCGTGCAAGTAAGGCTACCCGTCGTAGTGCACGTTGTGTATTGCCGGATGTTGGCCGGACATTTGTCGATTTGTGTACAGACAGAAGCCGGCAAAGCGTAGTCTCTGGCCGCAGGAATCGCAAAGGTGTCCCACCAGACAAAGTCCTTTTGCAGAGAATTGCACGCCTTCCATGTTTCAGGCTTGTTGGGATCGGCGTAACACGGATTCGTGGGGTCCTTGGCTGCAGCGCTCTGCGGCTGGAAGACCTCGATGATCTGAAACGGATTCACGTGGATGTGGAAGGGATGTTCCTTGGTGGAATCCAGATTCGACACTTTCCACTCTTCCGAGGAGTTCAGGAGCATGGACTGGTTAAAGTCATGGTCGTTGAATTGTTTGCCGTTGATCTCCAGCTTGCCGCCATTGTCCTGGAAAACGAGCTCACGCCTGACAAAGATATCCGTTGCCGGGATGTCAGCCAGGAAAGGCGGGAACGTAGGAAAGTCTTGTTCGTTAGAGATGAACGGCATGGGTGGGCTGATAGCGCTGTCTTTCACCACCACGGTCAACAACGTTTCTATCTGCGGTACTATGTTCGGCTTCCCCGGGTTACAGTCATTGCGGCAAAGCCCCGCCTGGACTTTGAGATCATATGTGCCCGCAGCAGAGGGCGCCTGCACCAGCAGATCGGCACGATTCGCGGGCGCAAGGTTGAACTGATTGTCTTCTTTGGTCCCTTGATAATTTGTGTAGTTAAATTGAACGCCGTCCTGTGCAGTCTGCTTCCAGTGAACGCACGTTGTGGTTGGCGTGCCGCTGCACGATGTCGAGGCCCCTCGTGCGACAAAACCCTGAAAGAGCGCGGCATCCCGCTCTGCCCCGTTTACCAGACGCCAGAGTTGCACCTGGTTCGGCTGCATCGTTATCACAGGTGCAAGCCGGCCATTGACTGACAGCAGAGGTACGGCGCGGCTGCCGGGTCCCTTGCCCGGGACGGTAAGATTCAGCACCGTGGTTAGCTGTTGAATGACCAGCACCTGCTCCTGGAATTTCCAGGCGGGATTGGACTTGTAGTATTTGTTCAGATCGTCATCGTACTTGCCTTCAATGATGAACGCGCCGGTCATGCCATTGGCGACGTTGAGCGCCGTTGACCCGTGTTTGTGCGCGTGGTACCAGTGCGTCCCGGGAGCCTGTCCCATCTTCACTTTGGCCGGGTCATAAACAGGTACCCTGAAGCAGTAGGGAAAAAATCCCATCTGGTATTGCGGCCACAATCTGTTTGCGATCTCCTTTTGGTTGACCGGCGAGAGCTGCATGTTTGGGGGCAGGACCGGCGGACCGCCCTTAGGAGGGGATTGCCCCTTATACGGCGCTGTGTTGTCATAGTTTGTGACGAGCTGTCTCTGCAAACCCTGCCAAGGGGTCGGCATGTCTGTCCAGTAGGTTGGCGGACCGTTTTTTTCGCACGCAGAGTAGAACTGGTTGATGGCAGTCTGGCCGTCAGGGGTTAGAGCACCCTGGGCAGGGCGGATGAAAAGCAGCACATTGTCACCGGTGGTATTGGGAGTTGTGTGCGTGCCGTGGAAGTGGACGTTCACGGTGCTGGAGCCATGAAGGCAATTCGGCATCGTGTCACCGTTCAGGTTTGACGATTTGCCTCCTGAACCGGCAAAGGTGATATCGCAGCCGTTGGCCTGATCGGTATCGCCACGGTCGAGCGAGTTGATGAAATGCTGGGTGTTGATCAGATTCTCAAATTGGATCTCAATCAAGTCACCGACTCTGGCCCGAAACGTGGGGCCCGGAATGGGATCGCTCTTGGAAAAAAGCGGGTCTTCCGGACCAGGCTTCAACAGGCTGCGACCATGGAAGTACCTCATGGGCTGCGTTGCACAGCGTGGAGTGGTTCCGGTGTCCCACATCACCCGGGTACTATTGTCACTGAGCAGAAGTAAAGCTTTTAGCCGTCCGTTCTCGCTCTTGATCTCCGGCACGGTGAGAAGTGCCTGGCCTGCCAGGGGATTAGGGCAATTAACGATTTGCGGGTTTTGTGCCGTGGCGCGAGGAGCGGAGACGAGGAGCAGAAGAATCCCGCAGCCCGCAAGCAAAGCGCTGATCTTATTCTTCTTCATGTGCGCTTGAGCTTCCCGCTGGCGGCCGCGTTGATGCCTCTTGTCATCGTGAGTGGAGTCGACGTTTACAGCCTGACACTTTGTCATTACGCATTTCCTTTCTTGCGGCGTTCCTGCACGGAGATCGCCTTGAATGGGACAGAGTCTTGTGTGCGGCATCATTCCGCGGGGTCATTTGCTGGGTGGGGCCGCTGGCGGCGCAATCACCTGGATTGTGCCCTTTACGTCCGGATGCAGAGAGCAGAAGTAGTCGATATTCCCCGCCGCAGTGGGACTGAATGCGCTGGAAGTAGAGTTGGGAGCAATCTGATTCGGCATAAAGAAAGCAGGATTTCCGGCCACGCCGGGCCAATGCGGTACAGAATCGTTGTTGGCCCACACAATGTTGTCCCCTGGCTGGACCTTTGGCAGTGGATTTGGATTAAAGTTCGCACTGGGTGGTTTGGTTGCGTTTGGGTTGATATTGATGAGCCATTGAAAAGGCATGTTGCGAATTCCTCCTTGCAATTGTTCCAGCCGTGTTTGAAAGATAAAACATCAGTCTTCGTCATGAAGAGCACACTTCATAGCGCACTTCCGCCGTGAGGAGTTCTCCACAAAAATCCCTAGCTCCCGCAGCAAAGACAAGTCTGCGGGAGTGGCTTCTGATTCTGTTGTTTTCTCCAAACCTGGAACTAGGTTCAGTGGAATCCGCCGACGCATCACCCAACTGCAATTGAGGTCCGGTGGAGGAAACGACGAAAGTCGATTCCGGAAGCTGAACAATTAGGAGAAGACTAACTCTCGATTTGCTTTGCCGTCAATGGAAGAGTGATGCAAATCATCAAAACACTTAGGGCGCTTCCATAACTGCCACTCCGACGGACAAGCGAAGACCGCCCAAACTTCGCGCGGGACACTAACACTGGTTAAGTAGTTATGTCGAAGAGCGTCCTTGCTGGGTGCCATATATGAAAACTTTTTCATCTATGTCCCTCGTTTGGTGCCCGTTGTTCCAATTTGGGAAGTAAAAAAAATTTATTGCTACTTACAACATTGCGGTGCTTAAAAAGTAATGTAAGCTGCAAAATGAAAGTGGAAGATATTTTTTATTCTGGCGCAATACAAACTACTTCAGATCAGGATCAGCCTTTTGCCCCTCGCAAGAAAATGGAAATGTCCCGCAAGCTTAGATATGTTGCAAGAATCTTCTTTCTCACATCTCTGGCAGTATCGAGGTTCCAAACGCAAACCGTCCCTCTATTCCCGTGGTTCAGCGTGGTACTTGCTCTGAGGGCTTATCCATTCATCAAAATATCAGCTCATAGTCGGTATTTGCATTGTCGGAAGTGAAAATGTAATAGGTCCTGAGACACACGAGAGGCGTTTTTCTGTACACACATGATTCCACAGACATACATTGAGAAGCTTCGCGGCCAACTGGGCGGCAGATTGCTCCAGGCGGGCGATCCAGGTTACGACCAGTCGCTGGTCATCGACAATGGCCGCATCAATCTTCGGCCGGGCGTGGTGGCGATGTGTGCGAACACGCAGGACGTCATCACCGCCTATAAGTTCGCCGTCGAGCATGAGATGCCCTTCACTGTGCGCGGCGGCGGGCATAGCGCGGCCGGCTACTGTCTGAACCAGGGCGGGCTGGTCATCGATCTCACCAACATGACGGCCAAGCGCCTTGACGCTGACCGCCAGGTCTGTTGGGCTCAAACAGGAAATCGTTGGCACGATCTCTACATCTATCTGCAGAACACCAACACGGGGTTCATCCCCATCGGCGGCGGTTGTCCAACCGTCGGTATCCCGGGATTCATGCTCGGGGGCGGGCTTAGTTTCGTCTCCCGCTCCTACGGGCTAAGCGTCGACAACCTCGTCTCTATCGACATCGTTACTCCCGACGGCCAGCTGCGCAGGATCTCCGCGGATTGCAGTTCGAAGGAAGAGCAAGACCTCTGGTGGGCGTGCCGCGGTGGCGGCGGCGGGAATTTCGGGATCGCCGTAGCCTTCGAATTGCGCGTGCACAAACCGCTGACGAAGACAATGTTAGTGGGCCAGATCCGTTACCCAGTCGAGGCAGCGCAAGAGGTGTACGGCTTTTACAACGAATGGATCGAGACCGTCCCTGACAAACTGGCGGTGTACGGCTACATGGGGAGGGTGGCGCTTCCGGCGCATCCCGACACCAGCGTCAACGCCATTGGCCTGACGCCGATCTTCAATGGCGACACGCGGGAGGGAATGGATCTTATCGCCCCGATCCTGAAGTTTCCCAATATTTACATCAACCTCTATGACATGACCCTGCCCGACTTTGAGATTTTCAACGGCCTATTGACCAACGTTGGCGGAAAACAAGCCTACATCCGCTCCGGCTTCATGCCGCCGAAAGCCTTCACGCCGCCGGCCATCACTACTCTGACCGATTACATGACAAGCGCCCCGTCACCCAACAGCCTCCTGGTCTGGACGCACATGGGAGGCAAGATCGAGAAGGTACGGCCCGAAGACACCGCCTTCTGGCACCGCAAGGCGCGCTTCCTCTGGGAAGTCAAAGCCATTTGGGCGAATGACGACCAGTTGCTGCAAAACGTCAACTGGGGCTATGCGCTCGGCGAGGCGATGAAGCCGCACGACGTCGGGGCCTATGTCAACTACATCGATCCTCTTCTCAGCAATTGGAAACAGGAGTTCTACGGCGGCAACTACGACGAACTGCTCCGGATCAAGAAGGAGTGGGACCCCAAAAATCGCTTCACCTTCCAGCAGGCGGTCGGCTCGGCATTCGAGCCGGTTCCCGGCAATTTCGCACCGCTGTTTCACACGTTCATCGTCTAAGCCGACACGGAGGAGCCATGAAAAAACTGATCATCGTTATCGCGACGGCGCTGCTGTCAGTCATCGCGATGGCGTTGCTGTTAAATGCCGGAACGCAGAAGCCGTCAGCGCCACCGCCGATCGTCCTGAGCCCCGCCATTCCCGGCGACGTCAATGTCACGGCCCAAACTGTCTCGATCGATGCGTTCCAGCCCGACTTCGACGTCTACTCGTGGAACACCTTCATCGCCCTGAATTGGCCGCCCGGACCGGACGGCAATGCCGATCCGAAGCAGACCATCGGCAGCAACGGCGATAACGACACGGTGTGGGAGCACTATCGCGACGTGCGCAACGTCTTCCTCCCTGGCGGCAAGAGGCCGACCTGGAACGGCCCTCCTGAGCCGCCGCCGGCCGCTGGAAAGATGCTTTACAAACCGGGGATGCGCGTGCTGACCCAGGTCGGTAAGACGCCGACGGTGCTCACCGACTTCAGCCAGCCGTTCAACACCGGACCGCTCATCGACCAGAATGGCACCTACACTCGTTTCGAGATCCTGACTAACAAGCCAATGTTCGACTACATCCTCAACAACTCGCTCTATTCCAAGGCCGGGCAAAAGGTCTTCACCCCGCCGGTGAAATTCACCTGCGGCACGCTCGGCTCGGACGGAAAGCCGGGCGTCGAGGGGGCCATCATGGTCAAGTCGTCGTGGAAGGTGATCGACCCCTCCGAGAAGTCGCGCTTCCACTCGGAGGATGTTCTGGTTTGCTCGCCGGCGTCCAAGAATCCGAAATACCCGGCATCCTGCAGCGTGCGCACGATGGGGCTGGTCGGCCTGCATATCGCGCATAAGACGCAGTCGGCTTCGCAGTGGCTCTGGTCGACTTTCGAGCACGTCGACAACGCGCCAACCGCGGCGGACGTCAAGAGCGGGAAGCTGAAACCGAAATACAGCTACTACAACCCAAAGTGCGATGCGGCGACCTGCCCGCCGAACCAGATCCCACCACGGCCGTGGAACCCGACCAAGGTCAGCTCGTTCCATAGCCAGGTGGTGCGGAATGACCTGTTCAATCTGCCTATCTATGCCGCCAGCGCGGCCGCGCGCAACGCCGATGCAAAGGCGCAGCTGGTGGGCGTCAGTCCGAAATCCGTCTGGCAGAACTATGAACTGATCAGCACCATGTGGCCGACCAATCCCGGCAATTGCGCGGCGGCGCCCGGCGATCCTTTAGGCCACCCTGCCCCAACGTTCCTCGCCAACACCACGCTTGAGACGTACGTCCAGCGGACGCCGCCGCAGCCGAATGTCTCGTCGCAATGCATCGAGTGCCACAACAATGCCACCATGACCGTACCGGTGCCGAGTGACTTCACATACATCCTGCAGCGCGCCCAATAGAAGAAAGGCTTGAACCATGAACACTAAAGCAACCTCCGCACCAGAAGCCGACGTTCAGGACTTCGCCAACATGTCGGCGGCGCTGACCGGATTCCTGTCCAGCGTGCTCAAACCGAAGCTCGATCCCGTGGGACTGGCACGCACGTACTACGAATTCGCCCTGGCGCAGGTAGGAGCATCGCAGATTTCCGCGCTGCTCAATGCATTCCGCGCGATCCAGACGCAGCCGCCGCAAACCATTGCTGATACGCTGCTGGAGACGAGCAGCCCCACGCCTTCAGGCCAGGCGTTGCTCGCCCAGAGCATCGTCGCGATGTGGTACCTCGGCGCCTGGTACATTCCCGGGGTGAAAGGCGGCGGCGGCTTCCCGCCCACGCCACTGCAGATCATCTCTTCGGAGGCCTATACAAACGGACTCGTGTGGAGTGCGATGCAATCGCATCCCATGGGCTTTAGCCCCTTTACTTTCGGCTACTGGAGCCAGGCGCCGGGACCGCTATCGAGTTTCGGCGTGGACACCGGCAACGGAGGTGGGCAATGAGCGCGTCCACGCCACACTACGACGTTATCATCATCGGCGCCGGCGTCTCCGGCAACACCATCGCCTGGCAGCTCGGACTGGCCGGCAAAAAAGTGCTGATCCTCGAGGCTGGCGTGGCTGTCCCGGACAGCCGCGAAGAGTATATGGAGAACTTCTACCTCGCGCTGGCAAAGACGCCGGAAGCGCCATACCCGGGAATCGCCGGACGGACATCCGTAAAAGGCCAGATCACCCAACCCAACCCGGGGAATCTCCCCACTCCGCGGGCAACGGTGCTGGGGATAGGCGGCTCGCCGGACACAAGCTATCTCGTACAGGCTCAGCCTAACGGGAAGACGAACCCGCCCACTGACAAGAATGGCAACGTGCGCGGCCTGCAGTTCTCCAGCACCTACGAGCGGATCGGCGGCGGAACGTCATGGCACTGGCTGGGAACCTCGCTCCGCGAGCTGGAAAACGACATTCAGATGAAAACGAAGTATGGCGTCTTCCATGACTGGCCGGTGACCTACACTGAGATGCAGGAGCTGTGGGCCAAGGCGGAGCAGACCATCGGTGTGGCGGCCAGCACCGTGCAACAGGAGCCGCTGGAAGTGGTCGGCCTCAAATATCCGCCGGGCTATCAATATCCAATGGGGCCCATCCCCATGAGTGTTGTCGATCAGACTGTCAGCACTGGCGTTGCCGGACTGCAAGTGCCTGGAATGCTCGACGGCGAGGGTGACACTCGCATGTACGATGTTTTCGTCACGCCGACGCCGCAGGGACGCAACTCCGAGCCGTACCAGGATCGCCGCGTCTGCGCCGGCAATACCAACTGCATTCCTATTTGTCCCATCCAGGCCAAGTGGGACCCTACTGTAACCCTTGGCCAGGCCCTCGACACCACTGACAAAGATGGCAACAGCAACGTTACCGTCAGCTATCAGTCGGTGGCCGTCAATATCGCGGTTGAAGGCAAGAGCGTCACGCGAATCGACTACCTGGTGTGGTCGCGCGACGCGAGCGGCAAGCTGACCAGCGAGAAGAAGTCAGTGACTGGGAAGCTGTACGTCCTGGCGGCTCACGCGATCGAGAATGCGAAGCTCCTGTTGATGTCCAATAACAGGAAGGGCATCTGCAACAGCAGCGACCAGGTGGGCCGCAATCTGATGGACCATGTGCTCTATCTGTCATGGGCACTCGTCAATCCGACCGACGACCCGATCTGGGGATACCGTGGGCCGCTGGCAACCTCGGGAATCGAATCGCTGCGCGACGGCGAGTTCCGCAAATACCGCTCCTCGTTCCGCATGGAGATCGGCAACGAGGGGTGGAACTTCTCGTCCAGCGATCCCTACAACACCACCATGGATTACATCCAGGGAACGAACAACGCGCTGCTTAACCCGGACGGCCAGCGCCTCGGCGGCCTGGCCCTGGTGCAGAAGCTCAACAGTCTGTTCACGCGCCAGTTCCGCATCGGAGTGATGTTCGATCAGGCGCCGCTCGCGGAAAACCGTGTCACGCTCGATCCAACGTACACCGACGGACTCGGGCTCCCGCGTCCGCACATCGACTACGGTCTAGACCCTTACACGATGGAAGGCTTTCGCGTGGCTGCGGATGTCTGTTCGAAAATCTATAAACGGATGGGTGTCACTGAGTTCACGACGACTGGCGTTGGCGGCACGGGTGACTTCACGTACAAAGGGAAGAACTATCACTACTACGGCGCCGGACACGTTATGGGAACGCACCGGATGGGAAACGACCCGGCGACATCGGTCGTTGACGCGAGCCAGCGCTCGCACGACGTGCCGAATCTATGGATCGTCGGAAGCGGCAGCTTCCCAACCGTGGCAACCGCAAACCCGACGCTGACTCTGATGGGGCTGGCGTTCAAATCGGCGCGAAGCATTCTCGCTGCGCTCCGTTCCTGAGGAGGAATCGCCATGTACATCGTCAACGCGTTCTGGTCGATCGTTCCCGGCAATGAGCCGAAGGCGTACGCTGCACTGGGCGAGCTCGCCGCGCAAATCGAGCGCACCGAGCCCAATACCTGGTTGTATCTGATCCACAAACCAAATTTCGATCCCGGCATCAATATCTACCCGCCGCCCGCCCCGGTGCAGGTGGCGTTCGTGGAAGGCTACAAGGACCGCAATGCGTTCCTCGCGCATCACCGTGGCCCGAATCTGGCGAAGTTCATCGCCACGTACGGCTCGCTCTTCCTCAACATGTACGGGCCGGCCTCGCCGTTCGTGATCGTGCAGACGCTCGAACTGGCGGTCGGATTCATCCGGCCCGAGGAGGTGGACCCCAATGTATTCCAGGTCGAAGCGCGCTGGTCGATGAAGCCGGGCAACCGAAAGAAAGTAGCGGCGGCGCTGGTCGACTATGTCAAGGCGGTGAAGGACAAAGAGCCGGAGACGTATATGTACACGGTGAGCTTCGCCGATGAGTCGCCGGACTCACCTGCCATCCCTCCGATGCAGCTCGACGCGGTGACTTACAATTCGGCGTGGAAGGACCACGACGCCTTCGTCGCGCACACCAAGGAACCGGTGTATCAGGAGTTCCTCAAGGCGCACGGCGACCTGTTCGTGCAGGCCATTCCAGGCTCGACGATGCATCCGTACATGACCACGTCGGTCCTCAAGCGGTTCGCCGGCTTCCTCCGGAAGGAAGCGTTCGTCGGATGAGCAACGGACAACTGCCTCCGGTCACTCGCGGCGCTATCCCAGCGGCGGTGGTGGCGCAATTCCTCCGCTCGTCGGGCATGACCATCGATCAGTTGATGCTCGCCCTAATCCCCCTGGCGCAAAAAGACGCCATACCGCCGATCTCGAACTTCTTCGTCGGCGCGGTAGCCCTGGGCGCTAGCGGCAGTATTTACTTCGGAGCGAACTACGAATTCGTTGGACAGGCGCTCAGCTTTACGGTGCATGGCGAGCAGGCAGCGACGGCACATGCGATCTCATGCGGCGAGACCGGCATGCAGAAGCTCGCCGTTTCCGCAGCGCCTTGCGGCTATTGCAGGCAATTTTTGTACGAGTTGACCACGGCATCGACCCTGCAGATCCTTCTGCCCGGTACGCCCCCCGCCCTTCTGACATCTCTCATCCCCAACGCGTTTGGACCGTCCGACCTGGGCGTCACCGCTGCGCTGATGTCACCGCAGTCGCACGGTATGACGCTTTCGGCGGCAGACCACGACCCGGTCGTGCAGGCCGCGCTGGCGGCAGCGAACGCCTCCTATGCGCCTTACACCTTCGACTATGCCGGCGTGGCTCTGAAGACCAGCGACGGTGGCATCTTCACTGGCTCGTTGGCCGAGAACGCCGCGTTCAACCCAAGCATGTCACCGCTAGAGGCGGCCGTCGTCAGCCTGGTGATTTCGGGCGGCAAGTCCTACCGCGATATCGTTGACGCGGTGCTGGTCGAGGCAGCGGGGTCAAAAGCCAGCCAGGTTGCCGCTACGCGCGCGGTCCTCAGCGCCATCACATCGGTTCCGCTTCGCGCCTACCAGGCTCACCCCGTCCCACAAGTATGAGGAGAAGCACCATGCCTGATTTTTCGATCAAGATCGTCCCCGTCGGCATAGGCAAGGCGGGGTTCCACCCCGACCTTCCAGGCTTCCAGCCGGGCGATCCGCTGTACACCGCATTCACGTCATTGAGGGTGCAGCGTGGCACGTCAGCACGTGCCGCGCTGGATCATGGTCCCGTGGCGACACAGCAGCTCTGAGCTTCCGGCCTGCGGACGGCGACCGACTGTGAGTTTGGGAGTGGCGGTCATGACTGGTGAATCATGGCGCATCTCCGACAGGGATTTGCGGAAAGCTGTGTCTCCTACTTCATGGACAAGGACAACGAGAATGCCGACCGACCCGAACAAGATCTTCCCTCCATTGCCCAAGGGGTTCTCTCTCCCTTTCTATTACGCCTCAGTGAACGCGATTTGGGTGTACTACAAAGTCAGCCGGGAGAAAGTGGAGCCGTATCTTCAGGACATCGCCCTCGAACCGGCTCTCTTTGACGGACAGGCTCTCGTGCTGCTGCACTTCCAGCGCTACACGGGGTTCATTTCCGGTGCGATGTCGGTCGTCAACGAGGTACAGTTAAACATCATTGCTTACCCCCGCGTGCTCGCCACGAAGGTGCCGGCGATCTCATTCGCCGATTTCCTCGCTGGAGGCGAGCAGACCAAAACGCTCGGCGCGTACCGCCTCTACGTTCCAGCCGACAACCCATTCGCGGCCAAGGCGGGCAAAGAGCTGTTCAACGAGCCGACGTTCGTGACGACGTTCACCTATGCCGTCCCGGACATTAACGACCCATCGCAGAAAAGCTGGGTCGTGACTTGCAATGACCCGGACCAGACGAAAAAGCAAACCATCTTCACGCTCGACATCGATGCGAATCCGCCGGGTTTTACGCGGAGTGCCATGTCGCCGATCATGCAGTACACGCGCGATCCGAAGGGACTCATCTTCGCGTACACATGGAACGTGTTCGGCGTGTTCGCGAGCGCGATTCTCGACTGCGGCCCGACGCTCAGCCTTGGCCAGAGCGTACATCCGATGCGGGCCACGATGCAGGGATTGCTCCAGGGAGTACCGGCAGTCGGCATGCAAACGTTTGAGACGCCTCCAGTAGGGACGAGTACGCGGGGGTACCTTATTCAGCCGGAGACGTAGACCCACGATGCATTCGCCGGCATTTCCGCTTGCAGGATTATGAAACCGAGGAAGCGGTCCGCTTCGATCGCATGGAGATGGAGTTAGAGAAACGCCGCGAAGATCCTAACGATGTTTTCTTTCTTGACGAACTTTCTATAACGACTTTAAATACTCAACTAAGTCTGTTTTTTCTTGTCCGCTCAGCCGTAAATTCAGATGGCTGTTGTAGTGCTCTACCACATCTGCAAGGGTTGAGAAGCGACCATCGTGGTAAAAGCCGCCCTTGCTGTGCGCGAAAAGACCACGCAGAGGGGCAGTGCGATAACTCTGCTCGCCGGGGCTGCGTTTGGCCTGGAAATCATCCACGCCGACTTCCTCTGGGGTATGCAGTAGCGCACTTTGCTTTTGTAGTGAAGACTTGTTGCCCCCTTTTGGCCGCTGCGCTGTCAAAGCTGTTTTCCGGCGGAGCCGGCGCAGGCAGTGATAGCTGATAGTAGTGCAGGACCGCGAGTTTGGCGGTCACGTTATCCGGCGTCCCGCGACTCTCTCCCAGCTTGGTTTTCATGGCAATCGGATTTGCAGCCACGTCCAAACGCTTGTCGATGAATGTGCCGCTGCCATGCATCTGAGTGACGGCGGCATAGGCGTTCCAGTAGGGAAGTGTTCAAGGTCGAGAACGTGTGCCGGAAACGGTGCCAGCCGATGGAGCGCGCGAACCACAATCAGCCAAGTCCTTTACCCGCAATTATTCTTGTTCCGACGATACAAGCAACGTGTCCCATGTTACAGGACGTTATTGCACGCGTCTCAAAAACGGGAGGTATTAGTCGAACGGGAATAAGAATGTCATTAACATCAACCGGGCAACCTATAACGGTTATTGACGTTCCAAGATGGATACAACTAGGGTACCCCCATCGGGGATGCATCACTCCTTCCGGGAGCGATTCAGCGTGGCAAAGTCGGATCACCTGAATCACAAATCAAATCGTAGCAAAGACGGAAGCTCTGCCATTTTTCATTCATGCAGCGAGGAACCACGCCACCTCTGCTCTGATCAATGGTTAGCTGGTTGCCCGACCATTGAGGCCCGCAGTTACCGAATCACAGCTGTGCTGCATTTCTTGAATGCCGCATATTGCGGAATCGTGATTGCCTCGCATGGATAGATCAGGACGAATTCATGATGAAGTTTGAGAATATTGATGGCAGCAACTCTCAAGTCCTTCCTGAAAATTCCGCACAGCCAGCTCCCAAACCAGTGCTCCAGGGCCCGGGAGTTTGGTTCTCAGACGGACATCCGGCCCCCTTCAGGCAAGAAAGCAATCTGAAGGTCTCAGGCTCATCGCCCAAGATCGTGCTCTATTCACATGATACGTTCGGAATGGGGAACATCCGCAGGACGCTCCTGCTTTCACAGGACTTTATAGCCGAGTATCCGGGCGCTTCTGTCCTGATCATTACCGGCTCGCCCATGATTCATGCCTTTCGGATTCCCAAAGGCATTGATTACATCAAGCTTCCTTGCCTGGACAGGCTTCAAGCGGAACAATATGCGCCTCGCTATCTCTGCGGCTGCCCCGATGAAATCAAGGAGACGCGCGAAGCGATCCTGAGAGAATCGGTCCTCCGGTTCAATCCGGACCTGATGGTTGTGGACAAAAGAGCGGCCGGCATCGACGGCGAACTTCTGCCTACGCTCCACGCGCTCCGCGAGAATGGCCGGCACACGAAACTGGTGCTTGGTGTGCGCGACATCTTGGACGAGCCAGAGCGCACTCGCAAGGTTCTTGCCGGCAACGGCAGTTTTGACGTGATTGACGAGTTCTACGATGAGGTTTGGATTTACGGCTCCAAATCGATTTTTGATACAGCGAAGGAATATGCATTCCCAGAATCGGTTGTTTGTAAAACGTTTTATTGCGGATATCTGAAGCGTCCCACGGTTCTAGCTGGACGAAAGGAGGGGCCTCCGCGCGTTCTGATTACCACCGGGGGTGGAGGCGACGGTAGTGACATCATTGAGGCTTATCTGACCGGTCTTTCCAGTTTGCCCAGAAACGTTGCATTGCGTACAACTGTAATTTTTGGTCCGCAGATGCCAGAGGTGCGCCGCCTGGAACTCCTCCGGCATTTTGACTACATGCCAGATGTGAATTTTCTGGAGTTCGAAGCCGAAATTGCCAATCTCTACGTGGAAAGCGATGTGGTTGTCGCACAGGCGGGATACAACACCGTATGTGAACTCCTGTCATTTTCCCGGCGGGCTATTCTGGTCCCGCGAAGTGAACCAGTGCGTGAACAACTCATCCGCGCGCGATTGATGGCGCAGCGAGGCTTTTTTGAATACATCGAGCCTCAGGATCTGACGTCTGAGAAACTGATTTCCAAGGTCCTTGAATCATTCGATTCTCCTTCAGTCACATCCAACACTCTGGATCTGGACGGGCTTCCAGTCATTCGCGAGCGTGTACGCGCGTTGCTCAACTGCTGGCGGAGGGCCGCATGAGCGACGGCAAGATCGTCATGATACTGAGCGGCTTTCCGCGGCGCTCCGAAACCTTCGCCTTGAGCGAGATCTTGGCGCTTGAGCAGCGCGGCGCGCTGGCTGCCATCTTCGCTACAAAAGCAGGCGAGTCTGTGGCCACGCAGCCCGCCGGCAAAGCTCTTCTCGGCCGCGTCCATGTGCTCATGGAAGCAGACTGTGCGCGTCAGGCCGAAGAAATGATCAGGCTTCTGAAAGGAACCGCTGTTTCCGGTATTCACGGATATTTCGCGCATGCTCCGGCCGAAGTCGCGGAGCGCGTGGCCACGCAGTTGGGGACACGCTTCGGTTTCAGCATCCACGCCAGGGATGCGCGCAAAGTTGCGCCGGAAGTTCTTTATGCTCGCGCCCGCAAGGCAGCCTGTGTGGTGGCCTGTAATCATGATGTCGCCGGCGAGCTGCGGAATTCAGGCGCAAACGTGCACCTGGTGCCTCACGGAGTAGATCTGGAGCGCTTTGTCCCGCAACCTTTTCCCGAGATGAAGGTGCTCAAGCTGCTGGCCGTAGGAAGACTGGTGGAGAAAAAGGGTTTTCATGTGCTGATAGCCGCCGCTACGCGGCTTCAAGCGCCATTTCAATTGGAAATTGTTGGAGAAGGACCGGAAGAAAAGCGCCTGACGGAATTAATTCGGTGCCATCGTCTGGAATCGAAGGTCCGGCTGTGCGGGCCGAAGACCCATGAAGATCTGCCGGAAGCCTACAGTCGCGCCCATATTCTAGTGGCGCCCTCCATTGTCGATCAGACCGGTGACCGTGACGGCCTGCCTAACGTAGTACTGGAAGCCATGGCATGCGGGCGACCTGTCATCGCCAGCGACGTAGGGGCGATAGGAGGCGCGGTCATTCATGAAGGAACCGGACTGCTCACGCAACCAGGAAACGCCGAATCTCTTGCCGCCGCCATTGATTTGCTGGCAGTGCAACATTCCATGCTGGAGGACCTGGGAATGCAAGCTCGTGCGCGGGTGCAGCGTGAGTATGACATCCACCGCTGTACCGAACGTTTTCACAACCTGCTGAGGGTCGCCTATGCCTGTTGATATAAAGCAATTCCCGCTGCGGAATGATAGTGGCGCCATTGCTTATGTTTTAAAAGGATATCCCCGCCTCACCGATACTTTCATCACGAGCGAAGTTTACCGCATGGAGCAGCAGGGGCTGCGGTTGCGCGTGTTCGTGATCAAGCCCTGCACTGAGCCGGTGCCCAGCGATCTGCTGGACAAGATCGCCGCCAAGCCGGTTTATATGCCGGCTGTAACATCAATGAAGGGCCCATCATTTTTCAAGTGGCTGGCCGTCAATCTGAAGCATTTCCTGCCCTCACTTCGGCGTGTCATTCGAAAAAATCCGGCAGGAGTTTTTCGCGCGGCGGGAGCAGCTTTCGCGCAGGCGGTACGTGCGCGCAAAGAGTTCTGGTCGTGGCCGCGCAAAGTCTATGCAAAGGAGTTTCTGCAAGCTGCGATGCTGGCAGACATGCTGGCCCAGGCCGGGGACGTGACTCACATTCATGGACATTACTGCCATGGCGCTACCACTGTCACGTGGCTGGCATCCATGATGACGAAACTTCCTTTTTCCTTTACCGCGCACGCCAAGGACATCTATCTGCCCAGCCTCAATCCTGCAGGACTGCTGCGCCGAAAAATGGACGCTGCGCGCTTCATTATCACCTGCACTGACGCCAATCGCGATTATCTGGAGAACCTGGGCAGCAAGACCCCGGTTTATTGCATTTATCACGGACTCAACGCTGAGTTCTGCAACATCATGAAGGAACAGCCCGCCGCCCGGGCGACAAATGGGCACTTCCGGGTTCTGGGAGTCGGACGCCTGATACCTAAAAAGGGCTTTGACGTCCTTGTGCAGGCTTGTGCCATTCTGCACGAGAAACGCGTGCCATTTGAAGCCATTATTGTTGCTGAAGGCGGTGAGCATGAAAAAGAGATCCGCAGGTTGATTACTGCGAATGGCCTGGAGAATAGCGTTTTTCTGCCCGGCCCGATGTCACAGTTGCAGCTCTTTGATGAGTATCAGAAAGCAAGCGCTTTCTGCCTGCCCTGCCGCGTGCTCGAGAATGGCGATCGCGATGGAATTCCCAACGTGCTGATGGAAGCCATGGCAGTCGGGGTTCCTGTGGTAAGCACACCGATCTCGGGAATCCCGGAACTCATCCATGATGGCGTCAATGGGTTGCTGGTCCCGTCTGAAGATTCACGAGCACTGGCCCAGGCCTTCCTCCGTCTCATACGGGACAATCGTCTTGCCGCGGATCTATCCCGCAACGCGCAGGAGACTATCGAATCGCGGTTTAATGGCGACAAATTCGCAGCTCGCATGGCGAGCCTGTTTCGCGAGGGAGCCGCATGACAACCCACGCCAGCACACAGATCAGGCCAAGGCCGGTGTTCTGCGTGATTGAACACGCATATCGCGATCGCAGGATCGCCGAAGATGTGTGTGCTGGTAAGTTCACCGAGAATGGCGTCACCCTGAAACTGGGACTCGATCCAAACTGGCTGCAGACCGGCCTGCCCGAGGATGAAGAGTGGCAAATCGCCTGGATCAAGTTTTACTTCGGGTTGGATCTGGCTGCTGCTTGTGCCCAAACAGGGGAAGCGCGGTTCCAGCACGCCTGGGAGAGCCTAGTCGCTTCGTGGATCCGGCAGGTCCCCGTGGATTTCGGCCCCACCGATGCCATTGCCCGCCGAATTCAAAATTGGATTTACGCCTGGAACATATTTGCTGACGCGCCGCACTTTACCGGACTTTCAGAAGGGCTGGATGAAAAAATCGTTGCCTGCCTGATGCAGCAGACCAGATATCTGCGCAATCATCTCACCAAGGAGCGCAATCACCGCACGCTGGAGCTCTATGCGCTGTTGATTGTCGCGCTGGCTTTGCCGGAAGCGATCGACGTCGATCTTCTTGATTTCGCCATGGTGGCGCTCTACGAGAATCTGCTCACCGATGTTCGCCCCGATGGCGTCCATCGTGAGCACTCAACGCACTACCACATGATGGTGCTGAGGTCTTATCTGGGCGCCCGTGTGAACGTCGGGCGCTTTGGACTCAGCTTTCCCCGGGATTATGACGAGCGGCTGGAACGCGCGTGCGAATTCGCTATGCACTGCCATCGCCCTGACGGCGGGATTCCAACTCTCTCTGACAGCGACGCCGGAAATTACTC
>Ga0137403_10000097_pt1 | contig 98448 bp, 83 predicted proteins | sample CZOMad2_1_16fung_FD_122057 | JGI IMG/M metagenome (GOLD analysis project Ga0137403, IMG submission 122057) | Vadose zone soil fungal communities from Angelo Coast Range Reserve, California, USA - CZOMad2_1_16fungal (Hybrid Assembly) | ecosystem: Environmental > Terrestrial > Soil > Vadose zone...
CGCGTGCGCTGCAGGACTACCTGGCCGGGCGGGGGGAGGCGGCCCTGCAGGAGGCCTACGACCTGGGTCGGCAGGCGCTCGTCCAGGGCCTCGGCGTGCATGACCTGGCGACGATTCAGCACCGCACCTTGCTGAGTTCGTTCCGGAGAGCGCGGACGCGGCCGGCGGGCTCGCGTACGCTCCGGGCATCCGGCAAATTCTTCGTCGAGAGCCTGTTGCCGTTCGAGATGTCCCATCGCCGGAGCCAGGAGGTCAACGCCGCCCTCCGCGAATCCGAGGAGCGCTACCGGAGAGTGGTCGACACCGCGCGCGACGTCATCTATACGCTCTCGGCCGATGGAACGATCAAGTCCTTGAACCCGGCCTTCGAGACGATCACCGGATGGTCCTGTACCGAGTGGATCGGCAAGAGCTTCTCTCCCCTCGTCCATCCGGATGACCTCGCGCGAGCCGTGGAGCTGTTCCGGGTCGTCCTCGAGGGCGGCGTGCCCCCGATGTTCGAGCTGGGCATTCTCACCAAGTCCGGCGCCTGGATCCCCGGCGAGTTCGTCGCGACACCCCTCGTGCAAGACGCGCAGATCGTCGGCGTGCTGGGCGTGGCGCGTGACATGACCGACCGCAAGCGCGCCGAGGCGGCGCTGCGCCACGTGAACGAAGCGCTGGAGGAGGAGGTCAAGCGGATCGCCCACGCGCTCCACGACGAGGCCGGACAGCTGCTCGCCTCCGTCCATATCGGGCTTGCCGATGTGGCCCGCGACCTGCCGCCACACGCCGCCCAGCGCCTGGAGGATGTGCGAGGGCTCCTGGACAAGATCGAAGAGCAGCTGCGGCACTTGTCCCACGAACTGCGCCCCACGATCCTCGACGATCTCGGCCTCCGGCCCGCGCTCGAGTTCCTCGCCGATGGCGTCTCGAGACGCACCGGGCTGCAGATCGTGGTCGAGGGATCCCCGGGCAAGCGGCTGCCCGCGGCGACCGAGACCGCGCTCTACCGCATCGTGCAGGAGGCGTTGACCAACGTGACGAAGCACGCGCAGGCGACCCGTGTGTCCATCACGTTCGCGCGGAGCGGCCGCCTCTTGCGCTGTGCCATCCGGGACGACGGTGTGGGGTTCGACGTGCCGGCCGTGCTGACACGCCGGGGCTCGCGGGGTCTCGGGCTCTCCAGTATCCAGGAGCGACTGCACGCGGTCGGAGGGACGCTGGACATCATCGCGACGCCGCGAGGCGGGACCCAGCTGGTCATGGCCGTAACCGTGGAGGCGGATGGTGGCGAATCGGATTCTCCTCGCCGATGACCACGTAATCGTCCGGCAGGGCCTGAAGGCCCTGCTGGAGCGGGAAGGGTTCGCCGTCGTCGCGGAAGCCGAGGACGGCCAGGCCGCCGTCCGTCAGGCCCGCGAGCGCTGCCCGGATGTGGCGGTCCTCGACTTCTCGATGCCGCTCCTGAACGGGCTCGACGCCGCCGTGGAGATCATCCGCGCCTGCCCACGGGCCAAGGCGATCCTGCTCACGATGCATACGGACGACCATTACGTGCTCTCGGCGCTCCAGGCGGGCGTCAAGGGCTACGTCGTCAAAACCCAGGCGTCATCGGATCTGGTGCGCGCGATTCACGAGGTGCTCAGGGGCATGATGTACCTGAGCCCCGGCGTCTCGGAGGCGGTCGTGCAAGCCTACCTGACCAAATCGGAGATGCCGGCCGACCCCTTGACGCCCCGGGAGCGAGAGGTGCTGCAGCTCGTGGCGGAAGGGAAGTCGACGAAGGAGGTGGCCGGGCTCCTGGGAATTAGCTTCAAGACCGCGGAATCCCACCGGACGCGGATCTTGAAGAAGCTCGACCTCCACGAGACCGCTGGTCTCGTGCGTTACGCCGTCCGCCGTGGATTGATCCAGGCCTGATCCCTCCCCGCCCTGGCTGCCCTCGGAGCGGTCAGGGATTTTCCGGCGCCATTTTCCGGAAGTTCCCGGATTTTGCGGGGGGTTCGTCGCCGTTAGACTGCCAACTGATGGCAACGCAGGTGCTGTTGGCCGACGACCATGCGATCGTCCGGCAGGGCCTCCGACTTCTCCTGGAGCGCGAAGGATTCGAGATCGTTGGCGAAGCGGTCAACGGCCAGGAGGCGGTCCGGCTCGCCGCCGAGACTTGTCCCGACGTCGCCGTGCTGGATTACGGCATGCCGCTCCTGAACGGCGTGGGCGCAGCGCGCGACATCATGCAGGCCTGCCCTCGCGCAAAGGTGATCCTGTTGACGATGCACGCAGACGACCGCTACGTGCTGGAGGCGGTCCGGTTGGGCGTCAAGGGGTATGTCGTCAAGACCCAGGCGTCGATGGATCTGGTCCGGGCGATCCACGAGGTGCTCCGAGGCATGACGTACCTGAGCCCCCGCGTCTCGCGAACGCTGGTCCAGGCGTACCTGGCGAAGTCGGAGCTCCCACCCGATCCGCTGACTCCGCGCGAGCGCGAAGTCCTGCAGCTCGTGGCGGAGGGCAAGACCACGAGGGAGGTCGCCGAGTCCCTCGGGATCAGCGTGAAAACCGCCGAGTCCCACCGGACACACATCTTGAGGAAACTCGACACGCCGAACATCGCCGGTGTCGTGCGGTACGCGATCCGCCAGGGCCTGATCAAGGTCTGAGACCGGTCGGAATCGCCCTCGGGTTCTTCGTATCTACGATCGGTGATTCCCCGGGGCGATCCCAGGGAAACATCCAATTGTTGCGCTAGCCCCCGCGCGATCTACTTGTCGGCAATGGTCTTCGATCGCCGCGGCGCCGAAGAGCTCAGGGTACTCGTCGTCGAGCCGAAGGACTTCGTCGCGGCTCGGCTGAAGGGGCAGCTGGAGCACCTGGGCCACCGCGTGCTTGGACGGGCCAGGGACGGGAAGGAGGCGGTCGCGGCGGCGCAGAGGCTCCAGCCCAATCTCATCCTCATGGAGAGCGCGCTCCCGGGACTCGACGGCATCGACACGGCGCGCGCGATCGTCACCGACCGGCCGGTGCCGGTCATCCTCCTCACCGGCTATGCCGGTGCCCAGCTCGTCCTTCGCGCCCGGGCCGCGGGGGTCGTCGCGTACCTCACATCCGTGGACCGCAGGCCGCTCCGCTCGGCGATCGAAATCGCGCTGGAACGCTTCGGGGAGCTCCGAATCCTCCGGGGGGAGGGGAGCGGCCCGAACGAGGCGCTGGCGATCCGGCGGCTCGTGGACCGCGCCAAGAAGCTGCTGATCGCGCGGCTCGGGCTCTCCGAGGGCGAGGCCTTCCGACACATTCTGGAAAGAAAGCTGAGCACACGTCGGAGCCTCCCCGAGACCGCATGGACCATCATCGAGGCGGAGGGAGTCCTGGCCAGGCTCGACTTCGCAAGCTGCCTTCAGCTGATCTTTCAGGCCATCCACGGGGACCGGGGGCGGGGTCGATCCGCCGAGAACGACAGGTCCCATGCTTGGAGCCGGTGATGACAGAGTTCATCCCCACATTCCTCATGAGCATCCTCGGTGTGACGGGGGGGCTGGTGCACAACCCAGGGAGGATGCGCCTGATCATGCGCAGGCCGTATGCCTATCTCGAGACGCGCATTCGTCAAGCGTTCGAGGGGCGTGACGACGTCGAGGTCATCACCGATCGGCGCCGGGGTGACCGGCGCCTCGCCCACCGGCCCGTCCAGGAGGAGCGGCGGCAGGACGCGCGACGGAAGCCCAAGGAAGAGATTCTGGAGGTTGTGATCGACGGCGATCCGTTCACGATGTTTCGGACTACCTCACAGAAGTAGCTGAGACGGCGGGCGTTTCGGGGATTGCCCCCCACTCCATTTACTAACCCCCGCGACCTCGAGTTCGACGCCTCCGGAGCCCAGCCTGACAGCAACGTGCCCGGCGCTGACCCGGGGGAACCCGAGTCCACCGCCGCTACGGGAAGTTCCCGGTGACACTCAGGGGTTCCCTGCATTGAGCCTCCTCCAGAGGCGCCGTACGGTGATCACGGAATCGAGCACGACGCCAAGGGCGCGTTCGGGCCGAAGAGACGGAGAGAGGGGACGCAATGTTCGTGCGCGGAATCGTCGACGGGAAGATCGCCGCGCTCGAGCGCGTTCTGTCACGGGAGCCGGTCGACGGTCTCGGGACGTCCGACCAGCCCAGAAATCCTGCGAAGAGCATCACGGTGGAGTAAGCGGTCGGGCTGGTCCGCTCGGCGGACCCGATCGTGGGAATGACGCGGACGGAGCTGTGGGTCCAGCGCCGACAGGATGAACCGAAGGGGGCGAAGCCCATCCGATGAACGACGCGACGATGAACGACGCGACCACGATAGAGTTGATTTCTCCCACCCCGGTTTCTGTTGTGGAGCGCGACGCCACCGTGTGTACGTCACCGACGTGGCACGCGCTCTGGACGCGGAGCCACTGCGAGCAACTGATCCACGACCAGCTGGCGGCGAAGGGATTCGACCCGTTCCTGCCGACGATCGGCCAGTGGTCGCGGCGCGGTGGTCTCAGGCACCTCATCCGTACTCCGATGTTTCCCGGCTACGTCTTCCTCCGGGGCCCGATGGACAAGGCGAGCTACCTCGAGGTCGTGAAAGCACGAGCGCTGGTGCGGGTCCTCGGCGAGCGCTGGGACCGGCTGGCGACGATTCCTGACGCGGAGATCGAGGCGATCCGCCGGATCGTCGATGCCAGGGTACCCGCGCTGGCGTACGCCTATTTGCGCGAGGGCCAGCGGGTGCGGATCGCCCGCGGGCCGCTGACAGACGTGGAAGGCATTCTTGTTCGCACCAAGCCGAACCGCGGCCTGCTGGTGGTGTCGGTCGACCTCTTGCGGCGCAGCGTAGCCGTGCACGTGGACTGCACCTCGGTGGTGGCGGCGTAGGCCTCTCCGAGGAGGAGCATCAATGGAACTGTGCAGACGTGTCGTCACCGCTGCTGTCGTCATTCCGCTGATGGTCACCGGGCTCGCCGGCGGCACAGGGACCGCCCAACGGACGCCCCGGGGCAGTGGAGATCGACGGCGAGTACAGGATCGGCCCCGAGGACGTTCTCGATATCGGCGTGTGGAACAACACCACGATCAGCCGGACGGTGCCGGTCCGTCCGGACGGCAAGATCTCGCTCCCCCTCCTGAATGACGTCCAGGCGAGTGGCCTCACCCCCATGCAACTGCGTGACGTCCTGGCGAAGAAGCTTGCCGAGTACGTGCCCGCACCTGAAGTCTCCGTCATCGTGCGAGAGGTCCGGAGCTTGCGGGTCTCCGTGATCGGCGAAATCAAGCCCCCGGGCCGCTACGAGCTCAAGAGCCGGGCCACGGTGCTGGACGTTCTCGCCTTCCTCCGGCCCGGCGACATCGTGGTGGTGCCGTGACCGTGATGGGGCCTGACCGATGTATCTGACCTTTTACCGCCTCAAAGAAAAGCCGTTCAACGCGACGCCAGATCCGAGGTTTCTTTACCTCACGCCCGGACACCGCGAGGCCTTGGCCCAGCTCGTGTACAGCGTGCGGGAGAATCGCGGGTTCCTCGTGTTGACCGGCGAAGTCGGAACCGGCAAGACCACCCTCCTCCAGGCATTCCGCCAGCGACTCGACGGCAAGGCCGCGGTCGCCTACGTGTTCAACTCGACGCTTTCGTTCGACGAGTTGCTCGACGATATACTCGAAGAGCTGGGGGTGCCGACACCCGCGCGCTCACCGGCCCAGCGACTCCTCGCCCTCCGGCGCTTCATGCTCGATCGTCGACGCGCCGGCCAGAGCACCGTGCTCATTCTCGACGAAGCGCAGAATCTCCGCGCGGTGACACTCGAAAAGATCCGCCTGCTTTCCAACCTCGAGACGCCAACGGAGAAGCTCGTGCAGATCCTGCTCGTCGGCCAGCCAGAGTTGCGGGCGAAGCTCGAGCGGCCAGAGCTCCGGCAGCTCCAGGAGCGGATCGAGCTCCAGTGCAGCCTTGTCCCGTTGTCGCGCGCGCAGATCCGCGACTATATCCAGAGCCGTCTGCGGGTTGCGGGCGCGGACGACCGCGACCTCTTCAGCGACCGGGCTCTGAATCGGATTGCCGCCTACTCGAGCGGGATCCCGCGCCGCATCAACATCTTGTGTGACCATTGCCTTGTCATCGGCTACGCCGACCAGCGGCGGCGGATCGACGACGATATCGTCGGCCAGGCCATTGAGTCGCTCAGGGGTCGGGCCGGGCGTCCGGCGCGTCGGCCCACTTCGCGGGCCCGCACAATTTGGGAACGCTGGGTCCTGGGCGCGGTCGCCGGCGCGGTGCTCACCGGGATCGCCGTCGGCCCCATGCAACTCGACGCCACCCATCTCGCGACGCTCGCACGCCACGTGCGGGATCTCTTCCTGCGATGAGCAAATTCTTCGAGGCGCTCGAGCGAGCCGACAGGGAGCAGGTCGCCCTGCCGCCGTCGGCGCCGTCCGCCGAGCCGCCGCCGGCGCCAGCGCGCGTGGAACCTCCGCTCTTCGACACACCGGCGCCGGCGCTCGCGACCGATGGCTCCAATCGCGTCGAGGAGCACCTGGTGAGCCTCCTCGCGCCGGCCTCGGTCGAGGCCGAGCGCTACCGCATGCTCCGGCACGTCGTCGAGACGCTGCGGAAGGATGCCAACCTGCAGGTCGTGGCCATCACGAGTCCGGGCGGCGGAGACGGCAAGACCACGGTCGCCATCAACCTCGCGGGGGCGCTCGCGCAATCCGTGGATTCCCGCGTCCTGCTGGTGGACTGCGACCTTCGCCGGCCGGCCGTCGGGCGTCAGCTCGGGCTCGGCCGCGCGCGCCGCTCGCTCGTCGATGCGCTCGCGAGACCCGGTCTGACGCTCGATGACACGGTCGAACACTTGGCCCGGTTCAACCTCTCGGTGCTGCCGGCGGGCGAGAGTGCCGTCGCGCCCTACGAACTGCTCAGATCACCGAAGGTCGAGGCGCTCCTGGAGGAAGCCCGGCGGCGCTACGACTACATCGTGGTCGACACGCCGCCGTTCGCCCCGGTGCCGGACGGCCGACTCATCTCGAAGTGGGTCGACGGGTTCCTCGTCGTGGTCGCCGCGCATCGGACACCGCGGCAGATGCTCGCGGAGACGCTGGGCCTGATGGACCCGGAGAAGGTGACGGGCCTCGTGTTCAACGGCGACGACGCGCGACCTTCCAGCTACTACAGCTACGAAGCCGTGGCCCCGAGATCGTCATTCAAGGCTTTGTGGCGCTGGCCGTGGAGGAAGAACGCGTGATGGTCGTCGCCCTGGGGGGCGGCACCGGCCTACCAACGGTCCTCATGGGACTGCGCCGCTACCTTCCACCGAGTAGCCGGATCGCCGCGATCGTGACGGCCGCGGACGATGGTGGAAGCTCGGGCGCCCTGCGAAAGGAGTACGACGTCCTCCCACCCGGGGACATCCGCAACTGCCTAATCGCGCTCGCGCGGGTGTCACCCGAGGTGTCCGCGGCGCTCCAGTGCCGGTTTAACGTGGGCGTGGCGCAGCATCCGGTCGGAAACCTTCTCCTGACCGCGCTCGACATGGTAGCGGCCGACGAGGTGACGGCGATCCGGCTGGCGGCAGAGCTCCTCGGGGTGGACGATCTCATCCTGCCGTCGACTGCGCACCGGGTGCGCCTGGTCGCCGACCTCCTGGATGGCCGCTCGGTTCACGGCGAGTCCCAGATCCCGCGGAGTGGCGCTCCGATCACGCGCGTCTGGATCGATCCTCCCGATGCCACCGCTGCGCCAGGAGTGCTGGAGGCCTTGCACGAGGCGGATGCGGTCGTCCTGGGTCCCGGAAGCCTCTACACCAGCCTCCTCGCAACACTGGTCGTCCCGGGCGTGGCCGAGGCGGTGACGCGCTCGCGGGCTGCCCGGATCTTCGTGTGCAACGCGATGACCGAGCCCGGCGAGACCGACGGGTACGGCGTCGCCGAGCACCTCCGGGCTCTCGCCGCTCATGGCCTGGCGCCGGAGGCGCTCGATTACGTCCTCGTCAACACGACCTCGATCCCGCCCAAGATCCGTGCCCAATACGCTGCCGAAGGTGCGCGCCCTGTGAACCCAGACTTCGAGCTTCCTGGCGGGTCGCCGACGATCATCCGCGCCGATCTTCTCGAGCCGGGCCCGGTGGTGCGGCACGCTCCCGCCAAGCTGGGCCCGCTCCTGTGCAATCTGGCGGCTGTACGGACGGAGTCGGCGCGGAACGGTCACGGCAGCTACAGCTAACACTCCTTCGAGAATCCGATGACCTTCGGCTACAGCCTCGTCCCCGAGGCGGCGTTTGGCGGTGGCTCGCTCGTGGCGGGCCTCCTCGTCGTCATCGGTTTCCTGCTCGGGCTGGGCGGCGTGCGTCGCCGAGTCCGACGCCGCCGTCACGTCCGCGAACGGGTGCTGGTCCTCGGGCAGAGCTCTCTGGGGCGCTGCGTCATCGAGGAGATCGAGCGGCGACCGGCTCTCCGATACGGCATCGTCGGCGTGGTGAATGACGCCGAGAACCTCGGTCGCGTCATTCAAGCGACCCGGCCCGATCGCATCGTCGTCGCGCTCGCCGAGCGACGTGGCCGCCTGCCGCTCCACCCGCTTATCGAGTCGCTGGCGCGCGGCATCGTGGTCGAGGACGTCGTCGAGACCTACGAGCGATTGACCGGGAAGCTCGCTCTGGAGGCGCTCTCGCCCAGCAGCGTCGTTTTCTCCGGCCAGTTCAAGACGTCGCGGCGGCAGCAGGCGCTCTCGCGAACGCTCAGCCTGGTCGGATCGGTCATCGGGTTGGTCGTGCTGGCACCCCTCCTCGGTCTGATCCTGCTCCTCATCAAGCTGGACTCGCGGGGCCCAGCGTTCTTCGTCCAGGCGCGCGTGGGGAAGCGCGGGAGATCCTTCCGCCTGATCAAGTTCCGCACGATGCACCCGACCACAGGGCCGAGGTCCGAGTGGGAGCAGGACAACGGCGATCGGATCACGCGCGTCGGCCGGTGGCTCAGGCGGTTCCGGCTGGATGAGGTGCCTCAGCTCCTCAATGTCCTTCGCGGCGATATGAACCTCGTGGGCCCGCGACCCCACCCGGTGACGAACTTCGAGCTCATGATCCTGGCCGTCCGAAACCTGAGCGAGGTCTCGGGTGATGCGATCCCGTACTACTCGCTCCGGTGCGCGGTCCAACCGGGGATCACCGGCTGGGCGCAGGTCCGCTATGGGTACGCGAACACCCTCGAGGAGGAGATGGAGAAGATCCGCTACGACTTCTATTACCTCAAGCACCAGTCGTTGTGGCTCGATCTCAAGATCATGCTCGAGACGGTGAAGATCATGCTCGCCTGGCGTGACTCGGCCGGCGCCCCGGCCCGCTGGTCCCGTCGGCGAGCGCGTCGTCTGGAAACGCGCGTCGGCCGCACAGCCTGAGGGGCGAGGGGATCCATCATGGGCATGGAAACGGTTGAGGTCTACGCCACGCGCCCATCCGAGATCGGCCTCTCAGTCATCGTTCCGGTCCACAACAATCCTGGCGATCTGCGTCTCTGTCTCGGCGCCCTTCGGGCGGCGATCACGCGGGAGTCCGAGATCATCGTGGTCGACGACGGCTCCACGGACGAGACGGCGTCCGTGGCAGCCCGCATGAGCGTGCCGGTCGTCGCGCTCGCGGAGAACTCGGGACCCGCCGCGGCCAGGAATGAGGGCGCCCGTCGCGCCGGCGGCGCCATTCTCTTCTTCGTCGACGCCGACGTCGTGATCGCCCCGAGGGGGATCGAGCGCGTTCAGCGCTTCTTCGCCGACCATCCCACGTATGCCGCCGTCTTCGGCTCGTACGACACGCGGCCGCGTGCCGGCGGCATGGTCTCCCGCTACCGGAACCTCCTGCATCATTTCGTCCACCAGCGAGGCAACCGCGACGCCTCGACGTTCTGGGCCGGGTGCGGAGCCATCCGGCGCTCGGCGTTCGAGGCGGTCGGAGGATTCGACGCCGGACGATTTCCTCGACCATCGATCGAGGACATCGAGCTCGGGTATCGACTGCGGGCGGCCGGCCATCGGATACGACTGGACCCGGGACTCCAGGGCACGCACCTCAAGAGGTGGACTCTCGGATCCATCGTCCGCACCGACATCACCCGCCGGGCTTTGCCCTGGTCGCGCCTCATCCTCGAGTCGGGACATGCGCCTAACGACCTCAACCTCACCTCGGAGCAGCGCGTGAGCGCGGCCCTGGTGGGCCTCGCCGCCGCGAGCGCGCCCCTGGGCCTGTGGCGCCTCGAGTTCCTCGGTCTGCCGGCGGGGGCGCTGCTCGCCGCGGCCGTCGTCAATCGCTCGCTCTACGCCTTCTTCCGGCGCCACGGCGGGAATCGCTTCGCCGCCCTCTGCATCGCACTCCATTTCCTCTATTACCTCTACAGCGGCCTGACCTACCTCTACGCGAGGCTCGAGCACGGGACCCGCGGCGCCGCGCTGGCCGCGCAAAAGCTTCCGGGGGCCGGTACACGGTGAGGCCGCTGATCCCCGAGAAGCAGGTGGTGGTCATCGGCGCCGGGCCGGCGGGGTTGACGGCCGCCCGCGAGCTGACGAAGGCCGGCCTCCGTCCGCTCGTGGTCGAGAAGCGCGCCAGCGTCGGTGGTCTCGCGCGCACCGAGGTTTTCAAGGGCTTCCGCTTCGACATGGGAGGACACCGCTTCTTCACGAAGGTCGAGGAGGTGAAGAAGATCTGGCGCGAGGTGCTCGGGGAAGACTTTCTCCAGCGGCCCCGCCTCTCCCGCATCTACTACAACCGTCGCTTCTTCTACTACCCCCTCCGGCTTCTCGACACGCTGCTGAAGCTCGGCCCCTGGCTCGCGGCCACGATCGTGCTGAGCTATCTCCGCTGGCAGGTCTTTCCCCATCCGCGCGAGGACACCTTCGAGCAGTGGGTGACCAACCGCTTCGGCCGGCGCCTCTTCCGGATCTTCTTCAAGACCTACACGGAAAAGGTCTGGGGGATCCCGTGCTCGGAGCTGAGGGCCGAGTGGGCGGCGCAGCGCATCAAGGATCTGTCGCTGAAGACAGCCCTCCTCCACATGCTCGTGCGGCCGCGGACGACGATCAGGACCCTCATCGAGGAGTTCGAGTATCCCCGGCTCGGTCCGGGGATGATGTGGCAGGCGGTCGCCGATGAAATCCAGCTGGACCAGGGGGTGCTCCGGCTCAACAGCGACGTCGTGAGCGTGCGGCGAACCGGCTGCCGGATCGACGGCGTCGTCATCCGTTCCGACGGGCGGGAGGAGCTGATCGAGAGCTCTCACTTCATCTCGAGCATGCCGGTCACCGAGCTCGTCGCGAAGCTCTCGCCCCCAGCGCCGGCGGAGGTCCGCAACGCCGCGGCGAAGCTCGTCTACCGGGATTTCCTCACCGTGTGTCTGATCGTGAACAAGCCCGACCTTTTCCCGGACAACTGGATCTACGTCCACTCCCCCGAGGTCCTGGTCGGCCGTGTCCAGAACTTCAAGAACTGGAGCCCGGACATGGTGCCGGACGCCGGCAAGACCAGCCTCGGCCTGGAATACTTCTGCGCCGAGAACGATTCGCTGTGGAATATGCCGGACGCCGAGCTCGTCGAGCTGGGCAAGCGCGAGCTCGAGCGGATCGGTCTGGCGCGCGCCGCCGACGTCGCCGACGGATGCGTGTTCCGGACCGATAAGGCGTACCCGGTCTACGATGCCGGCTACCGCGAATGCCTGGCTACCGTTCGGGTGTTCGTCGACGGGCTCGAGAACCTCCAGACCATCGGCCGCAACGGGCTGCATCGCTACAACAACCAGGACCATGCGATGCTGACGGGCCTGCTGGCGGTCCGGAACCTCCTGCTCGGCCAGCAGAACGATCTCTGGAGCGTCAACACCGACCAGGAGTATCACGAGCAGGCCCCGACCGAGGACGAGGTCGCTCCCGAGGAGCTCGCGCGGATCGTCGAGGCCGGCCTCACCAAGATCTTCGTCAAGCTCGATCGCGTCGCCTTGGGGCTCTCGGTCGGGGCGGTCGGGGGCATCGCGCTCTTCCTGGCCACGCTCTTCGTCGTGCTGGGGGGCGGCCCCCTCGTCCGTCCCGCCCTGGGCCTGCTCGGCCAGTACTTCCCGGGCTACGAGGTGACCGCGTCCGGCACCCTCGTGGGGCTTGCCTACGGCTTCGTCGCCGGCTTCATGGGGGGCTGGAGCTTCGCCTTCTTGAGGAACACCTGCCTCTTCCTGTGGATGGCGGTCCTGCATCGCCGCGCCAGCTTCCAGCTCCTCCGGAGATTCCTCGAATTCATCTAGAGGCCTGCGGAATGGCGGAGACGAGGAGAACGCTCGAGAGCCTGGTGTCGGTCCGGCTCATGCGGCTGAACGCCACCGTCCAGGGAGTCGTCCTGGGGCTCATTGTCGGCCTCGGGATCTTCATCGCCACGAACTGGTTGATCATCAAGGGCGGGCCGCTGGTAGGTCCCCATCTGGCGCTCCTGGGCCAGTTCTTCATCGGCTACCGGGTCACGTTCGTCGGGAGTCTCATCGGGTTCGCCTACGGCTTCGTCCTCGGCTTCTGCGTCGGCTGCGGCGTCGCCAGCGCGTACAACCGGCTCGCGGACCTCCGCCAACGCCACGGGTGGAAGCGGTGAGGGCTGAGACTGCCGTCACCGCGCCTCCGCTCACGGCGGGGGTTGTGACAGCACAGGTGGGATCTCGGTCCTTGATCGTCTCGCTGAGTCGATGCCTGGCTGTCGCCGTCCTCCTCCTCGGCATCCTGCTCAGGTTCCTCTATCTGGACGCCGACCCCGACTACTCCGAGTGGACCTGGTACATCACGGACGAGGGGCGCTGGACCACCCACGCGCGGGGGTTTGCGCTGTTCGGTCCGACATTCCAAGCCAACTGGGCGCTGCACCTGTACCTGGCGCCGCTCTACCAACTCTCGAACTACGTGATCTTCTCGCTCTCGACGGTCAGCGTGACGACGTCGCGCCTGGTGAGCGCCGTGGCCGGCAGCACGCTGCTCGTCGCGTTCTGGCTGCTCATGCGCCGCGTGGCCAGCCCGCCGGCGATGCTCGTTGGGCTGACGCTGCTGGCGCTGGAAATAGACCTGCTCGTGCTCAGCCGCCTCGCCATCCCCGAAATCGCCGTCATGGCCCTCCATCTGCTCGTCTATGCGATGATCGTCGCCACCCCGGGTTCTTTGTGGCGCCTGGCGCTGGCCGGCTTGCTGCAAGCGATCGCCGTCGGCATGAAGGCGACGGCGTTGCCGACCCTCGCGATCTTCTTGCTCATCGTCCTCGCACGGCCGTCGGCGCCCGGCGATCGAGGCCGCGTGAGGTCCCTGGCGGTGTTCAGCGTCGGCTTCGCCGTGCCGTTCGCCATCGCGGCGCTGGCATGGTCGCTGTGCTGCTATCCACGGGGCATCGATCTCGCGACCCTCCGGACCATCCTGACATTCGTCGGCCCGCCGAGCGCTTACAACGCGATCGGGTTCTTTTTCACGGATTCACTGGCACCGACCATCAACACCTGGGCGGTGGCCTTGTGGCTCGCGATCGTCGGCTGGATGTCGAGCGATGACGTCGACCCGCGGTTGCGTCGACTCCTGAGGACGGCCACCATCTGGTGGGTGGCGTACAGCGTCATGATGCTGGGGCTCCCGTACTTCCCGAACCGGTACAAGGCCCACGTGTTCGTCCCCGTGGCCATCTGCATCGCGGCCGGCCTCACCCTCTTCCAGAAGGTGGGACTGGTTGGTGTGGACGCCGTCCTCGCGCGCGGCCGAGGGCTCCGTCTCGGACTGGTCGCTCTCCCCACCGCAGTCTTCCTGGCGCCCCTGCTGGCGGCCGGCGTCGGGTGGGTGTTGGCGTACCCTTCTCGCCTGCGGCTCAGGCTCCTCTGTGTCGCGGCTTCGCTCGCGCTGACCGTGTGGATCCTGGACCGGCGGCGGCGCCGGGGGCGGTCGAACGTCTTCTTCGTGACGTTCCCGGCGATCACGATGATCGCGTGGTGGACGTTACGATGGACCCCGCTCAGCGCGTTCCCGTTCTGGCCGAGCACTTCCTTCTTGACCCACGCCGGCTGGTGGGCCGCATTCTTGCTGGCCACGGGCGTGGTCACCGGCCTCGCGAACAGGAGCGTCGGTGGCGCGGGCGCGCTGGGCGACACTCGACTGGTCGCCGCCGGCGCGGTGGCGTGCATCGCGCTGTCGATCGCCAGCGTCGCCCCCGGTTATATCCATCCGCACTATTCCATCCGGGGAGCGTCCCGGCACCTGGGCGAGCTGCTCTCCGGGTACGGCGGCGTGGTTTCGGCCTTCTATGCCGATGGGCTCTTCAACGAGAACAAGCTCCGCTACGTCACGATCGTGGGCGAGCCCGACTGGCGCGCGATCCGGCCCGAAGTCCTCGTGATCGTCTTCTACTCCCGCGACGGCGAAGGAATCCTCGAGCGGGAATACTGTCTCGTCCAACGCTATCCGCTCTACGTGTCGCCGGAGTTTTTCCGCGCGCATCCCCAGCTCGACCCGAGTCGTGACGCCGTGAGCGCGCGCGTGTACCGACGTGACGCTGGGGGGTGTCCGCGCCGTGCGTCCTGAGTCCAGCTCCGCGGGCGGGCCCGGCGCGGTTTCCGTCGCCATCGTGAGCTTCAACACGCGCGATCATCTCAGGGCGTGTCTCGACTCCGTACTCGCCGAGGCGCCGGGCGAGATCGTGGTGATCGACAACGCCTCGACCGATGGCACCGCCGACATGGTACGGAGCGAGTATCGGCAGGTCACGCTGTACGCGAACACCGCGAACTACGGCTACGGGACCGCGGCCAACCAGGCCGTAAAGAGCTGTCAAGGGGACTACGTGCTCCTCCTGAACGGGGACGCCATGGTGACGCCCGGCGCGATCGCAGCACTGAGCGCCTACATGGATCGGCATCCCGAAGCCGCCGTCGTCGGGCCCCTGCTGCGGCATCCGGACGGCTCGCTGGAACGGTCGTACTTTCCCTTTCCGGGCACGCTCGCGTGGTTCCTCGAGAACAAGCCGGTGGTGTGGCTGCTGCGCTGCCTGCCCCTCGGGCGCACCCGCTTCCTGTGCCTCACGTCGCCCACCGCGGACCGCGTCGTGCCGTGGGTGCTCGGGGCCGCGCTGCTGCTCCGGCGGACGGCGTTCGAGGCGGTCGGCGGGTTCGACGAGTCGTACTTCATGTATTTCGAGGAAGTCGATCTCTGCCTGAGGCTCTGCGCTGTGCAATCCGAGGTCCACTTCACGCCGTCGGCCACGGTGCTCCACATCCAGGGGGCGAGCACGTCTCAATGCCAGCAGGCGATGCGTATTGCCCACTTTCACAGCTACGTCCGCTTCTACCGGCGGCACTACTCTCGGCGCCGGGCTTGGTTCTGGATATCCCTCAGGAGCCTCAAGATCGCCATGCTGCTCGCGACGGGACTCCTGCGCCTGCGAATGGGATCGGACGAGCCTACGCGTATGGCGCTGACCCAGGAAGTCGACGCGTGGAAGGCCGTGCTGATGGGTCCGCATGATGCCGCCTAATACTGTCGCGCGGCTCCCACACGACGCCGAGGCGACGGTCGCGACGTACCCTCTATCGGCAGCAGGAGGTGGCCCGGGGAGTCGCGTACATATCGCCGGTCTGATCTGGACCCTGGTTCGGACCGACTTCAAGGTCCGTTATCACGGAACGATCGGCGGCTTCGTCTGGGCGCTCCTCAAACCCGTCAGCATGTTCGTCGTCCTGCTGGCCGTCTTCTCGTTCATCTTCGCCCCGACCGATCCCAACTACAGGCCCAACCTCATCCTCGGCCTCTTCCTGTGGGAATTCTTCGCCGAGGGAACGAAGATGGGTCTGGTTTCTCTCTTCGCCAAAGGATATCTCCTCACCAAGACCCGCTTCCCGCGCTGGATCATCGTGGCGGCCTCCACCTCCAATGCACTTATCACCCTGCTGGTCTGCACGAGCGCCTTCCTGCTTTACCTCGGGTGGGCGGGGCGGTTTCCCAGTCCCTCGAGGCTGCTGCTCTTCAGCGTCTACGCCGTCGAGATGTGGATGATCGTCCTCGGCTTTTCTCTCTCCACGAGCGTCCTCTACCCCCGCTACCGCGACCTCAATCATCTCTGGGACGCGATCAGCCAGGCTGGATTTTTCGTCGCGCCGATCGTCTTCCCCATCCAGATCCTGCCCGAAAGCCTGCACCCCTACCTCTACCTCTGGCCCCCCACGCCAGTGATCGAGTTCGCCCGACAGGTCCTGATCCAGGGAACGATCCCGAGCCTGGAGGCGAACCTGCTACTTCTAGTCGCCGCGCTGTCGATCCTGGCGGTCGGCATCGTCGTGTTCCGGCGTCGCGCCTCCCGGGCGGCGGAGCACCTGTAGCGATGGTCGAGCCTCCGGTCATCGAGGCCCGGGACATCTCCAAGAGCTTCCGGATTCCGAGCGTCCGAAGGGAGACGGTTCGCGAGCACGTCCTTGGATTCCGTCGGCCTCTGCGCGTCGAGACGCTAAGGGTACTTCGACAGGTCAGTCTGGAGATCCATCGCGGCGAGACGGTCGGGATCATGGGACGCAACGGATCGGGCAAGAGCACGCTGCTCAAGATCCTCTGTGGCATCTACCAGGCGGATTCCGGGTCCGTCGTGGTCCGGGCGCCGATGACTCCGCTTCTCGAGCTCGGCGTCGGCTGGAACCCCGAGCTCAACGCGGTGGACAACGTGATGATCCTGGCCACGATCATGGGTATGACGCTCAGGGAGGCCAGGGCCTCGATCGAGCAGATCCTTGACTTCGCCGGTCTGGAGAAGTTCGCCAACCTGGAGCTGAAGTATTTCTCGAGCGGGATGTCCGCCCGGCTCGCCTACTCGGTGGCGTTCAAGGCCGTGCGGGACATTCTCGTCCTCGACGAGATCTTCGCGGTGGGCGACGCCGGGTTCAAGGCATGCTGTGAGGAGCGATACCGCTCCCTGAGCGCCGCCGGATGCACCGTGATCCTCGTGAGTCATGACCCGGAGACGATTTCGAGGTTTTGCGATCGGGCACTGCTCCTCGAGGGTGGACGAGTCGTCATGAGCGACACCGCAGAGCATGTGGCCAAGACCTATGTCAGCGTCGCCTCCCATGCCGTGGAAGAGGAGGCGTTTGGATGAGGAGCTCGCTGGCCCCGTCCGGGGCTTGGCGGCGCTTGCTGATGCACCTTGCCGCCAGCGGCCTGCGCGTCCTCGTCCGGGAGGGATGGAGGCCCCTCTTCCATCGGCTCAGCCGGGTGAGGTACTGGGCACCCCTGCTCCTAGAGGAGCGGTTTCGGCCCGCCGGGGGGAGGTCATTGAACGAGCAGTACCGAAGTTGGGTCCAGCGGCGAGTCCCGACCGAAGAGCGGGTGCGCTCGATGCGAGAGCATGCAGACGGGTTCCGGTACCGCCCCCAAATCAGCATCGCCATGCTGCTGCGCGATCCAGAGCCGGCCTACGTAACGAGGGCTGCGGATTCAGTCCGTGAGCAGCTCTACGACCGGTGGGAGCTGTGCATAGCCACCAGCGATCAGACCCCACCGGAGTTGCGAGAGATGCTGGCTTCATGGGGACGAGAGGATCCTCGGATCAAGGTGGTACACATCGACGGCGAGCGGGATCTCGCTGCGGTGGCGAACGCGGCACTCGGACTGGCCACGGGAGACTTCGTGGGGCTTCTCGACGACCACGACGAGTTGAAGCCGAACGCTCTCTTCGAGGTAGTCAGGCTGCTCCAGGTGAGGCGCGATCTGGACATCATTTACACGGACGAAGACCGGAGAACCCCCGAAGGTCGGCTGGTAGATCCCTTCTTCAAGCCTGATTGGTCCTCGGACCTCCTGCTCTCGATCAACTACGTGGGGGGGTTGAGCGTCTTCCGCAGAGAGGTCATGGACCAGGTGGGCGGGTTCCGCAGCGGGGTCGAGGGGAGTGAGGACTATGACCTGATCCTTCGTGCGACCGAAGCGACGGACCGCATCGGCCATGCGGCTGAGCCCGTCTACACAAGGCGCAGATCGCCGACGGCCGCGGGGATATCGGACGGGTGGCATCCGTCCGACCATTCCGCCAGGGGGGCGATCTCCGACGCGCTGGCCAGGCGCGGTGCAACGGGTGAGGTTGAGGTCGGGCTCGTACAGGGAAGCAGCCGGGTACGGTACCGGCTCGACGGTGAGCCAAGCGTCGCCGTGATCATCCCCACCCGCGACCGGGTCGACTTGCTTCACCGGTGCGTCGAGAGCATCGAGCGGAGATCGTCTTACCGAAACCACGAGTTGGTCGTCGTCGACAACGGTAGCCGTGAGCCGGAAACGCTCGAGTATCTGGCATCGTTGCGGGGCCGCGTGCTCCGGTACCCGCACGAGTTCAACTTCTCGAAGATGGTGAATTTCGCCGCGAGTCATGTGCGCGCCGATTTCGCGCTGTTCCTCAACAACGACACGGAGGTGATCGCGCCGGATTGGATCGAGGCCATGCTGGAACATGGACAGCGGTCTGAGGTCGCCGCGGTCGGCGCTCGGCTCCTCTATCCCGACGGAAAGCCTCAGCACGAAGGGGTCGTCGTTGGCGTGGGAGGCGGCTTCGCCGCAAATGCCGCCTGCAGAGACTACTTCGGGCTGGGGCAGGTGATCCGCAACGTTTCCGCGGTCACCGCCGCCTGCATGCTCACCAGGGTCGAGGTCTTCCGGCAGCTCGGAGGGTTTGACGAGCACCTGCGGGTGGCCTTCAACGACGTAGATTTCTGCCTGAGGGCCCGAGAGAAGGGCTATCTCATCGTGTACACACCTTACGCGCTCCTCTACCACCACGAGGGGGCCACGAGGGGAAAGGTCCACCCACTCCGGGACGACCGGTTCTTCCGAGAGAGATGGGGCGGCTACCAGGACCCCTACTACAGCCCCAAGCTGGATCCGAATCACCTGTACGAGTTGAAGCTGTAACAGGTGGGCCTAGATGACCGGGAGAATGGCCATGCTGAGAAGAGCGAAGGAGAGCGAGCACCTGAACGGGTCGCGGAAGACCTTCGACATGGGCGACCCACGCCGCAAGTTCCGCCTGTGGCGAGATGCTCGGATCCTTCGAGATAGCGGCCTCTTCGATACGCGCTACTATCTGGAAACCTATCCCGACGTTGCTCGAGCCCAATTCGACCCGATAATCCATTACCTGACACACGGCGCCAGCGAGCGTCGCAACCCGAGCCCCTACTTTGAGACATCGTACTACCTTCAGCGCAACCCCGACGTCGCTCTGGCCGGGGTCAATCCACTGCTGCACTACGTGACCGATGGTGCAGGAGAAGGACGTGATCCCAACCCACTCTTCGACACCTCCTTCTATCTGCTGCGGAACCCCGGTGTTGCAGAGACAGGGATCAACCCGCTGGCCCACTATGCGACCCAGTGCGCGCTACAAAGTGCAGGGCCGGACCGGGTGATTGCGGCGGCCTCATCCGACAGGACAGACAGCCTCGCGACCAGGCCGACCTGTGATCGGTTCGCTCTCTATACGAGCTCCCGCGGCAACTATTTTTTTGCAGACATCAGAGACCTACTCGCGGCCGGGCTGGAAGAGCTGGGCTTTCGAGTCGACTTGTGCGACGAGCGCCAGGACTTTGACGAAAGGGCGGATTGGCATATCGTGCTCGCCCCGCACGAATTCTTTACCCTCGGCCGGGGGGCAACACTGCTGCGTGGCGAGTTACCCCGCCCGTTGATTCTTATCAACACCGAGCAGCCATCCACACACTGGTTCGCTCTGGCCGCAGAAATCTTCGCGCGCGCTCACCACATCTGGGATATCAACTACGAATCAGCTCAGACCATCCGCGCCCGTGGTTTTCCCTGCGACCATCTGCCGCTCGGCTATGCCCACGACGTCAAAACCCTCGGCGAGGTCAGTGCCCTGCCCGAGCATTATGGGACGTGTTTTCTCGATCCCGATGTGCGCAATCGATCGTACGCGGGTAGGCCCCTTTCAGAGCGACCGATCGACGTTCTGTTCCTGGGCCACCTCACGCAACGCAGAGAGCAGCTTTTTGTAAGAGCTGCGCCGGTGTTGTCTTCGTATCGCTGCTACCTGCACTTGTCTGACGCGTCGGAGCCGATCCTCCCGGGCCGAAACTCCTTCATGAACACCGCGACAGCGGTCGGGCTAGCGCAGCGCGCCAAGATCGTCCTCAACGTGCATCACGGCCAGGACAAATATTTCGAATGGCATCGCATAGTGATGCTTGGGATCTGGCAGCGAGCGCTCGTGGTGAGCGAGCCGAGCGGTGAGGCACCGCCTTTCCGCGCCGGCGTCGATTTCGTGGAGGCGGAGCTGGACAGGATCCCCGATACGCTTGCCTATTATCTTTCGTGTGTAGAAGGCCAGAAAAAGGGGCAGGAGATCGCCGAGCGTGGATTTGAGACCCTGAGGCGCGACTGCGGGCTTGCCGACTCGCTCCGATCGCTCATCCTTGGTCTCTACCGGGTCCCGCGTTTTCCGGAACCCATGTGGCGTTTCGTGCCGAGAGAAAAGACATGATCGATATTGATGTGGCAACCCTTCTGGAGGCTCGGGGGCACAGCGATACGCCGCCCGTCACAGTGACGATCAGTCTTTACAACTACCAGGACTTCATCGTCCGATGTCTAGAGTCGGTAAAGTCCCAAACCATGGAGGCGCTCGACCTCATCGTCGTCGATGACTGCTCCAAGGACGGTAGCCTGCAGACGGCAAAAGCGTGGCTCGACGCCAATGCGTCCCGGTTCGCGAGGTGTGTACTGCTCCGGCCTCGGAAAAACCAGGGGCTAGGCGCCACGCGCAACACGGCGTTCCACCACGCACGCACGCGCTACGTCTTTGTTCTGGATGCCGACAACCTACTCTATCCCCGCTGCATCGAGCGACTCTGGGCTGCGCTCGAGCACTGCGCGGCCAGTTTTGCGTACTGCTATCTGGAGAAATTTGGCAGCGTGACCGCGCTGCAGAACCTCAAGCCTTGGGACCCGGCCAAATTGCAGTACGGGAATACGATCGACGCGATGGTGCTGATGCGACGAGATGCTTGGGAGAAGGTTGGCGGTTATGCGACGCAGATGCCTTGCCTCGGGTGGGAGGACTTTGACCTGTGGTTCAGACTCGCCAAGATTTCAGGGTGGGGTGTCTTAGTTCCCGAGATCCTGGCGAGGTACCGCACCCATTCGCAGTCGATGTTGGCCAACGTGACCAATCCCAACGCGGCAGAACTGTGGAAGTATCTCAGGGCAGCGCATCGCGAGCTGTTCTCCCCGGTATGAGATCTAGAATGCCGGCTGTCCTGGAGCGCGCGAGAGCCCTCCGCCGCGGCGCGGCCCAGACGGTATCGCGACTGTTCCCGATGCGGGTGCCTTCTGCACCGACGACCTGCTCGCCCCCGAGAATCGAGCCGGCGGAGGTTTCACCACAGCCGGCCGATGGGGCTCATTCCTGGTGGGGCCTAATGCCCTTTTCGACGCACCGGATTCGTGTGGGCGAAGATCTCTGGACCAGGGAGAGCGGCGTCGTGGCCGAACACGATCTCCGAACGAAGGTGTTGCTCGAGGCCTGTGGCGGTCATCTGGATGGGAAGACGATCGTTGATCTGGGTTGCCTGGAAGGAGGCTTTTCCGTCGCGTTTGCTCGTCTGGGCGCGCGCCAGGTTGTGGGAATAGAAGCACGCGAGGTGAGTTTTCAACGCTGCGAGATCATCCGCAAGCTGCTGTCGCTCAAGAATTTGGAGTTTGTCCACGGAGACGTGAAGGCCGAGCTCACGAGACTCGCGCGCTTCGACGTGGTGTTCGCGTCAGGCATTCTCTATCATGTCAGCGACCCGTACTCTCTGCTCGAGCTCATTCACCAAACGTGTCGCGAGGTCGCGCTCCTCGACACGCACGTGGCGCGAAGCGATGCGCCCTCGCACAATTGCTCGACGGAATTGATCGCGCGGAGCTTTCGGGGTCGCGAACACCTCGGCCGAATCTTCCCAGAGTACCCGCTCGGGGTGTCCTCAGAGCAGCGCGAGACGCTGCACTGGGCCGCATGGAGCAACAACGAGTCCTTCTGGCCCCTGGAGGATGAACTCCGAAGAATGCTGAGGGACGTCGGCTTCCGGACAGTGAAGAAGGTCGATGCACCGTCCACGGCCGATGGCTGGCGCTGGCAGGTCGACCAGCAGAACCGCATTTTGCTGGTGTGTAGACCGTAGTTTTGGTCTCGCCGCCCAGAGCAGGGAGGAGAGAGGCATGTTGTTTGGTCGCTCGCTAGCTCGCGGACACTTCGGTGAAATGTACTCGGACGGGGAGTTCCTTCGCGTTAGTGGGTGGATGCTCAATCCCCGTCGCCAGTTCACCTCCATCGATGCGGTTTTGAATGGAGAGTTGGTGGCGACCCAGGCGCCACTGACACGAGACGATGTCGCCAGGGCTCTTCCGTGGATTCCTCACGCGGCACAGTCGGGATTTCGGATTGAGCTACCCCAGGTGCGGTCCGGTGACCGCCTCGAGGTCCTTGGGCGACGAGGCCGTCGTGTGGTAGCGCGACTGAAAAGCCCCCTGCGGCTCGATCTGGACCGCGCGGTCCCGACACCGCCTGCCGAGCTGCTACGCCGGGTGGCCGGAGCCCCTGCTCCAGACAATTTCAAGGCCGACGGATTCAAACATTTCAATGACTTTGTGGACGCGCTGCGACGCCACCGCGCCGTCACGTCGATACGCCGTATGCTGGATTGGGGTTGTGGATGTGGACGGCTCAGCGTTTACTTTCTCCTCGACGGCACGGTTCCAGAGTTTTTTGGGTGCGACATTGACCCAGAAGCCGTCGCCTGGTGTCGGGAAAATCTTCGCGGCGGGACGTTTCAGCCGATCAATCCCTATCCACCGACCCCTTACCCCGATCATTTTTTCGATCTGGTCATCGGGTGCTCGGTGTTCACGCATCTCCGGCGAGAGACACAAAATGTGTGGCTCAGCGAAATGCGCCGTGTGATTGCCCCAGGAGGACTGCTCCTCGCGTCCGTCCATGGGCGCCTCGCCGCGTACTGCACGTTGCCCCCGGGCAGCGGCCTGATGCAGCGTCTCCGTCATCGCATTCGTGGACCCGAAGTTCTCGCGTCGGGTTTCTCGGACTCCCTCGAGGGCGATCACCTCGATGGGATTGCCCCGGACGGCTACTACCGGGGAACCTTCCAAACGCGCGCGTACACCCTACGGGAATGGTCTCGGTATTTCGAGATCCTTGAGTTCGTCGAAGGATGTCTGGCGTACCAGGACCTCGTCGTGATGCGGCGTCGGGAGGACAGCTAGGGCGACTCGTTGATGATGACAGGCTGCTTCTGCGCAGGGCCAGGGGCCTGAGTGCTTGACGGTAGCCAGCTGAGCTGGAGAACGTGCACCTGGCTGGCTCCATTGACAAAGGTGAAGGCGCTGCTCAGAGTGAGCTGGGCCTGGCCATTGACGACGCTCAATGGGGCGGAGCGACCCCAGGCGTCCGTAACAACAGGGGCCGAGCCGGGAAGCACTGGCTTGACAGCCAGCGTTACCGTGGGGAGAGCGGGGTTTACGAATTGCCCGCTTCCGCCTCGCGGGCGTTCGAATACTCCGACCAACTCGTGGCCGCTCTGGAAAAAATATGCGTTCAAACCGGTCGCCAGGCTGCTTGAGCCGGCAGCGCGGCCACGGCCGATGCAGTAAGCCCCGACAGAGTAGTGAATGCCGGCCGGAAGGACGGTGAAATCCGTCCTCAGCAGAGGGCGATACTCATCGTAGAGCGGCGCAAAGGCAATATGAAGGAACTTGAACGAGCGCTCAACCCCGTTCGCCAGATTCCTCAGGGGCACCTCGCTCTTCTCTTCCGTATTCCAGAGGGGCAGAGCGGGGCTGTACTTACTCACCAGATTGCGCCATCGGGAAACATCTCCACTTTCATCCGTGTAGTGGACCGAAAGGATATCGATGTAACTGGCGAGCCCGAGCTGGAACAGCCTTTCGGTGTAGGCCGCGTCCTTGACAAAGCCAGAGGCGGCAACGCGCGCGTTCGGGTTGCCGCGCCGCAGGGCCTGGCTCGTGTGCTGGATCAACTCCATGAATTCGTCCACTGTACCTGCCCAAAAAACGCCTGGAATGTCCGGCTCGTTCCATATCTCCCAAACCTGAATCTCCTCCCGGAAATCTGCCGCCAACTTCTCGATGAGCTGGTCCCACAAGCGGTAGTCGGCCGGCTTGACCCGGCTCCACAGCGGTCCTCCGTGTAAATCCGTGCTTTCATCGTTGGGTTGTGATGAGAGAGCGCGCACCATTTGGGAAACGCCGCCCATGATGAAGATGCCTTCCTCCCGCAGGGCCCGGGCATAGTGCTTCCACAAGGACCAATCTGCCGCGACCTGGCCGTTGGCGACGTTTACCGTGCCATAGCTAAAGGGCCAGAAGTTCAGCCGTGACCATGAGGCGCCGAGCAGGCGGTGGCTGTGGGCTGCTGCCAGAACTGCCTGGGGGTTGCTCAGCCCGGTCCAGGATGGAGGAATATAGAAGATGCCCCAGGGCGAGAGCGGATCGACCGGGAAAGGAGTAAAGGTGACCGCTATCCAGGTTTCGGTTGCCGCGGTCGCTGTTCCGGAGTGAGCGGAGAGCGCCAGTTTGTAGAGTCCACGTCCTGGCAACTGCAGCGGGAGCGGCGCTTGTCCCCGGCCTGTCGTTAGATTAGAGAGGATGAGCTGACCGCTGCTGTGCCAGGCGCCTTCGGTTTCGTGAACGGTATAATCCACCGTGGCCTGGCTGCTCGCCCCGCTGACTTCCACACGGACATCCACTGGCTGAAGGTCGGTAAAGTGCAGGCCCACTGCCGGAGAAACCGCGCGGACGGTCAAGGCCAGCGCTGAACCTGACGCCGAGGCGACAAGAACAAGTCCCACGACGGTGACGGTGACTCGCAGGACGCCTTGCATGCTTAGAAGACGCTGTGACGGCGGGGTGAGGCACCTCACCTGTGGGTCCCAACGCCAGCGGCGTTTCGTCGCTACTGCGGAGAGATCGGGAAGGTCGGTGCTCCGTTTACTGTGTTGCCGGCGTTTCGGTTATTGCCGTACGAGCCGATCGCACCACCCGAAACCGAGAGAAGCCCAGTGCCGTTGCCCGTGATGGTCGAGTTATTGAGGATGACGATCGCGTTGGCGCTTTCCGACTGGACTCCGGTGACGTTCCCCACCACGCGGACGTTGTCGAGGGACACCACGGCAAAAGGGGTAGTGGGGTGGACGCGTACCCCGACATTGCTATTGCGGGTGATCGTGTCCCGGACGAAGACGGAGGCTGGGGCGATGATGTCGATCGCCGCCGTGTTGAATTCGAAGATCGAGCAGTTCTCGATGTTGAGAGCGGACGCGGCGAGGAGCTTGATCCCCGAGGTCCCGGTATCGTCCGCCCCGTCGATAGTCAGGTTCCGGAGCGTCACCACGATACCAGACCCGTTGACGGTAATCCCGCTGGTCCCGGAGACCAGGACCCCGGCCAAGAAAGGCTGGCCGTCGATCGTGATTGACTTTGTGATCGTCACCCCGCCGAAGCCGCCCGGGTCCAATACGTTGATCTCGCCGTTCGTGGCGGTCTTCGAGATCGCGCCGGCGAACGTCTTGCAGGGTGCTGTCCGACTGCACGGATTGACGTCGTCGCCGACCCCGGACACCCAGGTCCGCGTCGCCTGCGCATTGGCGGGAACGCTCCCGGCAAGAACGAGGACGAGTGCGGCTCCGGCTGCTAGGGTGATGCGCATCACGGTGACCCTCCTCTTATTCGGCAGACTCAGGGCCCTGGGCCGTCCAGGGCTAGCGGCGAGCCGGACTGTCTCCCATCCCGACCGCGCGCGAGTCTAAGTGCCGGGGACGGCGATTGTCAACCGGAAGGCCACCGTCAATTAGCGACCGGTCCGTGTCGGAGGCCATGCTCGGCGATTGCGGGACAGGCTGGATCTTTATGCGGTCACCGCGCAGACGGAGCTCGACGGACTCCGCGCCACAATGGCCGAGCGCGAGAAGGAAACCCGCGATCGAGGAGCAGCGGGCAGCCCTCAAGCGTCACTTGCGGGCGGTGGAGACGCGAACCGGCTATCTGGGGTTGGGCGTGCGAATGTTCCCTGGGGTACCGACCCCTTCTTGGCGTTTGTTTGGATTACTAACTCACCGATGCTGACGGTATTGAGACGGATTCTGAGACCCACGTCTGGATCGTCCGGCGAGCGGCGGCGCCTGGTTTTGGTCCGTATTGGTTCCTTCGAAGAATATGCTGAATTCGTTGCGCGAACGGGCCGGGAATACGCGTCACGGCGCAGGTTCGAACGAGGGCTGATTGCGAATCGAGGTGCCTTCGCGGTGGACGGCTGGTGCGTCGTTTGCCAACGGGAGGCACAGTTCCAGGTGAATTTCGAATACTCCCATGAAGTGGACGGCGAGCTGACTCCCAACTGGCGAGAGCGCTTGATCTGCCCGCACTGCGGGTTGAACAACAGGATGCGGGCTTCGATGCACATTCTCCAGCAAGAGTGTGCTCCTCCCTCCGGGGCAGCCCTTTACATCACCGAGCAAACCACGAGTCTGTTTCGCGCCCTGCACCACAGGTATCCGGGGATCGTCGGAAGCGAGTACCTGGGCGACTCGCAACGCCGCGGCCCTGCCGACCGAGACGGTATCCGGAACGAAGACCTGACGCAGCTCACGTTCGAGTCGGCACGCTTCGACCATATTCTCTCGTTCGATGTGTTCGAGCATGTGCCGGAGTATCGGACGGGCTTCGGGGAATGTCTCCGCTGTCTGAAGCCGGGAGGGAAGCTGGTCTTCACCGTCCCGTTCACCAAGGAGCGCTCCACCCTCGTCCGCGCCCGGAAGAATGGGGACGGGTCGATCGTCCACCTGCTCTCGCCGGAGTACCATGGCGATCCGTTGAGCGAGGCGGGTTGCCTGACTTTTTATCATTTCGGCTGGGACCTGTTGGATGACTTGAGGCGGCTCGGCTTCTGCTCCGTCGGAGCGCTTCTCTATTGGTCCGTCGAGTTTGGCTATCTGGGTGGAGGCGAGCAGATGATCTTCGTGGCGAGCAAACCCGAGGCGGCCTGACGGTGTTCGTTCATGCCGTCGGCGAGGTGGTTGCGGCCCCGTTTCGGATGCTCGCGATTCGCCGGCACGTCATTGCGACGTTGACCCGACGGGACCTGCGGGGCCGGTACGCGAGCTCCGTGATGGGACTCTCGTGGGCTGTCATCCAGCCGCTGGCGCTCCTGGTACTCTTTACGTTCGTCTTTTCGGTGATCCTTCGCATCCGGTTTGGCGGGAGCTCCTCGGCCTACTTCTTCGCGGCATACGTATTTTGTGGGATGCTGCCCTGGATCGCACTCCAGGAACGCCTGAGCCGCTCTTCCTCGGTGATCATCGAGAACGTCCGGCTCATCAAAAAGGTCATCTTTCCGTCGGAGATCCTATGTTTTACCCCGTGGCGATGGTGCCGCCCGGTTTCGCATTCCTCCTCGTGGTCAACGCGATGTGGTACGTCGTGAGCGCTTACCGCCGGGGTCCTGCTCGAGGGGTCCTTGCCGAACCTCTCGCAATTCGCCGTGTTTGCCGCCATCGCCTTCGTGGTGTTCGTGGCGGGTGGATGGTTCTTCCGCCGCTCCAGTCACGCGTTCGTGGACGTCACCTGATGCTCACCGCGGCGATCGACGTCCGCAATCTCTCGCTCGCGTACCTCGTCTCCATCGAGCCTCGATATGCGGGCAGGCAGGTCACGTTGTGCCGTGCTCCGGCGTGTCCCGCTTCGTCCGACGATGTGCGCATCATCGTCGCGACGCACACTCGGAACTCTCGTGGACGATCGGACATTCGCTGACCCTGCAATGTGTAAGTGGGCCGGATTCTAGCCTGGAAGATTTGCGAATGGTCAATCTCGGTCGGATCCTAGGGCTTGTGACCTCACGACGTCGCCGACGCCGACGCACGGCGGATCTCGACATCTTCGACAATCCGATTTGCCTTACGATGCCCGAACGACTCAGTCCCCTCTCGGGATGGCACGAACACATCCCGTTTGCGATGCTCGCCGTTGACCTGTTGAAACCCGGTGTGATCGTGGAGCTGGGCACACAGCACGGCGTTTCGTACTGTTCCTTCTGCCAGGCAGTCAAGGAGCTCAATCTGAGCACACGTTGTTACGCGATTGATACATGGCAAGGCGATCCTCACTCGACCCCGTACGGGCCGGAGGTATTCGACGACCTGCGGGCGCACCATGACCCCCGCTACGGCAGCTTCTCGCGATTGATTCGAAGGACGTTCGACGAGGCCGTGCAGCATTTTCGTCCTGGAATGATCGACCTGCTCCATATCGATGGCTACCACACGTACGAAGCCGTGACGCACGACTTCGAAGGGTGGCTGCCGAAGATGAGCCGCGTGGGAGTGGTCCTCCTTCACGATATCAATGTCCGAGAGGGCGATTTCGGCGTGTGGAGACTCTGGGACGAGGTGAAAACGCAGTATCCGCATTTTGCCTTTGCGCATGGTCACGGTCTGGGCGTGCTGGCTGTCGGCCGAGACTGCCCCAAAGCGCTCCAGAAATTACTCGAGACCTCGGGAGACGATGCGGCCAGAGTCCGAAGCTTCTTCTTCGAGCTAGGACACAGGCTGACGCTGCGAATCCAGCACGGCCAGCTCACGGCCGAGCGAGAGCGGTTGGCCCGGGAGGTGGCGCAGCTTCAGGTCAGAGTGGGGGCCCAGCAGCAGGCGCTGGGCGAGCGAGAGCAGCAGACGGCTGAGCTGACGGCCGAGCGGGCGCGATTGTCCGAGGAAGTAGGGACGCTTCAGGCCACGATCCAGGCCCAGCAGCGGGCGCTGGGGGAGGGGCAGCAACAGGTCGCGGGGCTGGCGGGCGAGCGGGAGCGGTTGGTCCAGGAAGTGGCGGGGCTTCAGGTCGCGGTCCAGGCCCAGCGGCATCTCGAAAAAGAGCGGCTGAATCAATTCGTCCAGCGCGCCAGTAGCAACGTGGTCTGGGACCTGCGGGAACCGCTCTCGTTCAAGCGCATCGACAAGCCGAAGGTTTCGATTGTCGTCCCTGTCTTCAACCATGCGGCACTCACGTATCGATGCCTCAGGTCCATCCTGGAGCACACCCCGGATCTCTACGAGATCATCGTGGTCGACAATGCATCCACGGACGACACGCCAAAGGCACTTCGACAGATCGACAACATCCAGATCATCGCCAATTCGGAGAACCTAGGTTTCGTGGGTGGGTGCAATAAGGGGAGCGTCGCTGCTCAGGGGGAATACATCCTGTTCCTGAACAACGATACGGTGGTCACGGATGGATGGCTGACGTCCCTCCTCGCGACGTTCGATGAGCACGAAAAGGTCGGCGCCGTCGGCGCCAAGCTCGTCTATCCCGACGGGAGACTGCAGGAGGCCGGGGCGATTGTCTGGAGCGATGGCGCCGGCTGGAACTACGGCCGGGACGACGATCCCCAGCGGGCCGAATATAACTATGTCCGCGAGGTCGACTACTGCTCGGGTGCCTGCCTCCTTGTTCGGCGAGAGCTCTTCGAGCGACTCGGAGGCTTCGACGCCCGCTTTGCGCCTGCCTACTACGAGGACGCCGATCTCGGCTTCGAGATTCGGCGGCTCGGCTACCGGGTCCTCTATCAACCGAAAGCCCAGGTCATCCACGTGGAAGGCGCGACGGCGGGCACCGACACCAACGCCAGCTTCAAACGCTTTCAAGAAGTCAACCGGGCCAAGTTCGTCGAAAAGCACGGAGTGGCGCTCGCCGGCCAGTATCAGCCGGATCCCGCCAGTGTCTTCCAGGCGCGCGAGCGACAGTCAGGCAAGCGCATCCTCCTCGTGGACCGTATGGTGCCGCTCTACGACCAGGATGCCGGCTCGGTACGGATGCTGGCGATGATCCAGATCCTCAGGGAGCTCGGCCACAAGGTCACCTTCCTTCCCGACGACCTCGCGCCGTTCGAGCCGTACACCGAGACCCTGCAACAGCTTGGCGTCGAGGTCCTCTACCTCCCGATCGCGATTCCCCAGTACCTGGAACAGCGCCTCGGCGAGTTCGATCTCGTCATCCTCTCTCGGGTTACAGTCGCTATGAAGTACGTCTCGTCGATCCTGGGCGCGGCACACCGCCCCCCGGTGATTTTCGATACGGTCGACCTCCATCATCTTCGGGAGCAGCGGCGGGCGGAGCTCGAGGGAGACCCAGCGCTCATGAGCGAGGCCGCGCTGACGAAGAAAGCGGAGCTCTTCGTGGCGTCGGCGAGCGAAATGGTTTGGGTCGTGAGCGATTACGAGGTTGACGTGCTCCGACGCGAGAACGCGTCGCTGCGGATCGAGATCATCCCGACGATCCATCGGATTCGCGAGACGGTGCCGCCCTTCGGTGAGCGCCGAGACCTGCTGTTCCTGGGCGGCTTCAAGCATCAGCCGAACGAATCCGCGGTGCTCTATTTCGTGAACGACATCTTGCCGCTGATCAAGCGGGAGATCCTCGGGGTTCGGTTGCTCGTGGTCGGGAGCAACGTTCCCCCCACGGTGCGGAGATTGGAAGCGGAGGATGTCGTCATCGTCGGTTATGTGAACGACGTCGCTCCTGTCTTCGACAGCGCTCGAGTGTTCGTGGCCCCGCTCCGGTATGGCGCGGGGCTCAAGGGCAAGATCGGCGAGAGCCTCGCGTGTGGGCTTCCGGTGGTCACCACGACGATCGGAGCAGAGGGCATGCGGCTCGGAGATCGCGAACACGCGCTGATTGCCGATGACCCACGAGACTTCGCGAGCCGCGTGGTCGAGCTCTACCAGAATGAAGCCCTCTGGATAGCTTTGTCGAAGCGCGGCCGGCGTCACGTGGACACCTGTTTCGGGTATGACATCGTCAAGCTCAAGGTCGATGCGACGCTGCGGGCGGTGATGCGACGTCCCGTAAGGCCGCCGGCATGAATCGCGCCCGGCGCCGTGTCATCGTGCATCATCACATCTTCAAGAATGCCGGGGTATCGTTCGACCATCTCTTACACGAGTCTTTCGGAGCTCGCTGGGCCACGCTGGAGGCAGCCACGCCGGCGATGTCGTCGGCGCCGACAAGCTGGAAGCGTTTCTCCTGGAGAACCCTGAGCTCCTGGCGGTGTCGTCGCATCAAGCTCGGCTCATGACGAGGCCGCACGCGACTCTGGACGTCTATCCGATCGTCTTCATTCGCGATCCGATCGATAGAGCCGAGTCGGTGTACCTGTTCGAGTCGACCCAAGACGCGTCCCACGCCAGTGCACGCATCGCCGCTGAATCAACATTCTCCGACTACGTGCGCTGGTGTTTGCGCGATGACGATCGGGCCTCCTGTGCGATTCGCAACTATCAGACGATTCATCTGTCCGATACATCGCTTCGTGTTCGCGAGGCGCCCCTGGCGCGCGACGGCGGCAGATCTGGCCCTTGCCAAGGAGCGGATCGCAGCGTTACCTGCTTTCGGACTCGTCGACCAATTCAACGAGTCGCTTCGACTGTTCCAGCGATGGCTCGGCACGGTATTCCCGGACCTCGAGCTGAGCCCTGTCGCCCTCAATGCCTCGCCGGGCCGGAAAGCGGGCCTGGGAGATCGGATCACGACCATCAAATCGGCGCTTGGTGATGAGCTGTTTGCACGACTGCACGATAACAATGCGTTCGATCTCGAGCTCTATACTTTTGCGAACAAGCGGTTGACCGAGCGTCTATCGGAGATGAACTCGAGCGATCTCAGGACATACCAGGTGTGACTCGTGTAGTGTTCCTCCTTCACGCTCTCGGCGGCGTGGTTGCGACCCCGTTCCGGATGCTCGTGATTCGCCGGCACGTCATCGCGACACTGACCCGACGGGACCTCCGGGGCCGGTACGCGAGCTCCGTGCTGGGACTCTCGTGGGCCGTCATCCAGCCGCTGGCGCTCCTCCTCCTGTTTACGTTCGTCTTCTCGGTGGTCCTGCGCATCCGGTTGGGTGGGAGCTCGTCGGCCTACCTGTTCGCGGCCTACGTGTTTTGTGGAATGCTGCCCTGGATTGCGCTCCAGGAAGGGCTGACCCGCTCTTCCTCGGTGATCCTCGAGAACGTCCCGCTCATCAAGAAGGTCATCTTTCCCTCGGAGATCCTCCCGGTCTCGGTCGTCTTCTCCGCGCTTGTTCTCGAGATGATCGGCCTCTCGGTGTTCGTGCTGTTGTTGAGTCTGTTCCATCGAGTGCCAACGCCGGCCCTGCTGGTGCTCCCCGTGATAGTCGGATTTCAGCTCATGTTCACCCTGGGCATCGGCTGGGTGCTCGCGAGCCTCACGGTGTTCCTCCGGGACGTCACACAGCTTCTCGGTCTGGGCATGACGTTCTGGATGTTCATCACGCCCATCTTCTACCCTCCGGAGATGGTGCCGCCTGCTTTCGCATTCCTCCTCCTGGTGAACCCGATGTGGTACGTCGTGAGCGCGTACCGCCGGGTCCTCCTGGAGGGAGCGTTGCCGGACCTTTCGCAATTTGCCGTGTTTGCCGGCATCGCCTTCGTGGTGTTCGTGGCGGGCGGGTGGTTCTTCCGCCGCTCCAGTCCCGCGTTCGCGGACGTCACCTGATGGCCAACGCGGCGATCGACGTCCACAATCTGTCGAAGAGCTACAAGATCTACGCGCACCCTCGCCACCGGCTTCTGGAGGCGTTGTGGGGCGGCCGCCGCAGCTACCACCGGGACTTCTGGGCTCTTCGCGATGTGACCTTCCAGGTCGAGCCGGGGGAGACGCTGGCGATTATCGGCCTGAACGGTTGTGGCAAGAGCACGCTTCTTCAAGTGATCGCGAGGATCATCCAGCCGACCTTGGGGCAGGTGGCCGTCACAGGGCGGGTCGCCTCCCTGCTGGAGCTCGGGGCCGGCTTCAATCCAGAATTCACGGGCCGCGAGAACGTTCTGATCCAGGGGAGCCTGCTCGGGTTCGCTCGAAAGGAGACCGAGGCCCGCCTCCCAGCGATCGAAGCCTTCGCCGAGCTCGGGACGTTCATCGACCAGCCCGTCAAGACCTACTCCAGCGGGATGCTCGTGCGGCTCGCCTTCGCCACGGCGATCCACACAGATCCGGACATCCTTCTCGTGGACGAAGCCCTGGCCGTCGGCGATATCGTCTTCCAGCACCGTTGTATCCGGAAGATCAAGGAATATCAGGCCCAGGGAAAGACCATCTGCTTTGTCAGCCACGATACGAGAGCCGTGACCGCCGTTTCCTCCAGGGCGCTTCTACTCCACGCGGGCGAGGTCGTGAAGATCGGCGCCCCCGCGGAGATCGTGAATCTCTACCATTCTCACGTTGCTCGTACCGAGACTCGAGGCATCGAAGCGCGCATGACCGAGGCAGAGAACGGACATGGCGGTGGCCCGGTCACGTTCCTTCCCGATCCCGAGTTCGACCAACGGGTCGGGCTGTTTCGGCACGGGACCGGGGCCGCCCGAATCCGGAACGTGGAGTTGCTCGACCCGCGGGGCCGGCGCCTCGTCGCGGTCGAGTCCGGAATAGAAGTGACGCTCAGGGTTCACGCGTCATTTCACGAGGACGTGCCGACGTCGTTCCTGGGTTTCATCGTGCGCGACAAACACGGCATCGACCTGATCGGAACCAACAACGACGCTGAGGGGGAACCCATACCGACCCGGCGGTCGGGGGATACGCTCGTCGTAGACTTCCGGCTGCGCCTTCCGCTTCAGCCGGACACTTACAGCGTCACCGTCGCGCTCGCCTATAGTCCGTCCCTGCCGGCGTACATGGATTGGGTAGACAATTGCTTGGTCTTCGAGGTCTTGCCGCCCGGGCTGAAGCGGATCCACGCAAGAATCTGGCTACCCGTCGAAATCTCCATTCATTCGTGAGCAGACCGATTCTCGCCACGTCGTCGCGGACGGCAGGGCTCGCCCTCGTCGCCGCGTCGGTGTCCCTCTTCGCGTACCGCTTCGCCAACCTCGATCTGGTGGCGTTCATCAACGACGAACCGCGGTTCCTCGCCGCGGCGAGAGCGCAACTCGACTCTGGCCACTGGGCGTCGGCGTCGCCGCTCGTCGGGACGCTGGGCATATCGTACGGCCCGACCGTGCTCTGGTTCTACGGCGCGGTGCACTGGCTCTTCGGTCCCGCGCCCGAGGCGCACATCGTGGCCATCGGGCTGATGCTCACCGTCGCGCAAGTCGCGCTGGCCTACGTACTCACGCGAGCGTTCGGCGGCGGAGCCGGCGCGTTCGGCCTCGTGGCCGCTCTCATCGCCTCGTCGCCGTACCACTTCTTCTGGTCGCGGGTCGCCTGGGATCAGGCGGCGAGCATCTGCACTGCGTCCACGGTGGCGCTGCTGGCGATGCCCGGATCGGTCGGATGGCGTCGGGCGGTGCCCATCGGGTTGCTCCTCGGGCTCGCCCTCTCGTCGCACTTGATGGTGCTGCCCTTCGTCGCGCTCGCCTTCGCGGTGATGGCGCTCGACCTGTGGCGGACGCCGGCGAAGCTCGCCCTAACGTGGTCCGTCGCGCTCGCCGGAGCGCTGGTCGTCAACGTGCCGTATCTGCTCCATCTACGAGCCACGCCGCTGGTCCCGGCGTCTTCGGGCTCGTTCGCCCTCGCGGCGTTCTTCGATTTCCTCGTCGAGCCAGCTCGCGTCGCCACGATGTGGAGGATGGACTACCACTTCGATCACGTCTGGCCCGAGTTCGTCGCGTGGGCGGGGGCGCTGGGTGATGTCTTCCGGGCCGGGGCGGTGCCGATGGCGCTCTTGGCGGTGCTCGCTGCGCTCGGCCTCGCGGTCCACATCCGTTCGAGCGAGCCGCACCGGCGCAGGCTGGCGCTGATGGGGCTCGTGGGGTGGCTGGGGTACGCGGCGTTCTACGCGGCGCTAGGCCTCTATCGACACCCGCACTATCAGTGGCCGATCTGGTGGATCATTCCGGTTGGCGTCGCGGGCGCGGTGCCGTGGCTTCGAGCGCGCTGGCCCAGGGTCGGCCTCGCTGCGGCTTGCGTGGTGGGAGCCATCAGCCTCGCGCACGTGGCGTTCATCGGTGCGTGGATGGGTTACGTGCGGGATCACGGCGGCACGCCCGGCATTCACTACTCGACGCCGCTCGGCGAGCAACGGCGCCTGGTCGAATTGGCCTGCGGGAGCTCCGAGCGGACCGTGCTCATCGACAACCAGACCGCCATGTTTCCTCACTCGCTCGCGTACCTCGTCTCCGGCGAGCCTCGATGCGCAGGCAAGCAGATCGAGTTGTGCCGCGCTCCGGCGTGTCCAGCTTCGTCTGACGGTGCACGCCTCATCGTCGCGACGTACGCCCGGCAGCACTATGGATGGTTGGAGGCTCGCTAGCCGTCCGGCTCATGCGACTGCCCTTCCGCACGCCCTCGTCGTACTCCTATCGCGTTCTCATCGGTTCGTGGACTGCGACGTGGGGGAAGTCGCGGGGCCAGAGTTTTCGGGTGTCGGCGGACGTGGTGCCGGCGCCTTCGGGTTGGATGGGTCCCATAGCCAAACTTCGAGTCCGCAATTGCGCCAGGGCGTTGCCACCCTCGGTCTCCTCCTTTGGAGGGGCTGAACATAGACCCGCCGAACCCGAGTTTAGTCGAGATCAGGAGGTCCGTAGTGGATCAGCACCTGAAGATCGCAGTGCTGATCCTCCATTATGAACGGTCTCGTCACGCATGCCCACTGGCTCTGTGAAAGCGTGCCGATCCTCACCCGCGTCGGTACGCGGCTCAGAAGACCGACGCTTCGATCACTCGGACGACAGAGCCGAGGCCTGTGCCATGCGTGCGGAACGCTCACCGAGTTCGAAGTCAAGGAGGTGTTCTGGCCCGCGCTGGTCGAGGAGTGGCGCTTGACACCGGTGATGAAGGCGGCCTTCGATCGGCGCGAGTCGGGTGTGTGTCCGGTCTGCCACAATAACTACCGGAACCGGCAACTAGCGCGCGCTCTTGTCGCGGTTTATGGCAATAACGGCGAAGCGTCCGTCGCGGATCTAACGCGCTCAGAGTACTTCCGTTCGTTAAGGATCCTTGCCATCGACTTGGACTTCCTGTTGATGCTCGAAAGCTGTCCCAGCTTCCTCCGGGCCGACTACATAACCTCTCTCGTTCCGGCCCGAGGCCGACCCGACCTTGGCCTACCCCTCGATGAGAGTTCGGTCGATCTCGTGCTCGCCTCGGATACGCTGGAACACATACCGACTTATCGGCGCGCTCTTCAAGAGATAAGCCGCGTGCTCAAGCCTCGCGGTCGCTTCATAACGGTTCAGCCAGTGATCCTGAGCCGAAAGACCCTCACGCGGTGCGTGGTCGATGAGGCAGGGAACGTCCGTCACCTCTTGCCACCTTCGTATCATGCCCGCAGCCCGGATGACAGCCTCGTGTTCGTGGAGTTTGGCATCGACTTCATTGACGAGCTCGAGGCGGCCGGCCTCGAGCCATCCTTGTACTTCTACAATGTCTTGGACGATGACTATGCCTGGGTGGCCGTCTGCAAGAAGATGCGTAGCATGTCTGCCCCGAACGTCACGGCACCGTGCCCGCGACGCCAACCGGAATGATCCACCACGTCGGCCACTGGTAGTGCGGATGTCGATAGAGGCTCAGCGGCGCGTAGAACGCCGCGTACCCCAGCCACCCCACGAGCCCTATCAGCGCCAGCCTGCGTCGGTGCGGCTCGCCCGAGCGGGGCGTGGACCGCGAGGCCGAACGCGGCGAGCACCGCCACGAGCGGACGGCCCTTCCGCGCGTGCTCGGCGTACTCCTATCGGGTTCTCATCAGTTCGTGGACTGCCCCGACGCCGCCGGGGAAGTCGCGGGGCCCAGAGTTCGTTCGCGGGCCCGGTCGAGCTGGGACATTTTCCTCGGGTGTCGGCGGACGCGGTGCCGGCGTCGGGCCACCTCCGAAGTACTGTGGGACGTTCGACATCGGGCTCGGGAGGGTCGGCGACCTGGCCGGGCCCCCTGCGGCCGGTGGGACGGCTTGAGCGGAGCTTGGCGAGGCTGGAGCTCCGACAGCTGGCGGAGCCTTCGGCTTGGATGGGTCCCAGAGCCAAACTTCGAGTCCGTATTCGCCACGCCGGAGGACGACTCGGTCGGCCTGAATCTCGTGCACACGGCTCTCCCCAACCGCGTCGCCAAGCCCGTAACCGAAGACCTTTCTCGTCCGCGGATCCTCGAGGTAGGCCCGTGCATCCTGACCGCTCCCGAGAACGACGCCGTACAGGCGCGGCGGGATCGTCGAGAGGCTCGTGGGCGGGACTGGCGCCGTTTCGGTCCTGGTCGGGCTGAAGAGGCTCCGCTCGGCGATCACGGCCCACGAAGCAGCCGGTTTCGACTCGGGCGCTCGTGCCGTCGGCGCAGGAGGAATCTGACGAATCGCTACCGGGCCGATCGCCGGCGGCACCGCGGTCCAGCTACGGTAGAGCTGCCTGCTCGACACCGCGGCGGTGAGGAGCAGGAGGAGGTTGACAGCCAGGAGGAAGCGGGGCTTCACGGCCGGCGCACCTGTGACGGCAGGGCGTTGCCGCCCTCCGCGGTGGTCGGAGGATCCGGCAGTGCTCATGCCGTCACAGGTCTTCCGGCTCGGACCGGCCCAAACGCGCGTCGCCTGGCTACTCGAAGAGCTGCAGCTTGACGGAACCCCAGTTCACCCGGTTGGTGCCGGGGACATCGGAATGCACTCGCACCTGGTAGTTCCGAGCGCCGCTGGGGAGGTCGAAGGTGTCGGACAGCTGCAACCCCATTCCTACCGCGGTACAGAGCCTCGTCATTGAAACCACGACCGTCGCGGCGGTCACGTCGAACAAGTCGAGGGTTCCCGTGCTTCCTGCAGTGCAGTCAAATATGAAGCCAGTACCCGGCCCGTTCCACCTCGCAACGAGCCGGCCCTTGGTATGCGTGCTTCCGAATGCCGTCAGGTCCCCGGCAAGGGTTCCGATAACAACGGGCAAGGTTGTGTCGAAGCCGCGGTCGCTGACGACGATCTGGATGGGAGTTTGCACGTAGTAGCCGAGGAGGTCCACGATGAGGTCGGTCGCGGAGACGTCCGCCTGGACCGTGATGCCTTTATGGCCGCCTCCAACGTCCCCGAGCCCGACCGAAGTCGAGTTGGCAATCGTCTGGCCAGTTTCCCAGTTGACGAGAGACGCCAGCGGCGCCGACGCCGCGGCCGGATAGACCCGAAGATCGCCGTTTGTGGCGGTGTTTGTGACGGTAAAGTTCGCCTGGATAGCCAAGGCGTTGTCCGGTATCCCGCACTGAATCGGCGTGCCCACGGTAAAGTCGGTGATCTGGAAGGTCCGAAATGCGGGGGCGGGTGTCAGAGCCGGAGGCCCATACGTGCCCGCAAACCCCGAGGTCAGCCGGGTGTCAACGATCCGGCACGGGGTCATGCCGATGAAGGTCAGGCCACCCGCCGCCCAAGCTGCGGACGTGGCGGAAGCCAGCGACGCGCCCACGAGACATGCAAGGATCACAAGGGTCCTGGTTGTTCGCATAGTCTCCTCCTTTGGAGTGGCCAGAGCTATAACGCCCGCCGATTCCGAGGAGACTCCTCTTTTTTTGAGGGTTTCCCTGCGAGAGGGAGGAACGATCGGTGTCACCGGGCCTGTTCCTAATCCGAGCCTCAGGTCTAGTTCTTAGTAAAAGTTGGGCAAACTGCGCTACGTGTTCTCAGGTCCTTCGGTAAGTTCGCCTGAAGATTCTCGATTAGATCTTTGCTGCCCAAACCCTCGCGCTCACCGGCGCCGACTCTTCGTTTTTGGGGGATTTACCTCCGTGGCTGCCGTTTCGTTGATAGTCTCTGGGTCCTGAACGGCTTTTCGATTCGGTTGCGGGTCTGCTGGCTGGGGACCGGCACTCGGTCCCCGGTGGGCGGTCGAGCGGGACACGGGGATCGAGTCCCCGCGGTGAAGACGGCCGAAGCGGCGTCTAACCGACGTTGCTGACGACGAGGCGCGCAGTGGCAAGGTCCGAGCCCGTGCTGATCCTCCTTGTAGCTGCCGCGTACTTCGTGACGGGCAGCCTGGGCTTGAAGCTGGCCTTCGTCCACCCCAGCGCGACCGCAGTGTGGCCACCGGCGGGCATCACCCTGGCCGCTCTTTTGATCCTGGGCTATCGGGTCTGGCCCGGCGTGTTCGTGGGGGCGCTCCTGGTGAACGTCACCACGGCGGGATCCCTTGGTACATCCGTGGGCATTGCGACGGGCAACACGCTGGAAGGACTGTGCGGCGCCTACCTCGTGAACCGATTTGCCGGTGGTCGCACTGCTTTCGATCGGCCGGAGAATATTTTCAGGTTCGTGGTTCTGGCTGGCATAGTGATTACGCCGGTCAGCGCGACCATCGGGGTCACCAGCCTCTCGCTCGGCAGATATGCGGACTGGAGCAACTATGGATACATCTGGTGGACGTGGTGGCTCGGTGATGCGGCAGGCATTCTCATCGTCGCACCTCTATTGGTGCTCTGGTCGGTGAGGCCGCGTACACGATGGAATCGGAGGGTGTTGTTCGAAGCCTTCCTGTTGCTCCTGGCGCTGGTGGTCGTCGGGTACGTTGCGTTCTGGAATTCGCTCCCCATCGGAAACAAACGGTATCCGCTCGCCTTTCTGTGCATGCCGATCCTCGTCTGGGCGGCGTTTCGGTTCGGCCAGCGAACCACCGTGACGAGTATCTTCCTGCTGTCATTGATCGCCATCTCGGGGACGGTGCACGGTCTGGGGCCTTTTTCAGGGGACACGCCCAATGAGTCGCTGCTGTTGGTCCAGTCATTTACGATCGTCATGGCTCTGACGGCGATGGTGCTGGCTGCCGTGGTTGTCGGCTATCGACGTGAAGATCGGCGCCGGCAATTGCTCGATCACCTGGAAAAGCAAGCAGTGCGGGTTGGCGAGGAGCTGCATCACGAAATCTTGAACACCTTCTGCGGATACCTGGCGACCGCCATCGACGAACGGGATTTCGGAGAAGCCAAGAGGCGCCTGGACGAGCTGGTCGCCGATGTACGCCGGATCATGATCGATCTCTACCCCCAAGATCTCCAGATGGAAGGACTGTTGTGGGTGATCCGAAGACGACTCGAGTATGCGGGCGCGTACATGCAGCGTCGCATGGCCGGATGCACGGTGGCATTCGATTGTCCCGCGGAGATCACGGACGAAGTCATCCGTCAAAGCTTGCGGGATGAGGCGCACCTGGTGTTGCTCTATCGGATCGTTTCGGAGGCGATCATCAACGTCCGCAAGCATTCGCGGGCCACGCGGGTGGGGGTCACGGCCCGTTCGCCGCAGCCCGGAGTCGTCGAGATCGCGGTCTGGGATAACGGCGTCGGTGACGGGGGGCCGTTCGTCGAGAACGTCGGCATGGCGCTCATGCGCCGGCGGGCCGAGGAGATCGACGGGGAAATGGAATACGGACGGACCTCGGCCGCGGGTGGGACAACCGTCTGCCTTCGCTTGCGGCAGCACCGGCCGGTGATGGACACGACCTTGGCCTTGTCGGCAGAGCGGAGGTAAGCGATGGGGGGACGGGATTATGCAGGAGAGAGAGGCTTGCGGATCCTCATCGCGGATAACTCGCCGGACGCCATTGCGCAGATGACCTCATGGATTCACGAGCGCTGGCCGTCGGCCGAGCTGCTCAGTGCGATGACCCCGAAGGACGCCGTCAAGACCGCGATCGACGGGAGAATAGAAGACATCATCCTGGATCTTGACTTCGGTGCTCAGCAGAGCTCGGGTGTGGTGGTGGCACGGACGATACTGGAAGCGAGGTCGAAGGAGAGGCGCCTTCGGACACGTATCCTCTTGCGTACGGTTCATGCCGGGGATCCAGGCTATCTCCATCAGGTTGAGAGGCTTATCGGTGAGGAGAGACAGCGGCCGGCGGTCTGGGGATTTCTGGACAAAGGGTCGGTGCCAAAGCGCCTCGCTCAAAACACCGTGGAACAGGTCTTCATCTACGAGCTCTCGTTCACCGATATCCTTGCGAAGGAGTTGAAGAGCTCGCCCTTGCGGGAACTGAGCGACTTGGAATTCACCGTCCTCATCTATATATGTCTTGGGGTCACGAATGAGGGGATCGGGTGGCGCATTGGCGCGTCTCGGCAAAGCATCGAGAGAATCATCAGCGGGCTGTATCGCATCATGAAGATCCCGGCTCGGCGCGAAGTGCCCCAAGGGGTGCCCACGCTGCTCGAAAGCCGGACCCGGCTCTGCTACGAAGCGATCACCAGAGGGTGGGTGAATCCGCATCTCCTGCGGGAGGAAGACGCCTCAGTGCGGGAGTTCATCAAGAAATCTTTGCCATCCTCAGACCGCCTGCATGTAAATCCCGACTGGCTCACCAGCTAGCGCAGCACTCCGCAGTAGCTCCCCACCTCTTCCCTCCGCCGCCGAAAGCCGTTGCAATAGTCCGGCGGCACGTCCACGCCATCACGCCGGCCGTGTCTCCATTCTGCCTTCCCTCCATTTCCACACCTTTCGAGTCGGCCGCAGCGTGCTGCTCGGCACGCTAGGCGGCCTCGCCGCGGCAGGCCCGGCCGAGGCCCAGGGCGAGGGGCTCAGTTTCTTCTCCCTCCACTACGGAGCGAAGTATCCGGTGACGTCGATGATGAGATGGACCTGCCCCGTGGAGCCGGGGGGCATGTCGCAATGCACCGTCACGTGGTTGCCGGAGACGTCGATGCCCATGGGGATAATCGCCCCGTTGGCGACCGCGGAGTCGGTCGTGGACCAGTTGATCACGCTGGCCAGGGGGATGGGCTGGCCCGCCGGCGAGAGCCGCAGGTCTCCGAAATCGGTCGGCTCTGCGATCGTGACATTCATCGCCACGGCGGCCGCGTTGGTCGGGACCGCGCAGTACCCGACGATGGGGAAGTTACGCGAGGCGTTGGGCAGGAGCTTTGGTCCACCGGTGGGGCCGACCGCTCCCCGAGTGTCCACGACGCGGCACGGGGCGAGGGCGAAGAAGTTGTAGCTGGTCGCCTGGCCCGCCGCGTCGGCCGCAGCGAGCGTGAGCGCGAACGCCATCGTTGCCATGGCCAGCAAGCACGCCCTGAATGAGATCTTGTTCCTGCGGTTAGCCATATCGAGTCCTTTCCGTCGCGCGCTTGACGGGATCACTTGAAGTACCCGTAGACGTCGTAGAGGAAGTGGGTGGTTCCCATGGAGCCGGGCGGCATGTCGCACTGGGTGGAGATCTGCCCGCCCGTTCCCAGGGGGATTATGGCGTTGTTGGCGCGATCCTTGTTCACCACGAAGTTGATGGTGCTCGAGCCCGGTGGCGGCCCTCCGGTGGGATACAACCGCAAGTCCCCAAAGTCGGTCTCTTGGGTGACGGTCACGTTGATGGCGATTGCCCTGGCGTCGGAGGGGATGCCGCAGAGTCCCGCCGCCGGGAAGCTCCGGGTGATGTTGGCGGCGAGGGCCGGCCCGCCGGAGGGGCCGGGCGGATTGCGGGTGTCAGCGACGCGGCATGGAGGCAGCGTGAAGAACTTGCCGGGCGCGCAGCCCGGGAATTTGAAGGAAGCGATGCGGGTGCTCCAGTTGAAACTGCCGGTGGACTGGAGATACTCCTGCGTGTACCAGAAAGTGCAGTCGTCAACGGGGTCGACAGTCATCGCGCTGTAGTCGCCCCAGCGGTTGGAGGTGCTTGTTTGCACGCCACCGCCCGCGATGATTACGTTTTCCGCCTGCATGGTGTTGGGCGTGTCGCCCGCGAGACGGCCCGTGACCCGCACGCTAGGGTTCACGGTGGTACTGGAGGCGCTATATCCCAGCAACATGTTGCCGGCGCCGTCCATGGCGGCGCTGCCCATCCACCTGTGTGTCGTGTCCGGCGAAAACGTACTCTGCTGGAAGACCGTCGGCGTCCCACCGGGACTACGAATCTCGTACCATCGAACGCCGGCGTGGCCCATCACGGCCACCGAGTGGTTCGCGACGAGCGACTCATGGTCGCCGAAGTTGCGGTAGGCGAGACGGTACATGAGCCGATCCCCGAGGGAGTCGAGCGTTTCGCCTGGGGAAGGCTGCGGGATGCACGCCCCGCCGGAGAGGGGGCAAGCCACGGTGAAGGGGACCGTCGGGACCTTGGTAGGCCCCATAAGGGTGGAGTTCGCGGGGATCATCCAGTCTACGTGGAACTTCCAGAGGTTGAGGCCGTCCAGGTTCGCATCGTCGAACGCGAGGACGTAGTTGGGGGATCCGGCCGGTGGAGGCCTCCGGCCGTCGAGGTCGGCGGGGAGGAGTCCGCCATAGGTGTTGGTGAGCTGGAAGCACTGGTCTGGGCCCGGAGTGCCGCTCGGCGTGAGCATCTGGTTGCGGTCATAAGCGCAAACTCTGGCCCCAAGGAACGCGCCCGTCGTCCGGTGGAACATGTTGTACGTGATGTAATAAGCGTCGGGCCACACCCCGACCTTCGGATAGTCGTTGAGGTTGTCGAACTGGTAGGCGAAGCGGCGCCACGTGCCGGTGGCATCCGAGGTCGTTGAAACGGCGATGCACTGAAAGAAAGGACCGCTGGCGCTGGGGAACGTAATGGCAAACTGCGTCATGATCCAGCGGTACGCTGCCTTGTCGTACAACACGATGGGGTCGCCGTCGTTGTGGGTCTCGCAGTCGCCGCCGAAGCCTGTCCAGAGCGTGTTACCCGCGGCGGGGCCGTAGGTCTTGACTCCCGTGGCCTTGTCGTAGACGGCGAAGAAGAGGTTCACCCACTGAACGTACTGGGTCGCTCCAACGGCGCCATTGGTGTCCGGAGGAGCGTGGAAGAGGCCGGCGTAGGCGAGACTGCCGACGCCGGCGAAGTTGAGCATCGGTGACGGGGTCGCTGGAGCAGGCACCGTCATCTGAAGGGCGGGATCCTGAGCGGTCAGGGCGCGCGGCGCCTGCCGGAGCGGAAGCGGCTTGGCCGGATGCGTTTTGTCCCTCAGCGGATCAGGAGGGAGAGGCACGATGTCCCTGAGAGGAGGGGACACGTCCATGTGCACGGAGTAAGACATCACTGGCTGCACAAGCATCTGAGGCTGCGCGGCGGCATCGGGAACGCCTGAGAGCACCATAGCGGCGCCCAGCAGGAGACCGACGGTTCTCCAACTCATCGCCTTTTCTCCCTGGAGGGCAATCGAGGTCGGAGATGTTCGGTGACGCGCTCGGCTCCTGCAACGAGCGCAACACCACGGGCAGCTTCAACACTGCCGTCGGGGCTCAGGCCAATGTTTCCATGGGCATCTCACCAACGCCACGGCCACCGGCGCCAACCCAATCGTCAACGCCAGCAACAAGATCCGCGTAGGTAATGCGAGCGTCACGGTGATCGAAGAGCAGGTGCCGTTTACCAGTGTCTCGGACGACCGGCAGAAGGAACACTTCCAGCCGGTGGACGGCGAGGCAAGCCGCACCCGCGGCGGACCCGACGCAGAATTGCCACGCGAGCGCCGCGAGCATCCCACAGGTCCGATACAGATGACGGACTCTCATGTGTCTCCAGCCTGGCTGTGACGACGGGTTCCCTCGGACGGGTATCTGGCGGGCGTTCGCGTTGCCGCCGAAGGATCCGCTGTTCATCCTTTTAGGGCCACCCGCTACAGAGCGAAGTATCCCATGACGTCGATGATGAGGTGGACCTGCCCCAGAGAGCCGAGGGGCATGTCGCACTGCACCGTCACGTGGTTGCCGAGGCCGTCGTTGCCCAGGGGGATGATCGCCCCGTTGGCTAGCGCAGAGTGGGTCGTGGACCAGTTGATCACGCTGGCCAGGGGGACCGGCTGACCCGCCGGTGAGATCCGTAGGTCTCCGAAATCGGTCGGCTGGGCGATCGTGACGTTCATCGCTACGGCGGTTGCGTTGATCGGGACCCCGCAGGACCCCACGATGGGGAAGTTGCGCAGCGTGTTGGCTAGGAGCGGCAGCCCCGGAGTGGCGCGGGTGTCCACGACGCGGCACGGGGCGAGGACGAAGAAGTTGTAAGGGCCGGCCGCCTCGGCAGGGGCGAGCGCGAGCGCCATTGTTCCCATGGCCAGCAAGCACGCTCTGAAGGAGATCTTGTTCCTGCGATTAGTCACTTGAAGTACCCGTGAACGTCGAAGAGGAAGTGGGTGGTTCCCGTGGGCATGTCGCACTGGACGGAGATCCGTCCGCCCGTCCCCAAGGCCATGATGGCGTTGTTGGCAAGAGGCTCGTTCGCGAGGAAGTTGATGGTGCTGGTGCCGGGCACCGGCCCTCCGGTGGGATACAGCCGCAAGTCCCCGACGTCGGTTTCCCCGACGACGGTCACGTTGATAGCGATCGCCCTGGCGTCCGCGGGGATTCCGCAGAGACCCACCGCCGGGAAGCTCCGGGAGGTGTTCGCAGCAAGGGCCGGTCCGCCGGAGGGGCTCGCCGGGTTGCGGGTGTCGGCGACACGACAAGGTGTCAGCGTGAAGAACTTGCCCCTCTCGCTCGTGCTCAGGGTCAGGAAGGTCGAGTTGGTCAACCCCGTGCTCGGCCCGGCCAGAGTGCGGAGAGGGGCGGTGTTCCCGCTCGCCGTTCTGGGGTAGACCGTGACGGAGTTCCCCCACTCGTTCCCGACCAGCAGCTCGTCGTGAACCAGGTCTAGAGCGACGCCCGCAGGACCCCACAGCCCGGTGGACGCGCCCGACAACGTGCGGAGCGGGGCCATGTTCCCACTCGCCGTCCGGGCGTAGATCGTGACGGAGTGGCCCCCGAAGTTCACGACCACCAGCTCGTCATGGACCAGGTCCACGGCGACGCCGGCGGGCTGGTTTAGCCCGGTGGTCGCACCCGAGAGCCTCCGGAGCGGGGTCATGTTCCCACTCGCCGTCCGGGCGTAGACCGTGACGGAGTAGACCGCGGAGCTGCCCCCGAAGTTCGCGACCACCAACTCGTCGTGGTCCACGTCCAGGGTGACGCCCACGGGGGTGTCCAGCGTCGTGGCCGCTCCCGAAACGGTACGGAGCGGGGGGATGTTTCCGTTCGACGTTCGGGTGTAGGCCGTGATGGAGTTGTTGAGCCAGTTCGCGACCACCAGCTCGTCGTGGACCAGGTCCAGGGCGACGCCAAAGGGAGCGCCTAGCCCCGTGGCCGAACCCTGAAGGGTGCGCAGCGGGGGAATGTTCCCACTCGCCGTCCGGGCGTAGACCGTAACCGAGTTGCCGTTCACGTTCGCGACCACCAGCTCGTCGTGGACCAGGTCCAGGGCAACGCCCTCGGGACGGCTCAGCCCGGTGGCCGAACCCTCAAGGATGCGGAGCGGGACGGTGTTTCCACCCGCCGTCCGGGCATAGACTCTAACGGAGCTTTCGTTCGCGACGACTAGCTCCTCCTGTGCGGCCGCGGTCCCGGGCCCCGCGATCAGCGCGAGCCCCAACAGACCCACAGCCGCCCATTTCAGCCTGCCGCTCGCCGCGCGCCTCCGCCCTTCGTCGCCTCGTGCGTTCATCTCATGTCTCGTGCTCTCAGCGGGCGCGCCGTCCGCACGGCCATGCACCCTTGAATCGCGTTTCATGGTTTCCACCGTCGGGCGAACGTCCTGGTGTGGCGGTGTTCGCGGAGCCGACGACTTCGGACAATCTGCGATTTGCCCTCAGGCGAGGCGCCGAAGCCCACTACGGTGTAGCCGGAAGCCGCATCCGCGGCGGACCCGACGCAGGATTGCCACGCGAGCGCCGCGAGCACCCTCCGGTCCGATACATTCGATACAGATGGCGAACTCTCATGTGTCCCACCCTGACCGTGAAGACGGGTAGGACAGTGGCTGAGAAAAGACCGATTAGATTCCTCCTTTTTTGAGGGGTTTACTCGGAAGGAGCCGTGCTACCCAGGGCCAGTCAGTCCCTTTCGGGAGGCCTCGGGCTCGAGCCCGCGGCGCCGAGGCGCCTCTCGGGCTGGGCGAAGTGCGGCCGGCGCGGGCGAGGGGAGGAGGGCGCCATGCTGCGCTGGGGGATCTGGGTGGTGGTGCTGATCGCGGTGAGTGTGGGGAGCCTGGGCGGACCGCCGGTCGCCGAGGCGTTTCTCGGGGCCAGCGCGGCGGACCTGGTGTACACGCCGGTGGCGCCGTGCCGGATTATTGACACGCGGGTGGTCGGGGCCGGCGGCCCGATCGTGCCGGGGGTGCCGCGAGACTTTCTGGTGAGCGGGACGGTGAACTTCGCGGCCCAGGGGGGCACGGCGGGGGGGTGTGCGGTCCCCGAGGGGGCCACGGCGGCGATGCTGAACCTGGTGGCGGTGAACCCGTCAGGGGCGGGAGACCTGCGGGCCTGGCCGTTTGGGCAGCCGGAGCCGTTTGCGAGCATCATCAACTACGCGGCGGTGGCGGGGCTGAATATCGCCAACGGGGTGGCGGTGCCGCTGTGCGATCCGGCCACCGCCGCGTGCACGTTTGATGTGAGCGTGCAGGCAGACGTGAGTGGGGCGCAGCTGGTGGTGGACGTGCTGGGGTATCTGCAGAGCACGGCGCCGCGGGGCGCCAGCAGCCCCTTCAACACCTTCTTGGGCGCCGACGCCGGCAACTTCACGATGACCGGCACCGTCAATACCGCCACGGGGGTCCGGGCCCTCTTCGCCAACACCACGGGCAGCAGCAACACCGCCACGGGGGTCCAGGCCCTCTTCGCCAACACCACGGGCAGCTCCAACACCGCCACGGGGGTCGAGGCCCTCTTCAGCAATACCTTTGGCTTCAGCAACACCGCCACGGGGTACCAGGCCCTCAATACCAACACCACGGGCAACAACAACACCGCCACGGGGGCCTTCGCCCTCCAGCGCAACACCACGGGCTTCAACAACACCGCCACGGGGGTCAGCGCCCTCTTCTTCAACACCACGGGCGCCGACAACACCGCCACGGGGATCAACGCCCTCGTCAGCAACACCACGGGCAACAACAACACCGCCGTCGGGATTGGTGCCGATGTATCCATAGGCAATCTCACCAACGCCACGGCCATCGGCGCCAATGCGATCGTCAACGCCAGCAACAAGATCCGCTTGGGCAATGCGAGCGTCACGGTCATCGAAGGGCAGGTGGCCTATACGTTTCCCTCCGACGTGAACCAGAAGGAGAACTTTCTGCCGCTCGATGGGGACGAGGTACTCCGGAAGCTTGGCGGCCTGCGGGTGACGAGCTGGAATTACGCGGGGCAGGACGCCGCCCAGTTCCGGCACTACGGGCCCAATGCGCAGGAGTTCTTTGCGGCGTTCGGGCGCGATGGCGTCGGCACGATCGGCAGCCCCACCACCCTCAACTCCGGCGACGAGGCGGGCATCCTCATGGTGGCGCTCCAGGCGCTGGCGCGGCGGACGGCGGAGATCGCAGAGCTCAAGGCCCGCCTGGAGGTTCTCGAGCGACTGGTTAGGGACCCGGCGTCCCTGAAGGCCTCGGCTGAGTCCCCGGCAGAGTAAGGTCAGCCACGGCAACGATCCGACAACACCGCGGGCAGCGCCAACACCGCGACGGGAGTCAGCGCCCTCCAGAGCAACACCACAGGCGAGGGGAACACCGCCACGGGGCTCAGGGCTCTCTTTAGCCATACCACGGGCGGCGGCAACACAGCCGCCGGGGTCAGCGCCCTCTTCAGCAACACCACGGGTGCCTTCAACACCGCCGTCGGGTTTCATGCCGATGTTTCCGCAGGCAATCTCACCAACGCCACGGCCATCGGCTTCGGGGCGGTCGTCGATGCCAGCACCAGGATCCGCTTGGGCAATAGCGGCGTCACGGTCATCGAAGGGCAAGTCCCGTTTACCTTTCCCTCGGACGAGACAAAAAAGGAGAACTTCCAGCGCGTGGACGGCGACGTGGTGCTCGAGAAGCTCCGCGGAGTCACGGTGAAGAGCTGGAACTAGCTCGAGCGACTGGTCACGGGCCGGGTCCTCGCCGTCCCTAATCCATGACCGAGTCCGATGAGATCCCTCTTTTTTTGAGGGATCTCCATCGCTGGAGGAGTGCTACCGAGAGACGCTCAGTCCCTTTCGGGAGGCCTCGCGCGCGAGTCCGCGCCGCCGAGGCACCTCCCGGGGTGGGTGCGAGAGGTGGACGGCGCGGGCGAGGAGCGGAGGGCGCGATGCTGCGTTGGGGAATCTGGGTGGCGGTGCTCGCGGTGAGCGTGGGGAGTCTCGGGAATCCGCCGGACTCTCAGGCGCAGCTCGGAGCCAGTGGGAGGGATCTGGTCTATACGCCGGTGACGCCGTGCCGGATCATCGACACCCGCTCGGCGGGTGGCCCGATCGGTGGCAATACGCAGCGGGATTTTCTAGTGAGCGGGACGGCTAACTTCCCAGCGCAAGGGGGCACGGCCGGAGGGTGTGGGATCCCGGAGGGGGCCACGGGGGCGATGCTGAACTTCGTGGCGGTGGAACCGGCGGGGCCGGGGGACCTGCGGGCCTGGCCGTTCGGGCAGCCGGTGCCGGGGGCGAGCATCATCAACTACGCGGCGGTGGCGGGGCTCAACATAGCAAACGGGGTGGCGGTGCCGCTGTGCAATCAGGCGACCGCGGCGTGCACGTTTGATGTGAGCGTGCAGGCGGACGTGAACGGGACGCAGTTGGTAGTGGACGTGCTGGGGTTCCTGCAGAGCACGGCGCCGCGGGGCGACGCGGGCGCGGCCAACACCTTCCTCGGCATCAACGCCGGCAACTTCACGACGACCGGCAACAGCAACACTGCCACGGGTGCCGAAGCCCTCCAGTTCAACGCCTCGGGCAGCGGCAACACTGCCATGGGGCGCCAGGCTCTCCTCTCCAACACCTCGGGCAGCAACAACACTGGTACGGGGAGCTTCACCCTCAACATCAATAGCACGGGCAGCAACAACACCGCGACGGGGGCCCAAGCCCTAATAAGCAACGCCTCGGGCATCAACAACACCGCCACGGGCGGCTTCAGCCTCTTTGCCAACAGCACGGGCAACCACAACACCGCGACGGGGACCAGCGCCCTCTTCAGCAACAACTCCAGCTTCAACACCGCGACGGGGTTTAGCGCCCTCCGAGACACCACCATTGGCGGCTTCAACACCGCGACGGGGGCCAACGCCCTCATCGTCAACACCGACGGCAGCAGCAACACCGCCACGGGGGAGAGCGCCCTCGTCGCCAACACCTCCGGTACCCAAAACACCGCCACGGGGGTCCGCGCTCTCCGGGTCAACACTACGGGCTGCTGCAACACCGCGACGGGGCTCGCCACCCTCAACAACAACACCACGGGCCAGGAGAACACCGCCATCGGGTACATCGCCCTAGCGAACAACACCACCGGCATCAGAAACACTGCCATCGGGGCCGGTGCCAATGTTTTCCTGGGCACTCACACCAACGCTACGGCCATCGGCTACAACGCGATGGTCGATGCCGACAATAAGGTCCGCGTGGGCAATACCCAGGTCACGGTGATCGAAGGGCAAGTCCCGTTTACCTCTGTTTCGGACGAGACAAAGAAGGAGAACTTCCAGCGTGTGGACGGCGACGTGGTGCTCGAGAAGCTCCGCGGGGTCACGGTGAAGAGCTGGAACTACATCGGCCACGACCCGGCGCGGTTCCGCCACTACGGGCCCTCGGCCCAGGAGTTCTTCGCCGCCTTCGGGCACGATGGACTGGGGACCATTGGCAGCCCCACGACGCTCACCGCCGCCGATATGGCCGCGATCCTGATGATCGCGGTGCAGACACTGGAGCGACGCACGGCGGAGACCGCCGCGCTCAAGGCCGAGCTGCAAGACCTGCGGGCCAAGGTCGAGGCGTGGGGCGGGCGTCCGCTGCGGGCCGCCGTGGCGCCGGACGAGGGCGGCGGGGGCAAGCCCTTAGAGCCGTAAAGCCCACTCCTCGGGAGGTCTCGGGGCGGACGCCACGGGGGTTCTCATGAGCCCCCTTTAGCGTTCGAGAAGCGCTAGGCCCGTCTCGCCTCGGTGTTCTCCGCGGCTGCCCTCCGGGATTTCCCTGATAGGGGGAACCCTCTCCCTCAGGCCATATAGGCAGCGGCTTGTCATGCCCGGGGTGGGCGCGAACCGAAGTGGGCGAAGCCCCTCCGGCGAGTGGCGAACTGGAGAATGTCCACCCGCAGCCCAGCAAGATCGTGCCGGTGCCGCCGGGGAAGGGATCAATGGATGCGAGATGGCGACAGGCGCCATCCGCGGCTTATGGTCTTTGATGGCGAACCGGGGCTGGAAGGGCGCTTTCCGCTGTTCTATCTGCTGGTTCCGTATTTCTCCCAAAGGAGCCGGGTATGACTGGCAAAATCCCAGTAGTCATTTGCCTTGATGTTGAGCCTGATGAGCGTGTGTTTGATCCGCGGTCGTGCCCTGACTGGAAGGGATTCGAGAGAACTTGGGAGTATTTCGGCAACGTCAGGCCGCATCTGGAACGTGCCACCGGTTCACCGGCGCATCTTTCATGGTTCTTTCGGATGGATCCACAGGTTGAACATGTTTACGGATCTGCGAGTTGGGTCATGAATCGATATCCGGATATCCTTCGCGAATTTCAGGTTTCCGGGGATGAGCCGGGATTGCATCCTCATTCTTGGCGATGGGATGAAACGGCGCAGGAATGGATCGCGGATTTCAGCAATGAGTCATGGATTGAACACTGTGTGCGGCGGAGCTTTGCCGCATTTGAAGAATGCTTCGAGCGGCCCTGTCGCAGCCTGCGCTTCGGTGACCGGTGGATGAATGATGCGACTCTGGCTCTGGCTGAAAGCCTGGGGGCACGATTCGATCTGACTATCGAACCGGGACGTAAACCGGAGAGGCTTCCCGAACGGTTCACTGGTTCTCTTCCAGATTACACTCAAGCCCCGCGGCGGCCTTATCAGCCATCGCGGAATAACTTTCAGAAAAGCGGCGCCTGGTGGCGGCGGCGAAAGATTTGGATGCTCCCCGTGAGTACCGCGAAACCGGGCAGCGCGGCGATACGTGAGGAACCGAGCTCTTCGGCGATTCCGAAAGTGGTGGATAAGCACGAAGTCGGGTCGACACCTGTTTACGAAGGTTGGCTCGACCAGGCTGATCATCGGGTGATTGCAGGCTGGATTTATGACGCTGTCGATCCCGACAGGATCATCGCCGTTGATATCTACGCCGATGCAGCTCGTCTCGCCACTGTGGCGGCCCGCTTGTTCCGGCCCGAACTCCAGGTCGCGGGCAAGGGCAACGGAAGACATGCGTTCGTGTATCCTCTCTCAGATCGGCTGCGAGACGGCCAGCCGCACACGATTCGCGTAAAAATAGCCGGAACGGATTTGGAACTGAATAACACACCACAGGAATTCTGCTGTCATCCCCCTGATGATCCGGTCGATGAGTATGTGACTCTGAATCTGGGTGCCACTTCGTGGCTCATCTGCAGCCTGATAGAAACGCTCCTGACGGAACACCCGCGTCCGTATCTGGCTCTGGTGATGAGGTCTGATGCGCCACTGCATCGGGAGCATCGGATCAATCTGGAACAAAACCTTGGATACATTATGTCCCACCCTTTAGCGCATCGTCTGGTGATCGCGACCCCTCCCGAGGCAGTCAAAATCATGACATGAGGAAAGCGCCTACTGACGGGAAGGTTTTACGATTCGAGTCCCCTCCTCGCACGTCCCCCCTGAGCAGCCGGGCTCCGGGCGTACCCGCCTCAGCGGAAGAGGCGGGCACTGGCTCGGGCTCTGGCTTCACATCGCTCCACGTGCGGGTCCTCGCATGAGCCGATCCCTGCGCTTCTGCATGGTCACGACCTTCTACCCGCCATACAACTTCGGCGGCGACGGGGTCTTCGTGCAGCAGCTCACCCAGGAGCTGGCGCGGCGCGGGCATCAGGTCGAGGTCATCCACTGTACGGACTCGTACCGCCTGCTTGCCGGTCGAGAGCCCGAACCCAGCGACCCGGATCATCCGGACGTAACGGTTCACCGTCTCCGAAGCCCGTTCGGCTTTCTTTCACCCCTGGCCACGCACCAGACGGGCTTGCCGCTCTTCAAGTCGGCGCGCATCCAGGAGATCCTGGCCAGGGGGTTCGATGTGATCCACTATCACAACCCGTCGCTGGTCGGCGGGCCCGGCGTCCTCGTCGACGGGACGGCGGTCAAGCTCTATACGCTCCACGAGTACTGGCTCGTCTGCCCCACCCACATGCTGTTCAAGTACGGTCGGGCACCGTGCACACGCCCGCACTGTTTCGCCTGCACGCTCGCGCACCGTCGCCCGCCGCAGCTCTGGCGCTACTCCGCGATGATCCGGAAGGCCGTCGAGCACGTCGACGTCTTCATCGCGCCGAGCCAGTTCGTCAGGGACAAGCACCGGGAGATGGGCCTCGACGTGCCCATCGTCGTGCTGCCGTTCTTCACGGCGCGCAAGCACGCGACCACGCTTGATCCGGGCGGGCCGCCGGAGGCGACCCCGTACTTCCTCTTCGTGGGGCGCCTGGAGCGGCTGAAGGGTCTCCAGACGCTCATCCCCGTCTTCCGGCGTTACGAAAGGGCACGGCTCCTGGTCGCCGGTACCGGGCGATACGAAACCACCTTGCGCCGGATGGCGGCCGGCGCGCCGAACATCGTGTTCCTCGGACACCAGTCCGGCGAGCCACTCTGCCGGCTCTATGCGGGAGCGGTCGCCCTGATCGTGCCGTCGCTCTGGTACGAGATTTTCGGCCTCGTCATCCTCGAAGCGTTCGCCCAGGGCACGCCCGCGATCGTCAGGAACATCGGCGGGATGCCGGAGATCATCAAGGAAAGTGGCGGGGGATTCGTGTATGAGACGGAGACAGATCTGGTGACGGCGATGGATCGGCTGCTCACCGAGCCGGTCCTGAGGACGGCGTTGGGTGTCCGCGGGTCTCAGGCGATCCGGCAGCGGTGGTCGGCAAACGCCCACATCGAGCGCTACCTGGCGCTGGTCGCGGAGCTCGCCGCCCGCCGGGGGTAGCGCACGAAGATGCGGGAGGACCAGGAAGTCAGACTGGGACTCGTGGGTTGTGGTCGTCTCGCCGCGCGTGGCTACCTTCCGGCCTTTCAGCGGGCCTTGGGAGTGCGGCTAGCCGCGGTCGCGGACCTCGATCGGACGCGGTGCACGGCGGTCGCCCCGGATGTCCCGGCCTACGACTGCGCGCGTGCCCTGGTGGCCGCGGGTGGCATCGAGGGCGTCGTCATCGCGACGCCGACGCGGGCGCACACCTCGGATGCTCGGGTCGTAGCCGAGGCCGGGCTGCCGGCGCTCGTGGAGAAGCCCCCGGGCCTCGACGCCGTCGAGGCGGCCAGCCTGGCGTCCCTCCGTCCAGCGCCCCGAGTCGGATTCAACCGCCGCTTCGAGCCGGATCTGGCCCGGTTGCGCGAGGATTTCGTCACTCGGACTGGTCTCGACCTGGTGCTCCGGATGCACTCCCGACGCCGGGCGTGGGGGCCTCATGACATGCGGGACGACGCGCTGCTCGACTTGGCACCTCACCTCGTCGACCTTGCACGCTGGCTGACGCGGAGCGATGCATTGCGCGTCCGCGCGTGCACGCTCACGCGGCAGCGGGCGGATTTTGAAATCGAGTTCATCCGTTGTGGGGCGACCATCGGCTGCGCGAGCCATCGGGTGTTCGCGGAGCGCGTGGAGGCGAGAGACGCGCGGCGGCGTGTGGTCGCGCGGTATCGGCGCGGCGGACTCCCGCAGGCGATCCTGGACCGCCTCCATGCGCCAGCGGAGCCCCCCTTGGTCACGACCCTCGCGCGGCAGCTCGAGGCCTTCGGGCGCGCCGTCCGGGGCGCAGACGGAGCGCCACTCGCGACGGCGACCGACGGGCTGGCCGTGATGCGCGTCGTCGACGCCGTCCGCCGCTCGGCTGCCGCGGGCGGGATCTGGTGCGCCGTCGAGGGACACGGGAGCGATCGATGATCGTGATCCTGCAGTTAGACGCTGTGAACCTGCCTCTCTTCCACAGGCTCGGCGAACAACGCCGGCTTTCAGTAACGTCGGCGCTGCGCGAGCGTGGGCGCTGGTATGCGCTCGAGAGCCCTGTGTCGTCCCTCGAGGGGGCGACGTTTCACAGCCTTTACAGCGGCCTCCAGCCCCACCGCCACGGCCTCTACTTTCCGTTCATGTGGTCGGCTCCCGATCAGCGCGTGAAGCTCGAGCAGGAGTTTCCCGGCCCGGAACCGGTCTGGGATCGGATCGGACGCGCCGACCGCCGGTCGCTGATCATCGATCCACACGAGGGGCGACGCCCCCAAAGCATGGCGGGTCTGGGCCTGAGTGGCTGGCAGTTCCGGCACCCGGTCAACCTGTACGCGTGGTCCGTCCCGGCCGGGGTGGAACGTCAGCTGCGGCGCCGGTTCGGCCGACCCTCGCTGGTCGAGGAGGTCTATGGACGTCCGTCTTGGTCCTACCTGACGCGGATGCGTGACCGGCTCCTCGCCGCGCCTGCGCGCGTGGCAGACGTCGTCACGCATGCCCTGGGCCGGGAGAGCTTCGACCTCGTCTGGGTCACCATCCTCTCCGGGCACGTCGCCGGCCATTGGTTCTTCGATCCCTCTCGTCTGCCGCAGACTGGAATCGACCGGCGTCAGCGCGATCTCCTGGAGACCGCCCTGGTCGAGTCGTACACGGCCGTCGAGGACGCGATGGCCCGCATCCTCTCGGTGATTCCGCCGGACGCCGACGTCATCGTGCTGTCGTCGAGCGGGATGGGGCCCAACGCCAGCCGGACCCACCTGCTCCCGGCGATGCTGCAGGCGGTCCTCAGCGGCGCGCCGCGCGATCCGCGGGGGAGCGCGGGTCCTCCTGGCGGGTCTCTGTGGCGGCTGCGGGCGATGCTGCCTGTGGGTCTGCGGGCCTGGGTTGCGCGCGTCCTGCCGGACAGGCTCACCCTGGAACTGACCGCGCGCCTGGAGATGCGTGGCGTGGACTGGGCTCGCACCCGGGCATTCATGCCACCGAGCGGCGACTGCGGCTACGTCCGCCTCAATCTGCGCGGCCGGGAGCGCGACGGGATCGTCGACCCTGCGGATGCGGACGCGATCCTCGCCGAGATCGAAAGCGGGCTCACGACGTTCTGCGACCCGGACGGACGGCCGGCGGTGGAGAATGTCGATCGAGCCTCAACGATTCTCGGGAGCGACACACCGCTTCCGCACTTCCCCGACCTGATTGTCCGGTGGAATCCGGACGTCCCGCCGCCGCTGTCGGGGGTGCGCTCGACTCGGTATGGCGAGGTCCCGTCGGCGGGCTGGGGAAGCGGCCGGACGGGCGAGCACACCGGCGATGCCTGGGCCGTCGTCGTGCCGGGCCGCTCCAGACTCGCGCCGCCGCGCCCGACCCCCCACATCGTGGACATCGCCGCGACGGTGTGCGCTGTGCTCGGCGTCGACACCGAGGGCCTGGACGGCGAGCCGCTGCTCTTGCCGGCCGATCGATGAGTGCACGCCCTGACGCGGCCGCGCCCTTCGCGAGGGGGCGCCACCTTGGTCGTCAGGCCGAGTCGCCGGCCCTTCTCGCAAACACATGATAGAAGGGCCCGACCGCGAGCAGCAGAGGTCGGGCGAATCGCATGCGGCGGAGTCGGTTGTAGGCACGTACCAGTCGCAATTCAACGCCGGTGTACAGCGCCATAGTGGCGTGCGGAATCTCCGGGGAAACAATTCGTGCTGTGAATCCCTGTGAGGTCAGAAGCGCGCGTAGCTGTCGAGCCGAAAGTGAGTAGATGTCGTAATGGACCTTCCGACGAGCATGCACGTAGCGGCGCGCCACACCTCGTGGAAGGAATCCGATACCCCAGAGCCTCACATGGGGTTCCAGCGAGAGGGAGAAGCGGTTCGGAGTGGCAAGAAAGAGAATGCCTCGAGGTGCGAGCACCGTTCTGCAGGCCGCAAGGAGCTCCCGTTGCCGACGCGTGTGCTCTATGACATCGCCCGCGGCCACGATGTCGAACGATTCCGGTGGAAAGGCCAACGCCTCGCCCGCGCAGCAGACGAAGCGCACGCTCGTGATCCGCGCCTCGAGAGATCGCTTCTTGGCGAGCACGAGCCCCGCCAGCGACCTGTCGGTGGCCACGACCTGCGCCCCTCGAGCCGCTACGGTGGTCGAGAGCGCCCCGGTTCCACAGCCAATCTCGAGGAAGCGGTCGCGACCACCTACCGCGGTTCCACGTTCGTTATCGAGCGCCTGAAGGGAAGCGACCGACGCGGCCTCCAGCGTCTGCTGACGCGCGACGACGCGTCGAAACAGGTTCGGCGGTAGCGAACCACGCGGAGATGCCTCGCGGAGCAGTCCGACGAAGTCGAACTGGTCAAATTGCTCTTCAAGCCTTCTTGCTCGTGCAAGGTCCTCTTCGTCCGCCGTCAGCCGCAGATCGGGAATGCCGGCGACGAGCGCGAAGCCGCGCCGGCAAGCAGTGCAGGCTAGAACCGTGTCGGTCAGGGCAAGCTGTCCACGGCAGGCCGGACACACAGCTTCCGGGGACCCGGATATCACCGTCGTCCGCACGGTGGCCTCATCCATCCCGCTCGACCTCCTCTACTGTTGCTGAGCGACTCCTCACGAGGGTATCGACGTGTGTCAGCCCGGGTCAATAGATCAGGAGGTCCGGAGAAACGCGAGTACCTCTCGCTTGAACGCGGAGAAGGCGTCGAGGCGCGTCCGGATCGTCTCGAACACGAGTGCGTCGTTGCGGAGACTCTTCATGCGCCTGAGCGTGTCAGCCATCGGGCGGGAGACCACGCCGCGACGCGGCCAGCTTCTCGAAGAGGTCGTCCTCCTCTCCAATGAGGCCGAGGAAGCCTTCGAAGGCACGAGCCGTCCGCACGGCCACGTCGGGCTCGAGAACCATGCAGACGTCGACATCGGACGCCGAGGCAGCCTCACCCCGCGCCTGGCTGCCGAACGGGATAAGTGCCAACACCTCGGGATCGCTTTCGGCCCGTGCGATCACGCGGTGAAGCATGGCGCTCTCCGTGACCTTCGTGGACGTACTGGTCTCCCGCGTCTGCGGCTCGGAGGACACCTCGGCAGGAACTCCGCCCGGCAGGCCGTTCGGATACGTTTCCCTCTCCTCAGGGTTTCCCCTGGGCTTCCCTCCGATGTTTCCCGGATAGCCGCGCCTCCAGCCTCACCCTACATTCGGCTCCGGAAGAGGAGCGAAGCTTGTCATGAGCGACACGCCCCGGCGCGAAAACTCCACGCTGGTCTTGGCCCTCGCGGTCTGGCGCCGGCGGAAGTGGTTGGCGATCTTGACCTTCGCCGTGGTCCTCCTGCCGGCGCTCACGATCGTGCGGTCCTTACCGAACGTCTATCGCGCCACGGCCACCCTCCTCGTAGACCGACAGCAGGTCGGCGAGGCTTTCGTGAAGTCCGCCGTCACCGGGGAGGAGACCGAAACCAGGCTCCAAACCATCAAGCAGGAGATGCTGAGCGGCGCGGTGCTCAGTTGGCTCGCCCAGCACTTCAACCTCGATGCGGACGGCCGGATCCCGCTAGGACAAGCCGTCACGCAGATGCGGACCGACATCCAGATCGATGTGATAGCAAGTGATCCGACTGGAGGGTGGGGGCGGGGCGCCACGGTTGCCTTCGCAGTGAGCTATAGGGGAACGGATCCCGAGACGGTAGCCAAGGTGGCGAACGCCTTGGCCGGCTACCACGTCGACCGGAACGCGAAGATGCGCAAGGCGCGGGCCAGCGAGACCGCGGTGTTCCTGCGGACCCAGCTCGCGGACGTGGGGCAGCGGCTGGAAGGGCAGGAGCGGCTCATCGGCGAGTTCAAGCGGCGCTACGCGGGCGAGCTTCCGGAGCAGGTGCCCGTGAACCTCGCGACGCTCGAGCGCTTCCACACCGAGCTCCGTATCAACGCCGATAGCCAGGCCAAGGCCCTGGAGCGGCGCGCGGCGCTCGCCGAGGAGCTCGCAGAGCCCGGGTCGCTGGGCGCCCCGGCGCGGATCGATGCGCGGGCGGCCAGCCTCGCCAAGCTGAGGCAGGAGCTGAGGGAACTACGCAGCCGCTTCAACGACAACTACCCGGATGTCATCAGGGCGAAGCGCGAGATCGCCGATCTCGAGGCCGAGCTGTCCGAGGGCGGGCCGGCCCCTGACGCAGTGGATCGCGAGGCCCCCTCGGTGGCGCGCGTGCGTGAATCCCCGCGCGTGCGCCTCGCCTTGCGGGAGCTCGATGCGCAGGTCAAGTCGCTCCAGGTCGAGGAGGAGCGCCTGCGGCGCCAGGTCGCCGTCGTCCAGGGGAGGATCGAGAATGCTCCCCGGCGGGAGCAGGAGTTCCAGGAGCTTTCGCGCGCCTACACCTCCACGAAGGAATATTACCAGTCGCTGCTCAAGCGCTCCGACGAGGCCCAGCTCGCCGGTAGCATGGAACAAAACAAGGGCGAGCAGTTCCGGGTCCTTGATTCGGCCAGCCCGCCCATCCAGCCGGTGGGCCCGAACCGGATGCGCCTGATCGTCATCAGCATGCTGCTCGCGGTTGCGGCGTCCGCGGTCGTCACGGCAGTGGTCGAACGAAGCCAGGCGGTCTTCCGCACGACCGCTGAGTTGCGAGCCTTCACGCAGGTGCCGGTGCTTGTGAGCATCCCGCGCACCGTCACGCCAGCCGATCGCGTACGCCGGCGCCTGCGCTTCGGCCTTGGGGCCCTGGTGATCCTGTTCGCTTTCGGCCTCCTTGTCGCGGCCGCTCACCACCTCGCCGCGGGCAATGACCAGCTGGTCAGGATGCTCTGGAGAGGCCCGTCGTGATGGATGACGTCGGCCGGGCCCCTCGCTCTTCCCCTGGGGAAACGCCTGGGGGTTCACTCAGGTAACTCTCGCATCCGTACCTGGGACTTCCCTGGGTTGAGAAACCGCACCGGGCGACGGTACGGTGAGGTGAGTTCAAGCGAGACGCTGCGTCTGACGCGTCCTTCCGGCAGACCTCGGCCGCGATGAAGCCACGAACCGAAGGGGGCGAAGCCCATCCGATGAACGGCGCACATGCTTGACGGGATCGAGGTTTTTTCCACCTGCCCGCCATCGAGCGGCGCCGGGGGAGACGTGCACGGCCAGCATGTCGCCGAGGTCGCCCGGTGGAGCGAGCGTGCCGGCTGCCGCGGGATTCTGGTCTATTCCGACAACTCGCAGGTCGACGCCTGGCTGGTCTCGCACGTGATCATCCAGAGCACGAAGTCTCTGTGCCCGCTGGTCGCGGTGCAGCCGGTGTATATGCACCCCTACGCGGTCGCCAAGATGATCACCACCTTCGCGCATCTCTATCGGCGACGGATTTACCTCAACATGGTGGCGGGCGGCTTCAAGAACGACTTGACCGCGCTGAACGATACGACGCCGCACGATCGACGGTACGAACGGCTCACCGAGTACACGACGATCATCACGCGGCTGCTGGCTGGCGCCTCGCCGGTGAGCGCCGACGGCGAATTCTACAAAGTGGTCAATCTGAAATTGTCGCCGCCCCTGGACAGGGACCTCCTTCCCGGCATCTTCGTCTCGAGCTCGTCGGAGGCGGGCCTGGCGGCGGCGCGGGCCATCGACGCGACGGCCATCGAATACCCGAAGCCGGCGCGGGACTATCAGGGCCGCAGCCATGATGGCGCGCTCGCGCGGGGGATTCGCGTGGGCATCATCAGTCGCGAGCGCGACGAGGAGGCCTGGGGGGTGGCCCGGGCGCGCTTCCCCGAGGATCGCAAGGGTCAGCTCGTCCATCAGCTGGCCATGAAGGTCTCGGACTCCGTCTGGCACAAGCAGCTGTCGGACATGGGGGAGGGGGGCGGGCAGGGTCCGTACTGGCTCGTGCCCTTCCAGAACTACAAGACCATGTGCCCCTACCTGGTGGGCAGCTACGACCGGGTCGCGGAAGAATTGTCGGGCTACCTCGGAGTCGGTTACCGGACGTTCATCCTCGACGTCCCCGCGGCGGCGGAGGACCTGGACCACACGATGCGCACGTTTCAGCGAGCTCTCGAGGTCTCGAAGTGCCCGAGCTACTCCAAGACTGGGTAAGCGCACAGGCAGCACGACGCCCCGAGAGCGTCGCGGTCGTCGGAGTCGACGAGACCGTGACGTATGCGGAGCTGGAGGCGCGGTCGAACCAGCTCGCGCGACTCCTGCGGGCCGGCGGATGCAGGCGAGGTGACCGGGTCGCCCTGCTGGTACCGAAATCGCCGGCCGCCATTGTGAGCGTGCTGGGAATTTACAAGGCGGACTGTACCTACGTACCCCTCGATCCCGCCAGTCCTCCGGGCCGGCTCGCGAAAATCCTCGCGTCCTGTGAAAACCGATGGATCCTGGCGGCGACGCCGACGGCGCGCCTGCTGCGCGAAGTCCTGGCCGACGACCAGTTGCGAGCCCCGATATCCGTCGGATGGATGGACGCCGGGCCCCGGCGCGCGACCACCGATCGGGTCGACTTCACGGCCGACGACCTTCAGGGGCATTCCGCCGGCCGCCTGGACCACGACAATACGAGGGATGACCCGGCGCATATCCTCTTTACCTCCGGGTCGACGGGCACTCCCAAAGGCGTCGTCATCACGCACGCCAACGTGATCGAGTTCATCGAATGGGCGACGACATACTTTGGCATGGACTCGTCCGACCGCGTGTCGGGGCATCCTCCGCTCAATTTCGACTTGTCCATTTTCGATATCTTCGGGACCCTCGCGGTGGGCGGGCAGCTACACCTCGTGCCCTCTGAGCTCAACCTTCTCCCGAACAAGCTCGCCGAGCTCATCCGGACGGCGGAGCTGACGCAATGGTTCTCGGTGCCCGCCGTCCTGAACTACATGGCGAAGTTCGACGTCGTCAAGTTCGACGACTTTCCGGCCCTGAGGCGTGTTCTCTGGTGTGGGGAGGTCCTGCCCACGCCGGCGCTGATGTACTGGATGGAGCGCCTGCCCCACGTGAGATTCACGAACCTCTATGGCCCAACCGAGACGACCATCGCGAGCAGCTACTACACGGTTCCCCGATGCCCGGACGATCCCCAGGCGCCGATCCCGATCGGCGTCGCCTGTGACGGCGAAGAGCTTCTCGTGCTCGACGAGTCGCTGGAGTCGGTCGCCCCCGGTGAGATCGGGGAGCTGTATATCGGCGGCGTGGGGCTCAGCCCCGGGTACTGGAGAGACCCCGCGAAGACCGCGGACGCGTTCCGGCCGCACCCGTACCCCGCGGGCGGATCGGGACGCGTCTACAAGACCGGCGACCTTGCCAGGATCGACCACGACGGCCTCGTCCACTTCCACGGGCGCACCGACTCTCAGATCAAGAGTCGGGGCTATCGGATCGAGCTCGGCGAAATCGAGGCGGCGCTCAACGCGGCACGGGGCTTGCGCGAATGCGCCGTCGTCGCCATCGCGTCGGATGGCTTCGAAGGCACCACCATCTGCTGTGCCTATGTTCCGACGCCAGGCGCCCTGGTGACTCCGGCGGCCCTTCGGAGCGAGGTGAGCCGAGCGCTGCCGCCGTACATGCTGCCCGCGCGGTGGATGGCGTTCGACAGCTTCCCCAAAAACGCCAATGGCAAGACCGACCGGCGCCGGCTCAAGGAGGCGTTCGAAGCCCATGCAGCTGAAGCCAATCGACAGTCCTGAGCTCCTGCATCTGGTCGCGGGCTGGCTGGCCCAAAAAGAGAACTACCAGTGGCTGGACTTCGGCGACGGCAAGCAGATCGTCAGCCCGGCGTGGCTCAAGATCATGACCCAGCGCGACACGAACTTCCTGCGCGTGTGGACCTCCGATGACGGCACGCCGATCGGGGTCGCGGGCCTCGACACCGTGAACCGCGCGTTCAAGACCGGGCGGTTCTGGTTCGTCGCCGGCGACACGAGCTTTCGGGGGCGCGGCTACTCCACCCGGGCCGCATCCGCGGTGCTCACGCTGGCCTTTCGCGATCTCGGCCTCCAGGCGGTGACGAGCTGGGCCGTCGACACCGATCCCCCCAATCCCTCGGTCGGCATCGCGATGCGCCTCAATTTCAGAATCATCGGCCGGCAACGCCACTGTCACTACATCGACGGCCGTGCCTACGACCGCCTGTGGCTCGATCTCCTCGCGTCCGAGCATAAGGAGATCTGAGAATGTCCGACCCGGTCGCTGTCCAGCGACGAATCGCCGCCTGGTTCCTGGAAAGTCTTCACCTCGAGATCCCGTCGCCGGAGACGGACCTGTTGGAAACCGGCGTGCTGGATTCGCTGGGTTTCGTGGAGCTGGTGCTTCACCTCGAGAAGGAGTTCGGGGTCAAGATCACGCTCGAGCACGTGGAGATCGACAACTTCAGATCCGTCGAACGAATCGCCGCCTTTCTGCTGAATGGCAGTGGGGCCACGCAGCTCGCCGGGAAGAGGAGCTGACCATGAGCAATATCATTGCAGGCATCGGGACCTACCTGCCGGAGCGCGTCGTGACCAACGATGATCTCGAAGCGATGGAGCTGGACTATGACCGTGCCAGGACCGGCGTGAGTCTCGACGAGTGGGCCCGGTCCCGGCATGGTGCGGTCTCACGTCACTGGGCGCATGCCGGTGAGTGCACATCCGACATGGCAACGGTGGCCGCACGACGGGCGCTCGATGATGCTGGACTGGACCCCAGAGACGTCGACGTCATCGTCATGGCCACCATCACCAACGATTGCCGCCTGCCGCAATCGGCAATGACGGTGCAAGCGAATCTTGGCTCGAAGGCCAAGGTGATTCAGCTCGACTCCGCCTGTACCGGGTTCGTGGACAGCCTGCTTGTTGCGAGCGGCCTTCTCGACGCGCACGGCTATGAAACCGCGCTCGTGGTGGGCGCCGATACGCTGACCCGTCTGTGTGACCCCGGGAAGTTCATGCCGTTCACCGTTTTCGGCGACGGCGCCGGCGGCGTGCTGCTGCGCCGTCGAAAACCGGACGACGGGTACGGTGTTCGATCCTTCGTCACCGGATCGGACGGGCACCTGGGCCACTACGTCTCCGTACCGGGCGGCGCCGGCAAGATACCGTTCTCTCAAGAGGTGCTCGATCAAGGTCTTCACTACTGGCAGCTCATGTTTCCCGAGATCCGTGTCTGGGCCGTCGATCGCGCCGCGGCCTGTACGCTGGAGGCGGTGACGCGAGCGGGCCTGACCCTCGAGGACATCGCCTGGGTGGTGCCCCACCAGGCATCGCTCAACATCCTGGAGGCGGTCGCTCAGCGCCTCGGACTGAGCATGGGGAAGTTTGTCATGACCTACCCGCACACCGGCAATCTCTCCGCGGCCTCGATTCCGGTGGCGTTGGAGCAAGGAAAGTTCCGGGATGGGGACTGGCTCGTCATGCCCGCGGTCGGGGCGGGCATGGCCTGGGGTGCCGTGACATACCGGTGGTACGACTACAAGGGAAACGGGGCATGAAGGGCCGCCGGTTCGGACTCGTCGGGCTCGGAACCATCGGCGCGGGAATCGCGCGGCTGCTCTCGGATCTGGATGCGACAGTCGTCGTCGTCGCACCGCGCCCTGGAGGTGTCCGGCGCGCCGCAGAGACGCTTCAGCGAGCTTATAAGGTGGATGTCGACCGCGGGCGCATCAGCGCGGCAGAGGCCGAAGCCAGCGCGCGCAACATCCATCTCACGCCGTCCTACTCAGACCTCGACGGGGTGGAATGCGTCATCGAATCCGTGATCGAAGATATCCACACGAAGCAAGAGGTGCTCGCAGCCGCCGAAGAATGTGTCGCTGCCGATTGCATTATTGCCAGCAGTACCTCGTCGATCCCGATCACGCGGATTGCCGCGGCCGCCCGCCGGCCCGACCGCGTCATCGGCACCCACTACTTCTGGCCCGCCCATCGCTATCGGCTCGTCGAGATCGTCACCTCCGACGTGACGAGCGAGCGCACGCTGCAACGGACGCTCGCGATGGCGTCCTGGCAGGGCAAGGTGCCGCTCCTCGTGCGGGACAGCCCCGGCTTCTTCACGACGAGAATCCTGCTGGTCTACCTCAACGAGGCGATCGCCCTGGTGACCGAGGGGGCCTCCATCGAGGCGGTGGACGGCGCGATGCGAGCCTTCGGCTGGCCCATGGGCCCGTTTCGTCTTATGGACGCGGTCGGGATCGAGATCTTCCGGGGCGTGTATGACTCGACCGTCGAACATCTCGGGGAACGCGTCGAGTATGTCCAGCGCCTCTGGCCGGTCCTGGACGCGGGTCATCGAGGCCATGGACGCAGCCGCCGGGACGGGGCGAAGGGATTCTACCTCGACCCTGAAGGCCGCGCGGTCGACACCCGGGTCTACCCCTTGATCGGCTCGAGCCCGAACGGGATTTCGAGCCCGACGGAGGTCTCCACCCGTCCCGTCTGGCAGATGATCAACGAGATCGGTCACTGTCTCGCCGAGGGCATTGTTTCCACGCCCGAGGACGCAAATCTCGGTGCAGTCCTGGGCCTTGGGTGGCCGCAGTTGCAGGGTGGACCGCTGGAGTACGCCTGTCGAGTCGGCAGCGACAAGATCGTCGGGCAGTTGGCGACCTGGGCACGCCAGCACGGTCCTCGATTTTCCCCCAGTCCCGTGCTGGCGCAGCTGGCCTCCGTCGACACCCAATCCGCGCATCGCTAGTTCGCGAAGACCGAGACCAACGGAACCGAACTGATGGATTCAGTAAGCGACCAGTGGTGGCGCCCCGAGCTCGACACCGGCCCTCGGGCCATCGCTATCGAGCCCGAGGCCGCCCGGAGCGCCGTCCCCTTCTGGGCGCTGACGGCGTTCTCCTTCATCCTCCTGGTGGCTCCCCAAGAGCACGTCCCGGCGCTCGTTCCCCTGCGCTTGGCGCTCGTGACAGGCGCCGCGGCCCTGATCGGCCACCTCGTCGACCGGGTCATGCGCCGCGAGCCGCTCACGGTCCTCGCCCGCGAGATATGGATCGCTGCCAGCCTGCTGGCGTGGGCCGTGGCGACGCTGCCCCTGTCCCGCTGGCCGGGAGGAAGCGTCGAGTTCCTCGGCTTCTATTTGAGATCACTGGCGATCTTCTGGCTCCTGGCCAACACGGTGTCGACGCTGAGGAGGCTCCGCCAACTCGCGTGGGCGCTCACCCTGACGTCCGTTCCCCTGGCCCTGACGGCGATAGATAACTTCCTCGGCGGCGCATTCCTTCCGGTTGGCCCGTCGCCCGTAGAACGTATCCTCGGCTACCAGGCTCCCCTCACCGGTAACCCCAACGACTTGGCCCTGATGCTCAACCTGCTCATCCCCTTGACCGTCGCGCTGGCGCTGACCGCCAAGCGGCCAGCGGTCCGGTACCTCCTGCTCGTCGTGCTCGCCGCCGATGCCACCGCCATCATCTTCACGTTCTCACGCACGGGCTTCGTGACCCTGGCGACCGTCTTTACCATCTACGTCTGGAAGCTCGGCCGGCGGCCGGAGCGCACCTGGGCGTGCCTGGCGGTGCTCGCCGTGCTCGCCTGTCTCCCATTCCTCCCCGCCGGCTACTTCGACCGCATCTCCAACATGACTCGGATCGAGGCCGATCCGACCGGCTCCGCCAAGCTGCGTTGGACCGACGCGCTCGACTCCGTGAGTCTCGTAATCGACAACCCGGTCACCGGCGCCGGCGTCGGCATGAACGCGCTCGCTCTCTACCAGGAGCGCGGCGGCGGCTGGACGGCGGTGCACAATGTGTACCTCGAGTACGCGGTCGAGCTTGGGCTCCCTGGGCTCATGCTGTTCGGGCTCCTCCTGCTGGAGTGCGTCAAGTCCGTCCGCCAGGTCCAGCGGCGCGTCGCGGGCGTGCCCGCGCTGCGCGAGCTCTTCTGTTTCGCGGAGGCGCTCCAGGTCAGCCTCATCGCTTTCGCGGTCGCGGCCTTCTTCCACCCGGTCGGCTACCACATGTACTTCTACTACATCGCCGGGATGGCCGTTGCGGTGAGGGTCATCGGCGGTGGCGAGCACGTGAAGGCCGTCTGACCACGATGGGACGCGTTCGACCACTGGGCCAAGCCGACATCGTTCAGATCGCCGAACTCTACCGACGGGTCTTCGGTTCGGCGTCCGCGGCCCCGCCGGGCTGGCTCGAAGATGCGCTCCACGCCGTCTTGTGGGACCATCCGTGGCGGGACGATGCGCTCCCCTCGCTCGTGTACGAAGACGAGCACGGGCGGGTCGTCGGTTGCATCGGTGTCATGCCGCGCCCGATGTCGATCGCAGGCGAACCCGTCCGCGCCGTCGTCAGCCACACCGTCATGATCGAGCCGGGACGCCGGGCAGCCCCGGTCAGCGTCGAGCTCCTGAAGGCGTTGCTGTCGGGGCCCCAGGATCTCATCCTCGCCCAGGGCGCTCACGTATCGCGCCGGATCTTCGAGGCCATCGGGGGGGTGCCCTCGCCCTTCTACGGCGTGCGCTGGGTGCGCCCCCTCCGTCCGGCCCGCTACGTGCTGTCGTCCCTGAGGCGCCGCGGGCTGCCGGCGCTGCCGGCGTCCGCGCTCACGCCCTTCTGTCGTGCCCTGGACACGCTGGCCGCACGCGTCCGGACGAACCCGTTCCGCGTGCCGCCGTCGGACCTTGGCGGGGATGAGCTCGACGTCGACACGTTCGTCGAGAGCCTCGACGACGTGGCGCACGACCGGTCCCTGCGACCGCGCTACGATCGCAACTCTGCAAAGTGGCTGCTCGAGCTGATGGCCAGTAAGCCGGGCGCCGGAGCCTTCCAGAAGGTCGTTGTTCGCCAGCCGTCCGGGGAGGTCGCCGGCTGGTATCTCTACTACCTCAACCCGGGTGGGACGAGCGAGGTCGTGCAGGTGGGCGCTTCGGCTGCGTCCGTCGACGCGGTCCTCGCTCACCTCTTCGCCCACGCGTGGCGCGGAGGTGCGGTCGCGCTCTCCGGCCAGCTCGACCCCGCGGCCTTTCCCGCCCTGACGCGCGGGAGCTGCCTCTTCCGCCACGACGGCGGCCCGGGGTTGTTGGTTCACTCCCGGCGAGGGGACCTGCGCGAGGCCATCCACCGGGGTGACGGCTTCATCACGCGGCTGGAGGGCGAGTGGTGGATCGGCTTCCTCCTCACCTGAGTTCAGCTCCGATTGGAGGTGGCGACATGACGCATCGGGATACGGTTGGGGCGGCCTTGCTTGGACACGAAGCGGCCTGGGCGGCAAGGCCGCCGACGTTTCTCGTCACGGGGGGAGCAGGGTTCATCGGCTCTCATCTTGTCGAGGCTCTCATCGAGGCGGGCCACGACGTCTTCGTCATCGACGACCTGTCCACCGGGAGCATCGAGAACATCGAGCATCTCAAAGGCTACGGGTCGACCGCGACGCGTTCCCTCGGGGCAGGGGCTGCGGCCAGGGGCCGCACCGACACGACGGCGTCCCGACCCGGACGGTTCCACTACTTCATCGATTCGATCATGAATGTCCCGGTCTTGGCCGAGCTGGTGGACCGATGCGACATTATCGTTCACCTGGCCGCCGCGGTGGGGGTCCGGCTGATCGTGGAGAGCCCGGTCCGAACCATCGAGACAAACATCAAGGGGACCGAAACGGTCCTGGAGCTGGCGAACAAGAAGAAAAAGAAGGTCCTCGTCGCTTCGACATCGGAAGTCTACGGGAAAGGCTCGCGGGTCCCGTTTCGAGAGGATGACGATCTCGTGTTGGGCCCCACGGTCAAGGGCCGGTGGTCCTATGCGTGCTCGAAGGCGATCGACGAGTTCCTCGCCCTCGCCTACTGGAAGGAACGCGGATTGCCGGTGGTCATCGCGAGATTGTTCAACACGGTCGGGCCGCGACAAACCGGCCGATATGGGATGGTCCTGCCGACCCTGGTGAGCCAGGCGCTGAGCCATCGGCCGATCACGGTGTTCGGGGATGGGAAGCAGTCTCGAAGCTTCACGGACATCAGCGACGTGGTCTGGGCACTGATGGCCCTGGCCGAGTGCGAGGACGCAGTCGGCCAGGTGTTCAATCTCGGGAACGGCGAGGAAGTCACGATCGAGGAGCTGGCGTGGAAGGTCAGGGCGATGACGGAGAGTTCGTCGGAGATCGTCTACATACCCTACGAGCAGGCCTACGAGGAAGGGTTCGAGGACATGCCCCGCCGCGTGCCCGATATTGCGAAGCTCAAGCGCTATGTCGGCTACGAGCCAAAGGTTCAGCTGGACGAAACGATCCAAAAGGTCATTGCCTACTACCGGAGCAAGGGAAGCAGCTGACGGCATCGCGGATTTGCTGGGATCCCTTGCGTAACAACTGAGGCGACATGGCATTCGACGCACTGGTGCTTGACGCACGTTTGAGGCAGTCGCTTGTCGCCGTGCGCTCGCTCGGTCGGCGGGCGCTATCGGTGGCGGCACTGGAGGCCTCAAGCGAGGCGCCCGCGTTTTCGTCGCGCTGGTGTCAGCGAGGATTCGTGTGCCCTCCTGTCGACACGACGGGCGCCTACCTCGCCTTCCTGGAGCAGTTGCTGGAGCGGACAGGTGCGCGAGTGCTCATTCCCTCGCATGATGGCACGATCGCACTGCTTCGCCAGCATCGCGCTCGGGTGGAACAACGAGTATGCATTGCCCTGGCGAACGAACGGGCGATGACTATTGCGGTCAATAAAGAGCGGACCTTGGCCGTGGCGAAGCGACTGGGCATCATCGTACCTCGCGGTCTCGTCGTTCGCACGGTCGACGAGGTTCCGATGGCGGTGAAGGAAATAGGGTTACCGGCCGTCGTCAAGCCTAGCGAGTCGTGGTTATGGCATGGACAACAGGGAATGCGCGTAGTCCCCCAGGTCGTCACGAGTCCCGATGAGGCCCGTCGGGTAGTCGCTGAGCTAACGCGCTGGGGCGGAGTCACACTGTTCCAGCAACTGCTCTCGGGGAGGCGCGAGGCGGTAAGTTTTCTGTATGCCCATGGCAACATGTATGCGCGCTTCGCGCAGTGGGCAAAGCGAACAGAACCGCCGCTGGGAGGGAATTCGGTATTACGCCAGAGCATTGTCGTTCCGCCTGATACAGGCGCTCAGGCCGAAGCGCTTGTGCGAGAACTGGACCTCGAGGGCTACTCAGAAGTCGAGTTCCGGCGCGACAGTAACTGTGTACCGTGCCTGATGGAGATCAACCCGCGGCTCTCCGCATCAGTTGAGATCGCTGTACGATGCGGAGTCGACTTCCCATACCTGCTGTATCAGTGGGCGAACGGAGAGTCCATTGATAAGGTCGAAGACTATCGCATTGGGGACTGGATGCGAGATCTCAGGGGAGACATCATGACGACGGTCGCTGCGCTCCAACAGCGAGGCAGGCCCGGAGTCGCGCCACCCGTACGGGTGGTACTGGACTTCGGTCTCTCATTTTTCAGACGGACGAGGTACGACTATGTCGATTGGAAAGACCCTCTTCCTGCTGTCAAAGCAACAACTCATTTTGCGCGTAGCTCAGCGGCAAAGGTTGTTCGGGCAACACTGTCCCGTTTGAGGAGGAGTGTCTCATGAGTGCTCTATCGGGAATGCAAGCCTCCCGGCAGTCCGTATCTGCGCCGCAATATGACGCAGTGGTTGTCGGCGCGGGTCCGTACGGTCTCTCGACGGCAGCCCATCTGCGCGAGCGCGGACTGGCGGTCGCCGTCTTCGGCAAAACGTTGGAACTATGGCGTGATCACATGCCCAAGGGTATGCTTTTGCGCTCCCAGTGTTGGGCCATCGACCTCTCCGATCCGCGTAGACAGTTTGGGTTTGCGCGCTTCTTCAGAGAGTCGAGGTATGAGAAATGTTACCCCGTTCCGATCGAGGCCTTCATCGACTATGGCCGCTGGTTCCAGGAACGTGCGGTGCCTAACGTCGATGAAACCTACGTGTCCTCGATCGAGCGTCAAAACGATCATTTTCAGCTGACGTTAGAGGACGGGCGCAAGGTACAGAGTGCGGCAGTCGTCATGGCGATCGGCCTCTATTACTATGCGAAGCGGCCGGAGGGGTTCCGTCTGCCTGCTGGACTGGTCTCGCATTCATGTGATCACAATGACTTCAGCCGCTTCAAGGGAAAGCAAATTGTCGTCATCGGGGGCGGACAGAGCGCGATAGAGTACAGCGCGCTACTTCACGAGGCTGGGGCAACCGTCCACGTCGTGTCGCGTCGGCCGATTGTCTGGCTTGGTCCCGATCGAGGAAACGAGCGTAGCATTTTTGAACAGATCCTGGCTCCCAACGCCGCCATCGCACCTGGCTGGAAGTACTGGATTCTGGATAATGCACCCTATCTCTTCTACCGCTTCGCCCAACATCGCAAAGACAAGGCCATTCGCAATTATTACAGCTCCTCTGCCTCCGACTGGTTGAGGGATCGAGTGATCGGCAAGGCGACCAGGCACGAAGGCCAGACGGTCGTGAAGATGGAGACTGTGGGCGGGAAGGTCGACGTGACTATCTCTGACGGCGAGAAGGTGAGCGCTGACCACGTGATTCTGGCGACTGGATACCAGGTCGATATCAACAAGCTGACGATGATCCACCCAGCACTGCTGGCTGCAATCAAAACCGATATGAGTATTCCAATCCTGAGTCCTTCGTTCGAGAGTAGCGTGGCGGGGTTGTACTTTGTCGGGCAGACCGCGTTGCGCGCCTTCGGTCCCCTGTACCGCCATGTCGCGGGGTGTAGGGCGACGGCACGGCGCGTCGCGGGCTCTGTGGCGCGAAGAAGGGACGAGCGCTAGGGCTTCCAAGGGCCGAAGTTCTTGGCACTCGCGTCGGCACTGAGGGTCGATCCACCGTGTTGAAACAACTCTACAAATGGCTCGCCCCAGCTCGGCTACGCCAGTGGCTCTATCCGCTGTGGCATCGGGAGTATCGACGAGAAGCGTCGTTTTTCCGTCGCGGTCGTGCTGCGATCCAGGCGTACATCCGACGTGCCGCCGCCGAGAAATGGCTGGAAGGTTGTGTTCTGGAGATAGGCTCCGGTCAGGAGACCTACACGCGCGACGAATTTCTAGCACAGTCGCCCACGATGACGTTCTGGCGCTCGGAGATCAGCACGGGCGGGTACGGGCGGCAAGCATCTGTCAGCGCCGGCTTCTACGCGTTGCTATGCGATGTGACCTGCATGAGCTTCAGGGATAAGAGTCTGGACGGCGTGATTTGCAGCGAGGTGCTGGAGCATGTACCCAACTACCAGGCGGCGCTCGATGAAATCGCCCGAGTGCTGAGGCCCGGCGGTAAGCTGCTGATCACCTCGCCGTTCGTGTTCCCGCTGCACGGCCCGCCTGATTTCTGGCGATTTACTCCGGAAGCGTTTCAGCTGCTGTTGCGGGAACAGTTCACGATCCTGAATCTCGAACTGGCTCCCATGACGAAAGGAGCCGACCTATTCCCCGTGAACATCGGGATCCTGGCTCAGAGAAGATGAGTCCGGTCGGGGACGTAATCACCCGGCCTACGCCTCGACAGATGGAGGACCGGATAGCGAGGTCGTTGTTCTGGATCGTGTGGTTGCGGGGCGCTATGCAGCTTGTTTCGTTTCTCACCACGCTCGTCATCGCTCGACTGCTGGCCCCCGCGGATTACGGGCTGATGGCCCTGGCAGTAGTCTGGACCTCCGGTATCGCGGGCGTCGCGGAGCTGGGCCTGGGAGCCGCCATCGTGCAATTCCCCGATCTGGAGGAGCGCGAGCTCAATACGTGCTTCTGGCTGGTCGCGGGGACGACCGGGGTCTGGTACCTCGCCCTGTATGCTTCCGCGCCGACCATCGCAGCGTGGTTCGCCATTCCGTCCCTCGCCGACGTCTTGCGGGTGGCCGGGTTGAGTCTGCCCCTGGTCGCTATCCGAACCGTTCCTGACGCCCTTCTGCGGAAGCGCCTCGAACTTAACCGGATCTCACAGGGCGAGGCGGCCTCGCTCGTCGTGGGGTTGCCCGTGGTTCTCGGTCTGGCCTGGTCCGGGGCCGGAGTCTGGGCCCTCGTGGCCGGAACGCTCGTCATGCCATTGGTTCAGAACATCGTCAGCTTCTGGTTCGTAGGGTGGCGGCCGGGCCTCCGGATCGGGAGCCGGCGCCTCCGAGAAATCCTACGCTACAGCCTGGCGTTCCTCGGAGCGCGAGTCGGTTGGGCTGTGTATCAGCAGATCGACGCCGTGGTTTTGGGGAAGATCTCCGGGCAGACCGTCCTCGGCATCTACTCGATGGCGAAGGTGCTCGCCACTCTGCCGGTGGACAAGGTCTCCGTCATTGCAAACCAGCTCGCCTTCCCGATCATGGCTGGGCTACAGACGGATCGCAGTGCGATGCGCGACGGCTTCCTGAGAGGGCTGCGACTGGTTGCTTGTACAACCGTCCCGCTGTGTGTGGGGGCGGCGTTGGTCGCTGACGACCTCGTCTCCATTGCCTTCACTGACAAGTGGCAGCCGATGGTGCCCTTGCTGCGGGTGCTCTGCGTCTTCGGGCTGATCCGCTCCCTCGACGTCCTGCTGCCACCGGTGCTCTTTGCTCGGTATCGGACCGCGTTCTTGTTCGGGTGGACGGTGGTGCTGCTTCTCGTGATGCCGTTCGCCTTCTTGACCGGGGCTGTCTCTTTCGGGGCGGCGGGCGTTGCCCTCGCCTTGATCGTCGTCTACCCCATCATCATGGCCTGGATGGCGCGGGAGGCGCTGAGGGAGCTCGGCATCGGCGTGAAAATCCTCTGGCACCAGCTGCGACCGATCGCAGCCGCGACGCTGATGATGGCAGCCCTGGTCCTAGCCGTCCGCTGGACGATTCCTGGTTCTGACTTTGCTGACAGTCTGGCGCGATTGGTCCTCGCCGTCAGCCTCGGTGGCCTCGTCTACGCCTCGGCGATCTTACGGTTCGGGGGTCCGCTCGTCAGTGAGATCGCGAGGGTCACCGGCTGGCTCCGCGGCCGTTCGCTGACGGTTGCCAAATGACCGGAGCGGGAAAGGGGCCTGGGATGACCTCGTCAGTGATGGGACGCTTCGTACCGGTCGAGGCGCCGCCGACAGCTCGGCGGCAGCGCCTGCTGATGATCACCTGCGAGTTCCCGCCGAACGGAGCGGTGGCAGGTCAGGTGTGTTGGCAGATCGCGCAGTATCTGCCGCGTTACGGTTGGGACCCGGTCGTGCTGACCGCCCGAGACCGTCACCTTCAAGCCCGTGACGTCTCGCCCGACCTGCTGCCGGTCGTACGGACCGGCGCGCTCCCGCACCCGTTCACCGTCTATCGGCGCCTCAAGGCGAGAATCCGGCCGGCGACGGCCGGGGCGGCGAGCTCTCACGAAGGGGCGAGTGCTCACGTAGCGGACGCCGGGATGGGCGGCCTTCGGCGCTTGGTGCTGTCCCTTGGCTACGCCCCCGATGAGTACAGCGGCTGGATCGTGCCCGCCGTCATGGCCGGGCTGAGAGCGATCCGCCGGCACCGGATCGAGCACCTCTTCTCGTCGAGCCCGCACTCGACGAGCCAGCTGGTCGGCCTGGTCCTGGCCCGGCTGAGCCGGTTGCCCTGGACGGCGCATTTTCAGGATCCCTGGACGTATCCCCGGAAGCAATGGCAGGAAGTGAAGCCCGTCACCGCCTTGTCGGCTTGGCTCGAGACGGCGCTGGAAGGAATGGTGGTGCGCCGTGCGGACGTGGTCGCGTGTGTTACTGAGGAGCACACGAACCGGTTGCGACAACGCTACCCGGACCAGCCCGCGGACAAGTTCATCACCAATCCAAATGGATTCGACGGCGACGAGTGGGAGAGCGTGGAGCGCGAATCCCGAGAAGCGCGAAGGGACAAGTTCGTCATAACCTATGCGGGCAGCATATACAATCTGAGGACTCCCCTCCCGCTGTTCCGGGCGCTGAGATCATTGATCGACTCCAGCGACATCGCTCGGGAGCACGTCCAGGTCGACCTGATCGGCAACGTCGAGGGTGTCCGCGTGAGAGAAATGGCTACGGCGTGTGGGCTCGTCGGGTGTGTCAGGATCACGGGCCTTCTCGGCAGAGCGGAGACGCTCCGTCGAATGGCGCAGTCTGACCTGCTCCTGTTGCTGGCCGGCGGCATGACCCACCAGATTCCCCTGAAGACCTACGAGTATCTGCGGGCGGGGCGACCGATCCTGGCGCTGACGCCGCAAGGAGCGATCGCGAATCTGCTGCGACGCACGGGGGGAGCGTGGGTCGTCGATCCTGCCGACGACAGGGGAATCGCCGCGGCCGTTCGGGAGGCCTATCGGCTCTGGGAGGGCGGATTCCCCGGGCCGGGACCCGATCGGGAACTCGTCGCGAGTTTCGACCGGCGCGCGCTCGTCGGCCGCCTGGCGGAGATCCTGCGAGACCGCAGCGGCCAGACGCATCTCCAGCTGAAAAGCTCCTAAAGAGTTAGCGGTCCTACCCCAATGTGCGGCATTGCCGGCGCCTTGAGCCTCGACGGACGGCCAGTCTCCCAGGGGGAACTGGGCGCGATGTGTGCGGCCCTGATCCACCGTGGGCCCGAGGAAGACGGGTTCTATCTAACCCCGGAGGTTGGCCTGGGGATGCGCCGCCTCCGGATCATCGACCTCGAGACGGGACGGCAGCCGATCCGGAACGAGGACGGGACGGTCTGGGTCGTATTCAACGGCGAGATCTACAACTTCAAGGAGCTGCGGACTGAGCTCGAGGCCCGTGGCCACTCCTTCTACACGGCCACCGATACCGAGACGATCACCCATCTCTACGAGGAATACGGCACGCGTTGCGTGGAGAAGCTCCGCGGCATGTTCGCCTTCGCACTGTGGGATGAGCGACGCCGCCGGTTGCTCTTGGCCCGCGACCGCTTGGGGATCAAGCCGCTGTACTACGCCGAGGTGGGAGGGAAGCTCGTCTTCGCGTCCGAGCTCAAGGCGTTGCTCCAGCTGGACGAGGTCGCGCGAAACCTGAACTGGAATGCGGTCAGCCGGCTCTTCACCTTTCTGTGCACGCCACCGGCGGAGAGCATCATCGAGGGGGTGCGGAAGCTCGAGCCCGCCCACGTCTTGATCGCCTCTCCGGGCCAGACCCTCCGCGTCGAGCGCTACTGGGAATCACACTTCGAGCCCGAGTACGGCCGGCCGGAGGGATACTTCGTCGAGCGGCTGCGCGACCTCATCGAGGAATCCGTCCGTCTGCATCTGGTGAGCGACGTGCCGGTCGGCGCCTTCCTGAGCGGCGGGATCGATTCGAGCGCCATCGTGGCGACCGCGGCCCGGCTGAGCTCGGCGCCGGTGAAGACGTTTTCGATTGGATTCAAGGAGCAGGCGTACGACGAGTCGCGGCATGCCCGACTGGTGGCGGACCGCATCGGCGCCGAGCATCACGAGCTGATTCTCGAGCCCGACGTCCTGGACATCATCGACGAGCTGGCCTGGTACCTCGACGAGCCCTTCGGCGACCCGTCGGCGATCCCAACCTACATGGTCTCGAAGCTCGCCTCCCAGCACGTGACCGTCGTGCTGTCGGGCGACGGCGGCGACGAGCTCTTCGCCGGGTACGACAAGTATGTCGTCGAGGCCAGAGAGCGGAGATACCGGTTCGTGCCCGCGCCCATCCGCAACCTGTTGGGAAGCGTCGGGGCCGCGATGCCGGAGGGAATGAAAGGTCGCAACTTCCTGCGCCATCTCTCGCTGGTCGGGGTCGACCGGTACCTCGACGCCTCGACCTTCTTCCGGCGCGACGGACAGGAGCGCTTGTTCCAGCGCGACGCCTGGGAGCAGCTCGCGCATCACGATCCCTGGCGCGCCGAGGCCGCCGTCCTGGCCAATGCCGACGGGAGCTGGCTGTCGGCGCTCCAACACCTGGACCTCAAGAGCTATCTCCCCCTGGACATCCTCACCAAAGTGGACCGGATGAGCATGGCGCACTCCATCGAGGCTCGGGTCCCGTTGCTCGACCACAAGCTCGTCGAGTTCGCTCAGACGATTCCGCCGGAGCTCAACCTGCGTGGCGAGACGACGAAGTACATCTTCAAGCGCGCCATGCGCGGGATCCTGCCGGATCAGATCATCGACCGGCCGAAGCACGGATTCGCCGTGCCGCTCGGACGCTGGTTTCGGGGGCAGCTCGGCCCCTTCGTTCGTGAGCTGCTCCTCTCGGAGCGGAGCCGGCGGCGCGGGATATTCAACGCGGTGTACATCGAGGAGCTCGTGCGGCGGCACGACCGCGGACGCAATCTCGACTTTCACCTGTGGACGCTCATTTCCTTTGAGCTCTGGTGCAGGACCTTCCTTGATAACAGCAGCGGGCAGGCGGGCGCCGGGCGTGGCCCTCGGCCGCCGGAGCGCGCACTGACGGGGCTCGCCCATGGCTTCCACCGTTCCTGACCGCCTGGCGACGCGGCTCGAGTCGGGCGGCCCCGCCAGCGGCGAGGCGGCGCGAAGACGCCTGCTGGTCGTGAATGTGAAGGGATTCTTTCGAGCCGACCCGCTGTACCGGGAGCTGGCGGGGCTGGGATGGGACACCACGGTGCTCGACGTCACCGAGCCGGCGTTGTTGCGGTGGCTCGGCCTGGCGCGATCCTTTCACCCGTATCCAGTCCGCTGGCGCCGGCGGTTCGAGCGGACCGCCAATCGTCTGAGCCGTACCGCCTTTGCCTTCAAGTACAGGAGTCGCCGCTACGGCCGCCTGATCGAAAGATTCGGCACCCCGTACGATCTGATCCTGCAGGGCGGTGGAATGTGGGCTCCCGGCTGGCCGCCGCCCGCTCTCCGTTACGCGATCGTCTGCGATTGCACCGTGAAGCTCGGGGAAGGCGAACCTCTGTCCGGCGTCGAGTTCGCATCCGCGGCCAGTGCCCGGAGGTGGTACGCCCTCGAACGGATGCTCTATCGGAGGGCCGGCTACGTTTTCTCCGCCAGCGACTACGTGACGCGCTCGCTGGTCGGGGACTACGGGGTGGATCCGGCGCGCGTGGTCACCGTCGGCGAGGGCAGTCGCCTCGAGGCTTCGGACGGACCGACCAAGCGCTACGACGGCAAGACCGTTCTCTACGTCGGGTACGAGTTCGAGCGCAAGGGGGGCGAGATCCTTCTGGCGGCCTTCGAGCGGGTGACGGAAGAGATTGGGGACGCCGAGCTGCTCATCGCGGGTCCCAGCCGCATCGCGGGGCCGCTGCCGCGGGGGGTCAGGCTGCTCGGACCGGTCTCGTCGCAAGAGCTTTTGCAGCTCTACGCGCGCGCCTCGATCTTCGTCATGCCCTCGCTCTTCGAGCCCTTCGGGCAGGTCTTCCTCGAGGCCATGGAGCACAGGCTCCCGTGCATCGGGAGCGACAAGTGCGCCATGCCCGAGATCATCGCCGACGGCGAGACCGGGTTCGTGACGGCGGCCGGCGACGCCGGGGCCCTGGCGAAGCGAATCGTCTATCTGCTCCGTCGTCCGGAGGCGCTCCGCGCCATGGGAGAGCGCGGTCGCGAACGCGTGCGCCGGTGCTTCACGTGGCGGGTGGTGGCGCGACGGATCGACACCCGGCTGGTCGAGCTCCTCGCTCGGCCTGCGAGACCTGAGCATGAGCAAATGGCTTGGCTTTAGGCCACACGACAGCGCGGGCGCGGCGGTCGTCGACGACATGCTGTTTCGATTCCTCGTCGACCTCGAGGTCCAGAAGGCCCGGCGACTGCGGTATTGCGTCTCGCTCGTGTGCCTTGCCGCCGAGGTCGACGCGAGCGAGACCGCCGAGCCGCCGGGGCCCTCGCTCACCCCGATCGTCACGGGTCACCTCCGCGGCACGGACGTGGTCGCGCCGTGGGCCCCGACTGCCCTCGTTCTTCTCCTCGTCGACGCGGAGAAAACTGAGCTGCCCGCGATCCTCCGCCGGCTGACGTCGCGCCTCGCGACACGCGGCTGGAGCGCGGGCGGCTCTTGCTACCCTCAAACGTCGACTCATCCCGATGACATGTTGCGTGAGGCCGTCGCACTGATGCACAGGGCCAAGAACGAGGGCGGGAACCGGCTCTGCGTCGCGGCCTGAAGGGCTTCGATCTCGCGCACTCGAGATAGGTGGGACCCATGGAAAAGCCGAATGCGCTCCTCTCCGAAATGACCTATCAGGCCGAGCGCGCCGCGCAGCTCGCCGACGTGACGGCGACGTCCGAGCATGTCATCGACCGCTACCGCCGGTGCACGCTCTGGCGTCTGTTCCCCAAGGAGCTCATGTTCAGGCGCTTGCACGACTTCGGTATGGCCGGCCAGGAGGTCCTGGAGTTCGGCTGCGGGGAGGGCGTGATCACGACCCAGCTGGCCCGCCTGGGCGCTCGCGTCACGGCGGTCGACATCTCCCCTGAATTGATCGCGTGCGCCGCGCGGCGCGCCGAGCTGGACGGCGTCCGCGATCGGATCGAGTTCAGGGTCGGCGACATCACCCAGTCGCCGCTCGAGACGAATCGATTCGACGTCCTCGTCTGCCACGCCGTCATCCATCACGTCGATCCCCAGATGATCCGGCCACTGCTGGCCTCGCTCAAGCCGGGTGGCCTCGCCGTCCTGGCCGAGCCGATCGCCTTCTCGCGGACGCTCCAGAGCCTGAGAGACCTCGTTCCCCTGGAGAAGCACGTGTCGCCCGATGAGCGCCAGCTGGGCAAAGACGAGGTCGATCACATCGCGAGGCTCCTGGTCGACTCCGAGGTCACCCCGTTCAATCTGTTCGGACGGCTCGCGCGGCTATTCCCCAACTGCAACAAGATCGACCGCGGCCATTCGATCACAAAGAGCGCGCTGATGTGTCTGCACGGATTCGATCGTCTCCTCCTGACGCTCTGTCCCAGCCTGGCGCGATGGTGCGGCACGGTCGTGATCGTCGGACGGAAGGGGTCGGACGTCGATGGGACGCCGGGCGCGTGAACCGAGTGAAGCTCGCCGCCATGCAGCTGGGCTTTCGGGCCGGCCTGTTCCGGCTGGTGCAGCGCCGCGTCCGGCGGCACCAGGCCGTGGTCCTGACGTTTCACCGCTTTTCGGGCGACGGCCAGGGTCACCCTGATGGAATGCCGATCTCCCGATTCGCCGAATTCATGGCGTACCTGACACGGCGCTGCCGGGTCGTGTCGTTGCACACGCTCACCGACGAGCTCCGACGGGGAGTGGTGCAGCCCTTTACCGCCGCGGTGACCGTCGACGACGGATATCACGAGGTCTTCACCCTGGCCGCTCCCGTGCTGAAAGCTTACAGGGTGCCCGCGTCCTTCTTCGTGATCAGCGACTTCGTCGATGGCCGGCTGTGGCCGTGGATCGATCGGCTGAGCTTCGTTTTTGACCGGGTGCCTCACCAGCGGCTGGAGTTTCGCCATCGTGGGTCCCGGCACGTCCTCGAGCTGGGAGGAGACGAGGGGCGGCGGCGAGCGCGGGAACAGTGGCTGGACTACGCCAAGCGCCTCTCCGTGGCCGAGCGTGACGAGCTCCTGGGCGCCATCGCCGAGGCCTCGGGCATCGAGATTCCCGCCACCGCCCCGGCCCAATATCGGGCCGTGTCCTGGACGGAGCTTCGCGCGCTTGCCGCCGAGGGATTCGACGTGGGCGCGCACACGCGGACCCATCCGATTCTCTCCCGCGTGGGTCCCGAGCAACTGCGCGCCGAGGTCGAAGGCTGCAAGGAGCAGATGGAAGAGCGGCTCGGCTTTCGCGTGCGGCACTTCGCCTATCCGAATGGGCGACGCGAGGACTACACGGCGGAGGCGGTGATGGCCGTCGCCAGGGCTGGCTACGCCACGGCCGTCACGACCATCTTTGGCGGAAATACGCCGGCGACACCCCCGCTCGAGCTTCGTCGGGTCGCTGGCGACCCGGCGAACCCGGCGAACCTGGCGCACTTCGCTCGGTACCTTTCGGGTTTTGACGAGCTCCGGATGCGCACCGGGCTCCGCCCGGACCGGATGCCGGCGCGGAGCTGGCCGGCTGAGCGCGCGGCCCCGGCCACGGGGGACGAGTGATCCGACCGAGGCTCGCGGTGGTCGCGTTCAGCCTGGATACCCTGGGCGGCCAGGGGGTCCAGGCTCGCACGCTGATCAGGGAGCTCCAGGAGGAAGGCGCCGAGATCCTCTTCATTCCTTTCGACCCGCGCTTTCCCCGGCCGCTTCAGAGGGTGCGACGGTACCCGTACGTCCGAGCCCTGCTGAACCAAGCGCTCTATCTACCGAGCCTCCGCCGCCTTCGCGCCGCCGACGTCGTGCATGTCTTCTCGGCGTCCTACTGGTCCTTCTTGCTGGCCCCGGTGCCGGTGATCTCGACGGCCCGATGCCTGGGAAAACGCATCGTGCTCCACTACCACAGCGGCGAGGCCGACGATCACCTGGCGCGGTGGGGGATGCTGGTGCACCCCTGGCTGCGGCTGGTCGACGAGATCGTCGTCCCTTCCGAGTACCTGCGCCGGGTGTTCGCACGCCATGGCTACCGCGTGCGCGTGATCCGGAATGTCGTGGACACCTCCCGCTTCCGGTATCGCGAGCGGGTGCCGCTGCGCCCGCGGCTTCTGTCGTCCCGGAACCTCGAGCCCTACTACCGCGTGGACAACACCCTGGAGGCGTTCGCCCTCCTCAAGGCCCAGTACCCGGAGGCCACCCTGACGGTCGCCGGAATTGGACGCGAGGAGCACCGACTGCGGCAGCAGGCCGCCTCGCTCGGAGCGGGCGGGATCCGCTTCGTGGGCCGGATCGAGCCGAGGGCGATGCCCGACCTCTGCGATCAAGCCGACGTGTTCGTCAACTCGTCGGTGGTGGACAACCAGCCGGTGTCGGTGCTGGAGGCCCTCGCCGCCGGGCTGCCGGTGGTGTCGACGGGCGCCGGAGACATCGCCGCGATGATTCGCGATGGCGAAACCGGGCTGCTCGTTCCGCCCGGCGATCCGGCCGCGATGGCCAAGGCCGTGGCCGGCCTTCTGGAGCATCCCGATCGCGCCGTGCTCATGGCCCGGCGTGCGAGGCAGGAGGTCGAAAAGTATACCTGGCCCCAGGTGCGCGACGCGTGGGCTGCGGTGTACGCATGCTGAACGCCCTGACGATCGACGTCGAAGACTACTATCAGGTGTCGGCGTTCGAGTCCTGCGTTCGTTTCGAGGATTGGCCCACCCATGAAAGCCGCGTCGAGAAGAACATCGGTCGCGTTCTGGGCATTCTCGACGAGTACGGCGTGAAAGGAACGTTCTTCGTTCTGGGGTGGGAGGCGGAACGAAGGCCTCGGATGATCGAGGAGATCGCGGCGCGAGGTCATGAGATCGCCTCGCATGGCTATCGTCATCGACTCGTCTACTCGATGACGCCGTCCGAGTGTCGGGACGACATTGCGCGCTCGAAGGCATCGCTCGAGAGCATCACGGGCGCGCCGATCCTGGGGTTTCGCGCCGCCAGCTACTCCATTGTCGCCAGGTCCACATGGTGTCTGGATGTGCTGATCGACTTGGGCTTCAAGTACGACTCGAGCATTTTCCCCATCCACCATGACCGCTATGGGATTCCGGACGCGCAGCGGTTTCCTGGCATCCTGCAGCGCCGACGGGACAGCATCGTCGAATTTCCGCTCTCCACCGTGCGGCACCTCGGCCTGAACTGGCCGATCGCGGGGGGCGCCTATCTACGCTTCTTGCCCTCATGGGTGATCCGCTCCGGCATTCGAAGGATCAACCAGGTCGAAGCCCAGCCGGCGATCGTCTATCTGCACCCATGGGAGCTCGATCCGAATCAGCCGAGGCTGAGCGGACCCGTCCAGAGTCGTCTCAGGCACTACACGAACCTCGGGAAAACGGAATTCAGGCTTCGCCGGCTGCTCGCGGCCTTTTCGTTCGGCACCGTTCGCGACGTGTTGAAGGAGCGTGGTCTGTTATGACCCTGCCGGCTGGCACCGTGGATACCCTGGCCGCGCTGACGTTCTGGACGAGCGCGGCGTTGATCGCGTACGGGTATGTGGGCTACCCGGCGATGATGTACATCGTCGGGCGACTTCGCGGGCGGGTGAATCTCCGGACGGAAACTCCGCCGAGGGTCAGTCTCCTCGTGCCCGCGTACAACGAAGGGCGCGCCATCCAGGCGAAGATCCTGAACTGCTCCGAGCTCGACTATCCGAAAGAGCGGCTGGAGATTCTCGTCGCGTCGGACGGGTCAACCGATACGACCGCGGACTCGATCGAGGCGGCGACGAAGGCCGGCACGATCCGCGGTGTGGTGTTCGGCCGGCGGCGGGGCAAGGCGGCCGTCCTCAATGATCTGGTCGACATGGCGACCGGCGAGGTCCTGGCGATCTCGGACGCGACGAGCATGCTCGAGCCCGGGAGCCTCCGGGCGCTCGTGAGCAACTTCGCCGATCCTCGGGTGGGTTGCGTGAGCGGCATCTACCGGCTCGTCATCAGTGACCGCGATGGCAAGGCCGAGCCGGAGGCTCTGTATTGGCGCTACGAAACGTTCATTCGGCTTGCCGAGTCGCGCCTCGGCGTCATGCTCGGGGCCCACGGGTCGCTGTACGGGATTCGTCGGGCGCTGTTCGAGCGCCTCGCGGTGGGCACGCGGAACGAGGATTTCCTCATCCCGGTGCGGATTTTGATGAAGGGGTACCAGTCGGTCTACGACACCCGCGCGGTCGCCTGGGAAGATGCGGAGGAGATGACCGGCTTTTCGCGACGAATCGGACTGGCGAATGGGAACTACCAGCAGATGGCGCTGTTGTGGAAAGAGCGAAGCTGCCTGCGGCATCCCCGTCTGCTGCTGCAGTTGCTGTCGCACAAGGTGCTCCGGCTCCTGACGCCCTTTCTGGTCCTGGGCACGTATGCCAGCAGCGCATGGCTTCTGGCATCTCCCGTATACCGGGTCGCGTTCGCGGCGCAAACCGTGTGTTTCGCCGCGGCATTGCTGGGCGTCAATACGCGACTGCGTCGCCGGGGCAAGGCGCTGCTCGGCGCGCCGTACTACTTCTGTATGGTGAACGCGGCGGGATTGGTCGCGCTCTACCGGATCGTGCGGCGAGGCGGGCTCGTGGGTCGGTCCGTCCAGCCGGGTGCCCCGCAAACGGCCATGAGGAGCTAGTCAACCCCGGCCGGCAACCGCACGTCCAGGGCTGTTGATCGTCCAACGCTGCTGATCAAGGAGACTTCGATGGGAACGACACTTGAAGGCCGACTTTCGAAAGACGGCCAGAAGGTGCTCAAGCACTTCGATACCACGGCGACCCGCTTCGCATCGATCTACGAATCGCCCCGGCTCGTCGACCGGATCTTTCGACGTGACATGTATGAGCGATTCCGCAGGACGCTGGAGGAATGTGACCCGCTGGACGGCCGATCGGTGCTCGACGTCGGCTGCGGCTCGGGACAGTACACCACCGCGCTCGCGCAGAGAGGTGCCGGTGAGGTGGTCGGATTGGACTTCGCGACGAATATGCTCCAGATCGCGGCGGCGAATGCTCGGCAGGCTGGGGTGGCCGAACGGTGTCGTTTCGCTTCCGGAGACTTCTTGACATATCCGTTGGATCGACGGTTCGACTATGTGATCGCGGTAGGGTTCTTCGATTACGTGAGCGACCCGCGGCTGTTCCTGCGCCGGGCGAGCCAGGTGACGAAGGGGAAGTTCATCGCGACGTTTCCGCGCGCGCTCACCTGGCGGGCTCCGGTCCGCAAGGTGCGCCTGGGGCTGGCCGGATGTCCGGTCTTCTTCTACACACGGCGGCGCGTCGAGAAGCTGATGCTGGAGGGCGGCCTCACCGTAGAGAAGATCGAGCGGTGCGGGAAGATCTACTTCGTGACCGGGAAGCCGTTGCCTCGGGCCGACCTTCGTTGAGGGTGCTGGCCGTGGTGGCGTGGTCTTTGTCTTCGTGATTGGAGAATTCGGGATGGTGATCGGGCGTCAAGCACCCACCAGGAGACTCGCTTACGCGGTTGCCTTGCTAGTGGCGTTCATCTCGGTCTGGGGTTCGCCGCTCCCGGCTCTGGCCCAACTGCCAGGTAGCCTGGTGGTGACGATTACTTCCCCCACGTCCGGGGCCACCGTCGCCGGAACGATCACGGTCAGCGCAAGCGTAAGCGTCGTGGGTTCGCTAGTCGTCGCGGGTGTCCAGTTCCAGCTCGACGGCGCCAATCTCGGCGGGGAAGACACTGCGGCTCCGTATTCGGTTTCCTGGAACACGACCACCACTGGCAATGGCTCGCATACCCTGACGGCGGTCGCGCGAGATACCCTTGGCCTCCGGTTCACCTCCAACCCGGTGACGGTCACGGTGTCGAACGACAAGACCGCCCCGACGGTCTCCATCAGTGCTCCTACTTCCGGCTCGACCGTCACCGGCACGAGGACGGTCAATGCCAGCGCATCGGACAACGTCGGCGTCATCGGCGTGCAGTTCCAGCTGGACGGCGTGAGCCTGGGCGCGGAAGACACCGCGGCGCCCTATTCGATCTCGTGGGACACGGCCACGGCGAGCAATGGCTCGCATACCCTGACGGCGGTCGCGCGTGACGCCGCGGGGAACCGGACGACCTCCGGGCCGGTCACGGTCACGGTGTTCAACGACACCACGGCGCCGACGGTCACCATCTCGTCTCCGGTGGCAGGCGCTACCGTCGCCGGGACGATTACGGTCAGTGCCAGCGCCTCGGACAACGTCGGCGTCGTGGGCGTGCAGTTCCAACTAGACGGCGCGAGCCTCGGGACGGAAGATACCGCGGCGCCCTACTCGATTGCCTGGGACACGACCTCGGTCGCCAACGGGTCGCACACCTTGACGGCCCGAGCCCGGGACGCAGCGGGCAACCTCGCCACTTCGACCGCGGTCGTGGTGACGGTCTCGAACGACACCACGCCGCCCACGGTGGCAATCACCTCGCCGAGCGACGGGATGACCGTCTCGGGTGCGATCACGGTGACGGCGAGCGCCACGGACGCTGGGGGTGTCACGCTGGTGCAGTTCCTGGTGGACGGGGTGGAGCTGGGGCGGGATACGGCGGCACCGTACGAGGCGGCGTTCGACACGCGGGCGGTGCCGAACGGTACGCACACGCTGCAGGCCCGCGCCCAGGACACGGCCGGGAATATCGGCTCGTCGGCGGTGGTGAGCGTCACCGTGGCGAATGGGGCGCTACCGCCACCGGGGACCGAGGCCCGTTTTGAGGAGACGCATCCGTCAGTGGCTTTCACCTCGGGATGGATCCTCAGCTCGTCACCGCGGTGGAGTGGCGGGACTGCGGCGTTCTCAGGGGCGGCGAGCGCGCAGGCGACCTTCACCTTCACGGGGACGTCGGTCAGCTGGGTCGGCCTCCGCGGGCCGATGGCCGGCATAGCTCGCGTAGTTCTGGATGGCGTGCCGGTGGGCAACGTGGATACGTTTGCGCCGACTGAAGAATTCCGCGTGGTCATCTTCACCGCCCGGGGCCTGACCGACGCCAGCCACACGTTGACAATCGAAGTGACCGGCCTGAAGAGCCCGACTTCGACGGACACCCTGATCGTGGTGGATGCGTTCGACGCGCCCGCACCGACGGTGACGCGCGTTCAAGAAACGGATCCGTCCATAACCTACACCGCCGGTTGGACTCAGGGTAATACAAGCGGAATGTGGAGTGGTCGGACCGCTGCGGTCTCTGCGGCGGCGGGCGCGCAAGCAACGTTCCTTTTCACGGGAACGGCGGTGACCTGGATCGGCTACCGCGGCCCGACGGCCGGGATCGCTCGTGTGTTTCTGGATGGAGCGGTCGTTGCCGAGGTCGATGCGTTTTTGACCACGGACGAACCCCAGGCGGTCGTTTTCACCGCGACGGGCCTGGCCGACGCCAGCCACACGTTGACGATCGAAGTGACCGGCCTGAAGAACCCGGCTTCGACGGACACCGTGATCGCGGTGGATGCGTTCGAAGTCACGTCGTCGTCGTCGCCCCCACCGACAACAACGCGCTTCGAGGAGACGGATCCGTCGGTGGGGTACAACGCGGGTTGGATGGTTGACTCGTCACCGCGGTGGAGCGCCGGGAGCGCTGCGTTCTCGGCGGCGGCGGGCGCGCAAGCGACCGCCGCTTTCAGCGGGACGTCGATCAGCTGGATCGGCTTCCGCGGGCCGATGGCCGGGATCGCTCGCGTATTTGTGGATGGGGTGGTCGTTGCCGAGGTCGATACGTTTTCAACCACGGACGAAGCCCAGGTGGTCCTCTTCACCGCGACGGGCTTGGTCGACGCGAGCCACACGTTGACGATCGAAGTGAAGGGCCTCAAGAACTCGGCTTCGACGGGTACCTTTGTCGTGGTGGATGCCTTCGATGTCACCTTCTAAGCTGCGCCGGCTTCGCCCGATCGGCCCCGCCGAGCTCGTTTTTCGCGGCCGACAGGAGCTTTCAAAGCGGCTGGAGCGGATCGGCGTCATCGGGAACCCGAGGTCCTGGTCCATCCTCGGCACGCTGTCGCCCGCAGAGGTCGTCGACCGTTTTCGCGTGGCCGCCCCTGCGCGCTTCTTCGAAGGCGCGGTGAGCGGGCAGACCCGGACGCTCCTCGAGAGCCGGATGCCCGAAGCTCGCGAGCGCATCGTAGCGGGTGCCGACGCGATCTGCCAGCAGCGCTTCGACCTCTTGGGGTACCGCGAGCTCTCCTTTGGCGACCCCGTGAACTGGCACCTGGACCCCGTCTCGGGGCGCCAAGCGCCGTTCGTGCACTGGAGTCGGCTCGACCCGCTGGACGCCGCGACCGTGGGGGACAGCAAGGTCGTCTGGGAGCTGAACCGTCACCAGGGGCTCGTCCGGCTCGGCCAGGCCTACCAGATGTCGCGCGATGAGCGCTATGCCGAGGCCTTCGCCCGATACGTCCTGGAATGGCTCCAGGCCAACCCCCCGGCGCTGGGGATCAACTGGACGAGCAGCCTCGAGGTGGCCCTGCGGCTCATGTCCTGGTGCTGGGCGCTCTTCCTGTTCCGAGACTCCCGGGCGCTCTCCCCGGACCTCTTCGTCGAGATGCTCGAAGCGATCTGGGCCCATGCCGCCCACGTGGAGAGGAATCTCTCCTACTACTTCTCGCCGAACACCCATCTGACCGGCGAGGCGCTCGGGCTCTTCTACGCGGGAGTTGTGTTCCCCGAGTTTCAACCGGCTGGCCGTTGGCGCACGCTGGGGGCGCGGATCCTCGTCGAGGAGAGCGAACGCCAGATCCTGCCGGACGGCGTGTATTTCGAGCAGTCCAGCTGTTACCAGCGGTACACGGTCGAGACCTACCTCCACTTCCTCATTCTCGCCGCGCGCAACGGCGTGGCCCTCACGGGTGACGTGGCGGAGCGGGTCCAGCGCATGCTCGACTTCCTGCTGGCGGTCCGTTGTCCCGACGGCTCGATGCCACGCATCGGGGATGCCGACGGCGGCTGGCTACTGCCGCTGGCGGACCGGGGTCCCGACGATTTCCAGGGTGTCTTCTCGACCGCGGCGGCGATGTTCGGTCGGCCGGACTACGCGTGGGCGGCTGCCGCTCCGGCGCCCGAGTCCGTGTGGCTCCTGGGGCCGGGGGCGTTCGACGCGGTTGCGGCGCTCCCTCCTGCGCCGCCTCCGACGGCGCCTTCCCGTCTCTTCGCCGAGGGTGGGTACGCCGTGATGCGGAGCCGCTGGGACGCGCGCGCGCATCACCTGATCTTCGACGCGGGCCCTCTGGGCTGCGGGCTGAGCGACGGGCACGGGCACGCCGACCTCCTGAGCATTCAGTGCTCCGCTTTCGGTGAGCCGTACCTCGTGGACGCCGGCACGTACTGCTACATCAAGGACCCGGAGTGGCGCGCGTTCTTCCGAGGCACCACCGCCCACAGTACCGTCGTCGTGGACGACACCGGGCAGGCGCTGCCAGCCGGTCACTTCCGATGGGACGGTCGGCCCCGGGCGCGCGTGCGGCGGTGGCTGTCCACCGAGGTCTTCGACTTCGTGGACGCGGAGCACGACGCTTATCGTCGTCTCCCCGACCCCGTGCTCCACCGCCGCCGAGTCCTGTTCGTCAAGCCCCGGTACTGGGTGGTTGTGGACGACCTCGAGGGAGCAGCCGAGCACCGGCTGGAGCTCCGCTTCCAGTTCGGGCCGATGCCGGTCAGCGTGGATTCGGCGCTCTGGGCGCGCGCCCGGAGCCCCGAGGGGCGCGGCCTGCTCATCCGGCCGTTCGCCAGCGTGCCGCTCCACCCGGAGGTGATCGAGGGGGCGATGGCGCCGATCCAGGGGTGGATCTCGCCGAACTATGGCCAACGCCGGCCGGCCCCCGTCCTGACCTACTCGACGACCACACGCCTGCCGCTCCGCATCATGACGCTCCTCTTTCCCGTGGAGGATCCATCGGTTTCATGCCCGGACGTTTCCGTGCTGGTCGGCGACGGTCCAGGCCCAACGGGTCTCGTGCTCGGCGGCGGGCAGGAGTGGATCCGCTTCGGGGGGCCCGAGGGAGTCACGGTGCGGTGAAGACGCCGGTCAAGACGCTGCGGTTCGGAGTCATGTGCGCCGGCGAGCGGCTCGAGAGCGCGTTTGCCGCATCCATCGCCCAGCTGCTCGAGATCGACGGTGTCGAACTCGCGCTCCTCATCGTCGACGCGACGCCTCCCGTCCGTCGCTCACTGCCAAACAAGCTACGGAGGATGGCCTCACTGAAGGGAAATCTCTGGGCGATCTTCCAGCGACTGTTCCCGGTCCGCCGGCTGCCGTGTTACCGCCCTCGAGACATGTCGGCGGTCTTCGCGGGGGTACCAAGCCTCCGCTGTCGTGTCGCGCGGAAGGGTGCCTTCAGCCAGTACTTCGATCCCGAAGACGTCGAACGGATCCGAAGCTACGATCTGGACTTCATCCTCCGCTTCGCGTTCGGGATCATCCGTGGAGACATTCTGAACGCGGCCAGATACGGGGTGTGGTCGTTCCATCACGACGACGAGTCGAAGTTTCGGGGTACTCCTCCCTCGTTCTGGGAGATCTACTACGGCGAACCGACGACTGGCGCGATCCTGCAGCGGCTCGTGGATCGTTTGGATGCCGGTGTCATCCTTCAGAAGAGCTATCTCCCGACGCGTCGGTGGTCCTTCAACGCCAATCTGAATGCCAACGTGTGGGCGACGGCCCACATGCCCGCGCGCGTATGTCGGGACATCCTCAACGGATGCGCGCGGTATCTGGAGGCTGCGCCGAGTCGCACGTCGGCCCCCGTGTTCCGGGCTCCGAGCGATGGTCAGATGGTGCGCTTTCTGCTCACGACCTGGACGGCGTGGGTGAAACGACAAGTCGAGGGCATTCTCTTCGCGGAAGACTGGAATGTCGGCATCGTCCACGCACCTGTTCAGGCTTTCCTGAGGCCTGACTTCCGGCCGAAGATCCGGTGGCTGGCGGACGCGAAAGAATGCACATTTCGCGCGGACCCGTTCCTCCAGACGACAGGCCCTGAAACGAAGCTCTTGTTCGAGGAGTTCGACCACATCACCAACCGCGGTGCGATCGTGGGGATGGGCCTCGACGAGGGCGGGGCCACGACGTCGCCTCCCCAGCCCGCCATTGATGACGACGGCGTGCACATGTCCTATCCGTTTCTGCTCGAGCACAAGGGTCAAGTGTATTGCGTGCCGGAGAGTTCGCAGAGGCGGAGCGTCTTCTTGTACGCGTGGGATTGCCGGCAGCGGCGATGGCGCGTCGCCCGTCCGATCCTCGAGGACTTCCCGGCCGTGGACCCGACGATCTTGTCGCACGAGGGCCTCTGGTGGCTGTGGTGCACCCATGCCGAGGATGAGCCGGAGAGCAAGTTGTTTCTCTGGTACGCTTTCGACCTCTTCGGGCCATGGAAGCCCCATCCGGGGAATCCAGTGAAAGTAGATGTCCGCTCGAGCCGGCCGGCCGGCCGGCCGTTCTTCTTCGACGGGACCCTCTACCGCCCCGCGCAGGATTGCTCGCGCACCTACGGCGGCGGAATCACGATCAATCGCGTCAGGCAGTTGTCCCCAACAGAGTTTTGCGAAGAGCCAGTGGTCTCCTTGGAGCCGTGGGACGGTCGTTATCGAGCCGGCATTCATACGCTGGCGGGTGATGGCGCGCTCACGGTCCTGGATGGGAAGCGGAGCGTCGTCGTTCCGGCCGTGGTCAGGCGGCGTTTGGCCCACAAGGTCAGGCGGCTCGGACAGGCATGCCGGGCCGTCGCCTCGCCATGGTGGCGACGCTCGAATGGCGCCGTCGCTTTGACGAGATTGTTCTGGCCTTCGAGGGAGTGACTCAAGTGGTCCAGGTCGGTCGCGAGGGACGGCCGCAGGTTCTCCTCCTGGGTGATTCCTTGACCTTGGGCGGCACCGAGGGACAGTTCGTCGAGATCGCGCGCGGGCTGAACCGTTCCCGGTGGAGCGTCCACGTCGGCTGCTTCCGGGCCGAGGGACCCAACCGCGCGCGCCTCGACGCCGCGGGTGTGTGCCCGGTGAGCTACGGACGCCACTCCTTACGATCGCCGCGCTTCGCTCTCAGCGTCGTGGGCCTCGCCCGCAGCCTCCGGGCGGCCCGGATCGGGCTGGTCCACTCATTCGACTTCTACAGCAACATCTTCGGCGTTCTCGCGGCGCGCCTGGCCCGGGTGCCGGTAATCGCCAGCCAGCGGGATCTCGGCGACCTCAGGCCGCCGCTCCAGCGTTGGGTCCAGAGAGCGACGCTGCGGCTGGCCGGATACGTCGTGGTCAATACGGAAGCGGTCGGCCAGCGCCTCAGGGCTGGGGGGATCGCCGCGGACCGGATCTTCCTGATCCCCAACGGCGTGGACCTCTCGCGCTTCACGTCGGCAGCAGGCTCAGCAGCGGCCCGTTCGGGCCGGGTCAGCGTCGGTACGCTCGCGGTCCTGCGGCCGGAGAAGGCGGTCGCCGACCTCGTTCGCGCGGCGCCGTTGGTCCGGGCCCGCTGCCCCGCCGTGCGATTCGTCATCTGGGGAGACGGGCCGTGCCGACCGGCGCTCGAGCGGCTCGTGCGAGAGCTCGGGCTCGAGGAGGTGGTCGAGCTTCGGGGGACGACTGCTCAGCCGGAAGCAGCCCTGCGCGACCTCGACATCTTCGTTCTCCCCTCCCTCAGCGAGGCGTGCCCGAACGCGCTCCTGGAGACGATGGCGATGGGACTTCCGGTCGTCGCCACCCGAGTGGGTGGCATTCCCGCTCTGGTCGAAGACGGCCGGACCGGCCTCCTCGTGCCGCCGGGCGACCCGTCGGCGCTCGCCCGGGCGATCGCGGGGCTGATCGAGGATCCGGTGCGCGCGGCTGCGATGGCCGCCCGAGCGCGCGAGCACGTTCGAAACGATTTCGGCCTCGACCGGATGCTGGTGGGCCTCCAGGTCCTCTACGACCGGGCGCTTGGCGCCGCCACCACCGCTGTCTGAGACGGCCATGTGCGGAATAGTCGGCATCGTCAAGCTCGATCCTCGGGAAACCGTGGAGGAAGCGCGCCTCAAGCGCATGCGCGATGTGCTGCGCCACCGGGGGCCCGACGGTGAGGGGCTCTGGATCGATGGGCCGGTGGGGCTCGCGATGCGCCGGCTGGCGATCGTGGACGTCGCCGGCGGCCACCAGCCGATGGCCAACGAGGACGAGACCGCGTGGATCGTCTACAACGGCGAAATCTACAACCACGCCGATCTCCGTCCAGGGCTCGAGCAGCGCGGTCACGCCTACCGGACCCGGAGCGACACCGAGACGGTTCTTCACTTGTACGAGGAGGAGGGGGAGCGCTGCGTCGAGCGGCTCCAGGGGATGTTCGCGTTCGCGCTGTGGGACCGGGCACGACGGCAGCTCCTTCTGGCGCGGGACCGGCTCGGGATCAAGCCGCTCTACTACGCCTACACCGACGACGCCCTGCTCTTCGCTTCGGAGATCAAGGCGATCCTGGCCGGAGGCTCCACCCGTCCGGCCCTGAACGAGACGATCCTTCCCGAGTTCCTGGCGACGGGATTCGTCGCCGGGCCGGAGACCTTCTTCCGCGGGGTGCGCAAGCTCCTGCCGGGGCGAACGCTCTCGTGGTCGCCCCCGGACCGGCTCCGGGAGCGCCGCTACTGGCGGTTAGCGAGCACCATCGACGACGCGCCCGTCACGCTGGAAGAGCGTGCGCGCGAGGTGCGTGCCCGGCTCACGGGTGCCGTCCGCAGCCACCTCATGAGCGACGTCCCGCTCGGACTGTTCCTGTCCGGAGGGATTGATTCGAGCGGGCTGGCCGCCCTCATGGCGCCGATGGTCAAGGAGCCGATCCGCACGTTCGCCGTCGGCTTCTCCGACCCCGAGGCCAACGAGCTCGCCTACGCGCGGCTCGCCGCCCGCGCGGTCGGGGCCGAGCACCGTGAGGTGGTCGTTGCCCCCTCGGAGTTCTTCGGCACCCTGCCCAACCTCGTCTGGCATGAGGACGAGCCGATCGCGTTTCCCTCGAGCGTGCCGCTCTACTTCGTCTCGCGCCTGGCGCGGGAGCACGTCAAGGTCGTGCTCACCGGCGAAGGGGCCGATGAGCTCTTCCTCGGCTACAACCGCTACCGGGTGACGGCCTGGAACGAGCGGCTCGGGCGCGCCTACTGGGCGCTGACCTCTCGGGGTCTTCAGGGAAAGGTGAGGGGACTCACGGGGAGACTCCCGAAGCCAGTGCGCCGGTACGCGGCGCGGGCCTTTCCGGCGCTCGAGCCGGGGCCCCGCGCGCTCTTTTACGAGAACTTCGCCACGTTTCCGGTGGCCCTCCAGCCCCAGCTTCTCGCCGACCCCGGCCTTCTCGCCGGCCGGGACCCCTACGCCGAGGGGCTTCGCTGTTACGAGGAAGCCCCGGGCGGAACGCTCGAGCGGATGAGCCACGCGGATCTGCAGACGTACCTGGTCGAGCTCTTGATGAAACAGGATCAGATGAGCATGGCAGCCTCGGTCGAGAGTCGGGTGCCGTATCTGGACCACGAGTTCGTCGAGCACGTCACGGCGATCCCCGGCCGCTTCAAGCTCCGAGGCTGGCAGACCAAGGCCGTGTTGCGGGCCGCGCTGCGCGATCTGGTGCCGCGCGAAATCCTCACGCGGCGGAAGATGGGCTTTCCGGTTCCGGTAGGCCGGTGGCTGCGGGGCCCATTCTGGCCGGTCGTGCGGGAGTTTGTGCTGGGGCCGCGGGCGCTGCACCGAGGGCTCTTCGAGCCGGCGTTCCTCAGGCGCCTCGCCGAGGAGCATCGAACGGGGACTGCGGAGCACGGCACTCGCCTCTGGCTCCTGATGAACCTCGAGATCTGGCAGCGCATCTTCGTCGACGGCGAGGACCTCTCTGCAGTTGCGCGGGCGACCGATGTCTAGGGTCGTCCTCACCGCGCGGCTGGCTCTTCTTCTTGCGCTTCTGGCCCCGGTGTCCGCGTGGACAGGAAGCGATCCGGAACTTCCTCGCCTCCGCGTCGACACGGCCTATGCGCCGCCGGTCGGCCGCACCATCGCCGTCGCCGCGGGTGGTGATTTCCTGGCGGCGCTCAAACGCGCGCAACCCGGCGACGTGATCACCCTCGAAGCCGGAGCGAGGTTCACCGGCAACTTCACCCTGCCCGCCAAGACGGGTTCGGGCTGGATCATCATCCGCACCTCGGCCCCGGACAGCAGCCTGCCGGCGCCCGACAGCCGCATCACGCCGGCCTACGCCTGTGTACTGCCGAAAATCGTGAGCCCTAACAGCAGCCCGGCGCTGACCATCGCCCCGGGGGCCCACCACTACCGGTTCATCGGCGTCGAATTTACCGTCGCCGCCGACGTCCCCGCGATTCAGAACTTGCTCGGCAATCGCTCGCCCGCCTCGCCGGCGGAAGTCGCGCACGATCTCGTCTTCGACCGGGTCTACGTCCACGGTAATCCTCGCGTGAATCTCCGGCGGGCCTTCGCCTTGAACAGCGCCGCCACCGCGATCATCAACTCGTACGTCTCCGAAATTCACGAGGTCGGAGCCGACTCCCAGGCCATCGGGGCCTGGAGCGGCCCCGGCCCCTTCAAGATCGTCAACAACTACCTCGAGGCGGCCGGCGAGAACGTCCTCTTCGGCGGCGCCGATCCTCCCATTCGAGACCTCGTCCCCTCTGACATCGAGATCCGCGGCAACCACTTCTTCAAGCCGCTGACGTGGCGCATCGAGGATCCGAGCTACGCCGGCACACCGTGGACGGTCAAGAACCTCTTCGAGTTGAAGAACGCACGCCGGGTGCTGATCGACGGCAACCTCTTCGAGCACAACTGGATGCACGGGCAGGGGGGCACCGCCATCGTCCTCACCGTGCGGAATCAGGACGGCGCCGCGCCCTGGTCCGTGGTCGAAGACGTGACGTTCACCAACAACATCGTCCGCCACACCGGGACCGGCATCGGGATGCACAACCGGGACGGGAACTTCCCCAGCCAGCCGACGAAACGCATCCTGATCAGGAACAACCTCTTCGTCGACGTCAACGGCGTCCGGTGGGGCGGCCTTGGCCACTTCTTCGGGGCGTTCGGGGGCATCGAGGATCTGGTGATCGAGCACAACACCGCGTTGCAAGGCGGGTCCATCGTGTACGTTCACGGGGGAAGCTTCACTCGTTTCGTCTATCGTCACAACATCGCCCCGCACAACGAGTACGGGATCCACGGCACCGGGTCGGCTCCTGGCAACCATACCCTCGCCATGTACGTGCCGGGCGGCGTGGTCGAGAAAAACGTGATCATAGGGAATCCGTACCCTTTGCAGTACCCGCCGAACAACTTCCACCCTCCGTCACTGGCCGCGGTTGGCTTCGTCAACCAGGCCGACGGCGACTACCGTCTCAGCGCCTCCAGCCGGTACAAGCGGGCCGGCAGCGATGGGAAGGACATCGGCGTCGATTTCGAAGCGCTCGCCGCTGCGATGACCGCGGCCTCCGCGCCCGAGACCGGACGCGATCCCTGCGGCCGCACCGGAACAGGGGGAAAGTAGATGAGCGAGCACGGCCTCAGTCTTTTCTTCCCGGTCTACAACGATGCGGGAACAGTCCGTATCGTCGCCGAAAAAGCCGTTGATCTGCTGACGTCGATCACCGATCAGTGGGAAATCATCATTGTGGATGATGGATCCCCCGACGACGCCGGCCGGATCGCCGATGAGCTCGCCCGGGAGAATCGCCGCATCCGCGTCATTCACCACGCCCGGAACCTCGGCTATGGCGCGGCGGTGCGGTCAGGGCTCGCCGCGTGCCGATTCGAGTACATCTGCTTCACGGACGGAGACGATCAATACGAAATCGAGGACCTCCGGAAGCTGATGCGGTTGAGCGACTATTACGACCTCGTCATTACGTTTCGGTACAAGAAGATTTACTCCAGCAAGCGGCTCTTCATTTCGTGGATTTACAACAAACTGCTCCGGTTTCTCTTTCGAACCACGTTCCGGGACATTTCGACGGGACTGCGCCTGGTGCGGAAGGCGGTGATCGACGACCTCGAACTGCGGGCCAACAGCACGTTCATCGGGGCCGAGCTCGCGATCAAGACCATGTTGAAGGGCTACCGGGTCGGCGAGGTTGGCATTCAAACGTTTCCAAGGACGTTCGGTTCCAGCTCGTCCACGTCGCTCGTGAGCATCCTGGCGACGCTTCGGGATGTCTGGGATACGTACCGGAAGGTCTTCTCTGACGAGTACGACCTTCCCAAGAACCGACATCGAGCGCATCGGCAGGCGGCATCAGGATCGCTCAAGGCGGTGAACGGTGGAAAGCCCCGGTGAGCGGGTTTCAGATCGTCGCCTCGAGGCTTGAGCTCGCTCGCGCGAGGGCGACCCGCGTCCTGGCGAGCCCACGTCGGGTCAGCGCCCTCTTCGCCGCCGCGTTCGTGGCCCTCGCCATCGTCCACCTGCAGAGCGTCGGCGCGGTGTACCCCTCCTCCGGAGTCAGCATCGCCGCCTGGAACAGCCGCCAGAGCAACCTGTGGATCCTGGCTCCCCAGGCGGTCATTCTGACCTTTCTCTTCGCGGTCTATCTGCTGGTCCTGCTCGGTTGGGAGAACCTCCGCTTCTCCCCCACGCAAGTGCTCCGCATGGGGCTCTGCGCCGGCGCCACCGCTGCCCTGGCGCTGCCCTCGAACTCATGGGACCTTTTCGCCTACGTCGGCTTCGGTCGGATGTCGGTGATCCACGGGCTCAACCCGTACGTCACCAGCTACACGCAGATCGCGGACTCCTACTCTCCATACGGGTGGGCCAGCGGCTACATGAACTACGGGCCGGTGGTGCTCCCGGCCTTCATGGCGGCAGGCCTGGTCTCCGAGTTCAGCGTGCTCGCGGCCCTCTACCTTCTCAAGGTGCTGTGGCTGGCCGTGCACCTGTGCGCGGCGTGGGCGCTGAGCCGCGTCCTGAAGGATGCCGGGCTCGACCCGGGATATGGCGTGTTCCTGTTCATGCTCAATCCACTCCTCCTCTTCGAGCTCATCGTGAACGGTCATAACGACGGGCTCATGATCCTCTTCGCCACCCTCGCCGTCGGCGCCCTCCAACGTGGCCGCCACACGGCAGCGCTGTTGATCGCGCTGCTGGGTGCGCTCGTGAAGTTCCCGGGCGTCGTCCTCTACGTGACAACCGCCCTGTACCTGATTCGACAACGACGCTGGCGCAGCCTCGCGAGCGGCGTGGCGGGAAGCATTCTCGCGGTGGCCGGAGTCGTGCGGCTCTTCTTCCCCGACGTGCGGTCCGCACTGGTCTTGGTGGACCGTACCCCCGGCAACTCGGTCTACGCCGAGGTCGTCAACGTGATGAGCCACGGCGGCGCGGCGCCCCACGACGTGATGCTGCGAGGCGGTCTACAGCTCGCCTTGATGGTCGGCTTGGCGCTCTTCTGTGTTTGGCGGCTGACCAAAATCGATGACTTCGGCGGAGTGGTTCGCGAAACCAGTTACATCATGCTCGCCACGCTCGTGGTCTTTCAGGGCTCACTCTATCCCTGGTACGTCACCTGGGTCTTCCCGTTCGTGGCTCTCCTGGGCTCGGCGCAAACACGATACGTCGTGCTGCTGTACTCCTGGACCATTCTCGGCGGTTATTATCTTTACCCGCCGCTGAGGTCGGCCGAGCTCTTCCAAGGGTCGGTCGTCGGCAGGCAGCTGAGGCGAGTTCTGGTCCACGGAGTGCTTGTTGGGCTGGTCGCCGGGCGGGCTCTGCGGCCCACGCGCCGGCCGCTCGCGCGCTGGTCTCTCCTCGGGAGCGGTCGCTAACGCGGTTTATGCGGACGCCGAGGCTCGCTGCCGCCGGACTCCTGGCGGTTTTGCTGCTGATCGCTCTCAGACCCGCCTGGGGCGCAGAGGCGGAGCTCCCCCGGACGTTGCTCGACACGACCTACGTGCCGCCAGCTGGCAGCACCATCGCCGTCCCCGCCGGCGGCGATTTCCAGGCGGCGCTCGACCTGGCGCAACCGGGCGACATGATCACTCTCGAAGCCGGAGCCACATTCACCGGCAACTTCACCCTGCCGGCCAAGGCGGGCTCGGGCTGGATCATCATCCGTACCTCGGCCCCGGACGGTATCCTGCCGGCCCCGGGCACCCGCGTCACGCCGTCCCACGCCTGTGTGCTGCCAAAAATCGTGAGTCCCAACGCGTTGCCCGCCATCACGGCGGCACCCGATGCGCACCATTACCGTTTCGTCGGGGTGGAGATCACGGCGACCCTGGCCGACACGACCACGACCCACTTGGGCCTCATCGCCCTCGA
>Ga0137403_10000098_pt1 | contig 97753 bp, 80 predicted proteins | sample CZOMad2_1_16fung_FD_122057 | JGI IMG/M metagenome (GOLD analysis project Ga0137403, IMG submission 122057) | Vadose zone soil fungal communities from Angelo Coast Range Reserve, California, USA - CZOMad2_1_16fungal (Hybrid Assembly) | ecosystem: Environmental > Terrestrial > Soil > Vadose zone...
CTTCAAGGCGTTGCCGCGCGCGGCCCCGCGCAGCGAATTAAGCGGCCGTGCGAGGTCATGGAGCGCCTGAAGGTGCTGGAGCGGAGTCTGCTCGTACATACACGGGGCTAGGAGAACCCAGAGGATCTTCACCCAGCGTTGCTGCGCTGCGTCAAAGAGGTACGACAGCTCCTCGTTGACGATGAAGTCCGAAGCCAGGAAATTCGGGCTGACCAGAAGGACCGCGACGCGGGCGGAGACCAGCGCCGCGTCGATCTCTTGTCGCCACTGCTGACTTGGCTTGATCTTGCCATCCCACCAGACATCCACCACCCCTTCCCGCACCTTCGGAGCCAGCATGGTACGGAGATCCTCCAGCCACTTCTTATCCTTGTGGCTGTAGCTGACGAAGACCGCGGGGCGGTCCGGTCCGGCGTCTGGGCTCGGCGGCATTTGAAGGAAGATTGTATCGCGAGGCGCCCCCCTCCTGGCCTCCCCCCTGATCCAACCCACCCCCTCCCAGGGGGGAGGGACCCGCCTCCCGACCCTCTCGGGGGGTAAAGGGTGGGGCGACAGCGAACCGTCGCCCCTTGGGGCGGTCCGGCGAAATGTCGGCGGCTTGGCCGGACTCCCCTCTCCCGGCGGTCGGGGAGGGCGGGCCGGGAGAGGGGACGGGGGTGAGGGCCAGGCGGGCTCGCCCCCTCACCCCGCCCGCGCCACCGCCCGCCGCCCCGCGATCACGCGCACGATCTCCGGCAGCACCACGAGATGCTCGCCGAGGATCTCCAGGAGCGCCGTGCGTTCGATGCGCAGCAGCCGGACGGGCTCGACCGCGGTGGCCGAGAGGGAGCGCGTGCCGCTGCTCACGACCGCCATCTCCCCCAGGATCTCGGGTGCCTTCATGCGCTTGATCGCCCGCTCCCCGTCGTGGATCTCGACCGTCCCCGCGGCGATCACGTAGAGCTGCCGGCCGGGCTCGCCGGCGCGGAAGATCGCCTCGCCCGCCTGCCGGCGGACCTCGGCGAACTCGCCGGCCGAGCGGGCGAGGACCGGCTCCGGGATGGCGCCGAAGATCTCCGTCCGGCCGAGGAGCAGGACCTTGTCGAAGCGCAGGAGCCCGCGCGCCTCCTCCCCCCCGCTCCCGGCACCGGGGGGGAGGACGGCGGCGAGCGCGCTCGCCGCCGCCTCCGGGAGCTTCCCCAGGTAGCGGGGATAGATCGTGGGCTCGACCTCCCGCAGGGCGAAGGCCGCCATCTCCTGGACCAGCGGGTCGGCATGGAAGAGGTTGGCGGCCAGCTCGGCCGGCGCGGTGCCGTTCGGCGCCGGGCGGAACACCTCCAGCGCGCAGGCCCGGGTCCAGGAACCGATGTAGCCGCCGCCCTGCTGGAGGACGTCCGAGAGCCGCTCACCACGAGAGAGGGAGCGCTGCGGGAACTGGCCCGACAGGCGCTCCAGGAGCGGCGCCGGCGGCAGCTGCTCCAGGATCGGCAGCACGGCGCGCTTGACGTCCCCCGGGATGATCGCCTCGGCGAGCTCGATGACATAGGCGCGCGCCTCGCCGCTCGCCGCCTGGAGAGGGTCGCGCATCAACGCCACGGCGCCGGAATCGGCGATCAGGGTGAGGAGCAGGAAGAGGAGCTCGGTATCGGCCGCGGCCTCGCGCTCCAGGGCCGCGGCGAGCCGCGCCGTGCCGGCCTCCTCGCCGACGTCCAGGCGGGCGGCGGTCAGCCAGGCGATGCGGTCGACCACCTCCTCGATCTTCTGCTTGAACGACCCGATCTCCTCCCCCACCGCCCGATAGCCCAGGGCGCCCAGGGAATAGAGGACCTGCCGCCGCACCGCGCGCCGGGGGTGGTTGAGCTTCGCCAGCAGGCGCGCCTTGGCCCGCTCGCCGCCGATCCGCTCCATGACCCGCAGCAGGTGCAGCAGCGTCTCGGGCTCGTGGCCCGAACGGCGGAACTGGAGGTCCAGGGCGGGGAGGACCGAAGAACCGATCTCGACCAGGGCGGCGGCGGCGGAACGGGCGAGCTCTCTTTCGCGCAGCTGCTCGATGAGCCGCGGCCAGAGCTCCGGCTGGTCGAGCCGCCCGGCCGCGGTGAGGGCGGCACGGCGGACGGACGGCTGCACGTCCCACAAGAGGCCGGCCACCGTCTCCTGCGGCACGGCAGCCCCGGCCTGCGCCACCAGGAGGGCGGCGCGGCGGCGCTCGGCGGGGTCCTCGGAGAATGCCAGGAGGGCGGCCTCGGGGGCGCGGCGGTCGAGGACGGCCAGCATATGCGCGGCCGCCGCGGCGGCCGCGCGGACCGCGGGATCGAGATCGTCCCCCGCCACGAAGGCCAGGAAGTCGACCGCCGCCACCTGCTCCAGGGCGGCCAGATGGTGGACCGCCGCGCCGCGCACCTCCCCATGGGGGGAGTCGAGGAGCTCCAAGAGCAGCCGGTCGAGGAGCGCCGGTGCCACGCTCTCCAGGAGTGAGAGGGCATAGCCGAGCTCTGGCGGCTGCAAGCTGCGAACCTCGCGCAGCACGACCTCGGCCGTCGACACGACGAGGGACGCGGCCGGCCGGCCGGCCAGCACCTCCCGCAGCTTGCCGCGGTACTGCCGGTGGACGAGGAAGGCGAGCCCCACCGCCACGGGAAGGAGAAAGAGCAGGACGCGGACGGCGGCGAGCTCGCCGCTTCCGGCTCCCCCCGCTCCGCCGGCGCCGATCGCGATCAGGGCGAGGCCGGCGAGCCCCAGGGCCGCCTGCTTGACCCCACCCTCGACCCGGGTCTGGAAGGCGAAGCGCCGCTCTTCGGGGAGCGGCTGGAAGAGGACCTTGGAGGCGGGATCGAAGAGGGCGCGCCGGGCGACGAACTCGACCTGCTTGGCGGCCGAGACGAAGACGAAGAAGCCGAGCGCCGCCCCGCCGGCGACCGCGCCGCTCGCCCCCGCCAGGGCGACGCAGAGGAGCACCGCCAGGGGGTAGGAGAGGAGGCCGAAGCCGAGGCCGAACTGGCCGACCAGGCGGCCGGAGAGGAAGGTCTTGACCGCCCACTCGGCGGCCTGGGTGACGCCCCAGAAGAGGGCGAGATAGCTGGCGAGCGCCGTGGCCTCGGGGAAGCGGCTGAGCGTGACGGAGAGGAAGCTGAAGTCGACGAAGTAGAGGATGAGGACGATCGTCCCGACGAGGAGCGAGATGAGGAGGAAGTAGCGGTCGGCAAAGAGGCCATGGCTCTGGGGACCCGCCGCCGCCTCCGCCACCACCGGACGGGCGGCGAAGCGGGCCGGGAAGCGCCGGAGCGCGAAGAGGAGGACGGCGACGCAGAGGCCCACCCCGAGCGCGGCGACCACCAGGAGGTCGGAGAAGTGGAAGAGGAGAGGCAGGAGCGCGGGGACGAGGAAGAAGCTGCCGATCTGCGACAGCGACTGGCCCGAGCTCACGAGGCCGAACAGCCGCTTGGCCTGCTGCAGGTCGAGGAGGCGGCCGGCGAGGCCCCAGAAGCCGAGGTCCAGGAGCGTGGCGAGCGGGTCGATCCAGACGAAGGCGAGGAGTGAGAGCCAGCGGCTGTCGCTCAGCATGAAGCCCAGGCGGAAGCCGCCCAGGGCGAGGAGGAGGAAGAGGAGGTTGCCGGCGAGGAGGGCGCCCAGCCCCAGCCGTCGTTCGAGGGCGGAGAAAAGAGCGACCGTGAGATAGCCGACGATCCCCGCCGCGACGTAGGCGTAGGGCAGGAACTCGATCTCGAAGCTGCTTAAGAAGGCGGCGTTGGCGAACGAGAAGAAGAACGCGAAGGCGATGCCGACGAAGAGGGAGTGGGCGAGGAGCAGCAGGGCCGGGGCTGCTTCGCCGGGCCGCAGGTCGAGCGCCCGGGAGAGCCGGGCGATCCCGGTGGGACGGCTAGAGGTCATAGCGCAGGCGGGCGAAAAGCGAGCGCCGGTTCTGCGGCAGCCGGCGGGCGAAGACGATGCCGTCGGCGCTGCCGATGCCGGGATCGAAGTACTCGCGGTCGAAAAGGTTGTCGATCGTCAGCTGGAGCTGGAGCGCCGGCCGGAGCTCCCAGGTCAAGGCGGTGTTGGCCACCCAGTAGGGGGCGATCGAGGAATCCGGGGCCTCGACGACGCTGTCCGGCCCGGTCCGCCGTTCGCCGACGTAGTTGAAGCGCAGGTTCCAGTCGAGATGCGGGCGCAGGCGGGCGCTCGCCCCCAGGTTCACGTGATGACGGGCGACCGCCCCCAGGGGCAGGGAGTCGACCGGCCGGCCCATGGCGTCGAGGAGCGGCTGCCCGGAGGCGTCGGTGGGATGGGTGTTCCGCGGGTCGGTATAGGTGTAGTTGGCGTCCACCTCCCAGATCCGCACCCGCCACTTCATCCGCGCTTCGAGACCGGCGATCCGCAGGCTGCCGATGGCGTGGTTCTGGAGCGTCGTCCCGCCCTCGAAGGGGACGCTCTCGGCGATCACCGTGTTCTCGTAGCGGGCGGTATAGGCCGCGAGGTCGAAGGTGAGGTCGTCGCCGCGCTGCCAGCCGGCCGAGACTTCGAGGTTCTTCGCCCGCTCGGGCTTGAGAGCGGGGTTCGGCAGGTCGCGCACGCCGGTCGAGACCGAGTAGCGGTCGAAGCTCGAAGGCTGCTCGAAGGCCTGGGCGTAGATCGCCTTCCAGACCCAGCTCCCCCGGCTGTAGATCGCCGCCAGGCGCGGATTGAAGACCGTGCCGTAGCCGCCGGTCAGGCGGTCGTCGTTCTTGTCCAGCCGCCCGCCGAGGACGAGCTTCCAGTGCTCCCGGGGGGTGTAGGAGGCCTGGACGAAGGCGCCGGCGTCCAGCTGGTCGGCGTACTTCGCCGGGTTGGCGCCGTGGTCGTCCAGCGGGTTCGGGTTGTTCTTCACCCGGGTGACGTAGTCCTCCTGGATCAGGCTGCTCTTCGCCTGGAAGCCGGCCACCAGGCTCCACTTCGGCGGCGCGTTGTAGACGGCGGTCACCTCGCTGTCGAACTGAGTGGAGAGCAGGTCGTAGTAGGTCGCCCGCCAGAAGGCCGCGGTGCCGGAAAGGAGGTCCGAGGCCTTGAGGCCGCCGTTCCAGTAGCTGACCAGCTGCTCCTGCCGGGTGTCGCTCGCCAGGATGTGGCGCTGGTAGCTGGAGAGGACGTGGAAGCCCAGGCGGGGACCCAGGTCCCGGTCGTAGCGCAGGTAGAGGGCGGTCTGGAGGGGGATCCAGAGGTTGCCGTTCTGCGCTCCGGAGTAGAACTTGTCGGTGTACCAGCTGCTGTCCCCCTCCTCGCGCCGCCAGGTCTCGAAGCCCAGGGTCAGGTTGGTGCTCTGCAGCTTGCCGGAGACCAGCCAGTCGCGGGTCAGGTCGGAGAAGCCGACCGGCCGGCCCTCGACCTGCCGCGCCAGCGCCTGAACGTCCAGGGCGCGGGCGCGCGCCGCCCCCTCCGGGGTGAGCCGGAGCACCGGGGTGCCGTCCGGATCGGCGGTCGTCCTGAAGTAGCGTTTTTCGAGCTCCCGCTGGTCGGCGCTCAGGCCGGCGAGAAATTTCTCGATGGCGTCCGCCCCGCGGACGAGGCTCGCGCTGCCGCTGTAGTCGAGGCGGTCGTAGGCCGCGGGGTCGAAGCTCCAGTCCGGGAAGCGGGAGAGATCCATCTCGTCCGAGCGGTAGTCCCGCACGGTGAGCGAGAAGGCGAGGTCGCGGTCGAGGCGCCGGCCGGCCACGGTGGCGTCGGCGAAGCCGGTGTTCCAGCTGCCGCCGCCGACCTGGGCGTGGACGGCCACCTTCTGCCCCTCGGCGAACAGGGTCTCCGGGTTCTTGGTGAGGATGTGGATCACTCCGGCGAAGGCGTTGGCGCCGTACATCGTCGAGGCCGGGCCGTAGATCACCTCGATGCGCTCGACGTTCGAGAGCGGGTACTGCCGCGACAGGTGGGCGACGTTGTCCCACAGGTTGTTCTCCTCGACGCCGTCGACGAGGAGGAGGGTGCGCTGGTTCCGCGACACGTAGCCGCGCTGGTAGAAGAGCGAATAGACGTCGCCGTTGCCGCGCGTGACGTCGAAGCCGGGCAGGTCGTGGAGGACCTGCTCGAGGTCCAAATAGCCGCGGCGCGCCAGGTCCTCCGCGCTGATCACGACGACGGTCGCCGGCGCCTCGCGCAGCTTCTCGTGGGTCCTCGACACCGAGGTGACGAAGACCGACGACCCCGCCCGCCGCGCCGCCTTGACCCGGCGGACGAACTGCGGCGGGTCGTCGAAGGCCGGGTTCCACCCGGGGTCGACGGCGAGGAGGAGGGCGATCGTCTCGTCGGCGTGCGCCAGGTCGTCCTGGGCGACGTAGGCCTTGGCGAGGAGGGCATAGGCCTGCTCCAGGAGCTGCGGGTCGCCCCCCGGCTGGAGACAGGAGGGGACGCCGGCGAGCACCTGGTCGAACTGGCCGATCTTGTAGGCCTCGGTGAGCGCCTTCAGGTCGCAGCGCTCTTCTCCGACCAGCGGCCCGGCGACCGACCCGACGAGGAGGAGGGCGGCGGCGAGCAGGGCGAAACGGGGATGGATCATCGGTCGCTCCTCGGCTGGGGGCAGGTCTCGTCCGCGGGGACGTCGGGGAGGTACTGCCGGCGCTCCTCGGCGGTGAGGGTGCGGGGAACCGCCCGGCGGACCGCCGCGGCCAGCGGCTCGGTCCGCGACCAGAAGGTGCGGACCTTCTGGTCGGCGCCGCCGGTGAAGACCCGCTCGCCGTCGGCGGAGAGGGCGACGGCCCACACCCAGGCGCCCAGATCGGGGAGGACGATCGGATCGCGCTGCAGGTCGTTGACGTCCCACAGGCGCACGCTGCCGTCGGCGCCGGTCGAGGCGAGGAGGCCGCGCGGCCCGGCGAAGGCGAGGGCGGTGACGCCGCTGGCGTGGCCCTTCAAGACGGCGTCCGGCGCCAGCCTGGAGGCGGCGGTGCCGGCGGCATGCCACAGCTCGATCTCCCCCTTGCCGCTGCCCACCGCCAGCCGCCCCTCGGGGCTCCAGGCGAGCGAGCGGACATCGCCGGCGGCACCGGCGGCACCGGCCGGGCCGAGGACGCGGGGGGGCAGCGCCGGCTGCCGCAGGTCCCACAGCCGCACCCCACCCCCCGACCCACCACCCGCCCCACCACCCGATAGCCCCGCCGCCAGGGTATGGCCGTCGGGCGCCAGGGCCAGGGCGGTGACGCGGTGCGGTTGGGGAGGGAGGAGGACGAGAGAGGAAGCGAGGTCGCGGTCCCACAGCCGGACCGCCCCGTCGCCGCCGCCCGAGGCGAGCTGGGTGCCGGCAGCGTCGAAAACCAGGGCGCTGACGGCGACACCCTGGAGGCTCACCTGGCGGCCGGGTGCGGGCGGATCGAGGTTCCACCGCCGGAGGGTGCCGTCGAGCGTGCCGATCGCCAGCTGCCGGCCGCCGGGCGCCACGGCGAGGCTGCGGACGCCGCTCTCCAACCGGGCGAGCACGCTTCCCGCCGATCCCGGGGCGCCATTCCGGCCGAGGTCGAAGCGACGCACGAGGCCGTCGTCGCCGCCCGAGAGCAGCTGCCGTCCGCCGCCGGTAAGGACCAGCGCGCGCACCGCGTCGGGATGGTCGAGCGGCGCCTCGCCCACCCCCAGGCGTTCGGCCGCGCGGCGCAGGGCGCTGTAGAGCCCGGGGTCGGCGAGCTCGCGCTCGCCGCCGAAGCAGCCGTCCAGCCGGTAGGCTTCGAGGGCGAGGAGGCCCGCCAGCGGGCGCTGGCCGTCGGCCAGGCGGAGGGCCTGGATGGCGAGCGCCCGCGCCAGCTGCAGGCGGGCCAGCCGCCGTGCCTCAGCCGCGGAGACCTGGGCCTCGCCGCGCAGACGGTCGGCCCGCTCCTTCTCCCGCACCGCCTCGGCGCGCTGCGCCTCGGTGCCGGCCTGCGCCGCCTCCGCCCGGAGGCGCGCCGCCTCGGCCTGCTGGCGCGACCCCTCGGCCTCGGCCCGCGCGGCTTCGGCCTGGCGCGTCTGGGCGAGCGTCCGCGCCTGCTCGGCGAGGACCTTCTGGCGCTGCTCCTCGGCGTTCTTCTTCTCCTGCTCCGCCTGGGTGCGCGCCCGCACCGCCTCGCGCGCCTGGTCCTTCGCCTTCCGGCTCGCCAGCTTGGCCTCCTTCTCCTTGCGGTCGAGGGCGAGCGACTTGTTCTCCGCCTCGACCTTCTGGCTCAGGGCGTAGAGGCCGAAGAGCAGGGTGAGGAGCGCCGCCGTGCCGAGGACCACCGCCAGCCAGCGGGTGCGCCAGAGCTGGCGCCGCCTTTCCAGCTCGCGCTTCTCGACCCAGCGGTCGCGCTCCCGCCGGCTCTGCTCCAGGTAGAGCATGGCGCGCTCGTAGGCGGGGTCGTAGTGCTCGGCCCAGAGGGCGTTCGGGCGGTTCTCCTCGCGCCAGGCGAGGGCGAGCTGGAGCTCCGGGCCGCGCAAGAGGCCCGCCGCCCCCTCCTGGTGCTGGGCGGCGGCCCGGGAGAGGCGCCGGTAGGCCTCGGCCGAGCGCGCCTCCTCGTCGACCCAGCCGTTGAGCCGGGTCCAGGCCCGCATCAGGCTCTCGTGCGAGATGTCGAGGACGGTCGAGCCGGCGAGCGGCACGCCCGCCGGGGGCATGAGGAAGCTCCGCCCCGGGGCGCGGAAGCGCTCGACGACGGCCGCCACCTCCGCCACCTCCGCGCCGGCCAGGCCGGCCACCTCTTCCAGGCGCACCGGCCGCCGCACCCCGCGGCTGTCGGCCCCTTTCTCGGTCAGCGCCTTGAACAGCTTCTCCGCCACCTCCTGCTCGCGCGGCGTGGCGAGCTCCCGGTAGGCCTCCTCGGCGTGCAGGGAGAGCGCCTCCCGCAGCGTCCCGATCGCCTCGTAGTGCCGCAGGTCGAGCGGCTCGCCCGCGGCGTGGTGGCCGGCCCAGTAGTCCCAGGTCCGCAGCAGGGCGTGCTGGAGGATCGGCAGCTGATCGGGGTCGTCCCCCACGTCGTTCAGGAGACGCAGGACGAGGCGCGGGCTGATCTCGCCGCCGCCCACCGCCACCGGCCCGCAGATCGCCGCCCGCCGCTCCTCGCGGCTCATCCGCGGCACCAGGTACTGCCCCTCATTGGTGGCCTCCGCCAGGCCGGGGAACTCGGTGCAGTTGCCGATGAAGTCGGAGCGCATGGTGAAGACGACGTAGATCGGCGCCTCCCCCTGCTGGGTCGCGGTGAGGAGCAGCTGGACGAACGCCGTCGCCGCCTCGCGCGAGTCCTTGATCCGGGCGTTGCGCTTGAACCGGAAGAGCTCCTCGAACTGGTCGACGAGGACGAGCAGGTTCTCCGCCGCCGGCACCCGCGCCTGGCGATAGGCCTCGACCAGGCCGCGCGTGCTGCGGTTCAAGGTCGCCTCGAAGAGTGGCCGGTCGATCTCGGTATCGGCGGCATCGGCGGCATCCCCGTCGTCCGCGCCGCTCCCCAGGACCCCCGGCCGGGCGAGCGCCGCCGCCAGGTTGCCGATCGGGTCGTCGCCCGGGCGCAGCACCGCCACCCGCCAGGCGGACCCCGCCTGGACCATGAAGCCGCTGTGGAGCGAGGGGATGATGCCGCTCCTGACGAGCGACGACTTGCCGCTCCCCGAGGTGCCGACGACGGCGAGGAAGCGGGTCCGCCGGAGGCGCGCCAGGAGCTCGTCGATCTGGCGCTCGCGGCCGAAGAACAGGTGCTCTTCGTCGGCCTCGAAGCTGCGCAGGCCGGGGAAGGGGTTGAAGATGGCGGTTTCGGTGATCACGCGTCTCTCTCCCGGTTATTGGGGCGGGTGCGGCGGATGGAGCAGACGGAGGAAGGGTTCCAGGGTCTCGGGGGCGAAGGCGGCGCCCTCCGGCGTCAGGACCAGCGCCTCATGGGTGCGCAGGCGCCGCTTCGCCTCGCCGTCGGGCGGCGCGACGTAGATCGCCTTGGCGGCGAGCGGCGCGGTGCGGCCGTAGCCCGCGCTCTTTTGCAGCTCGCGCAGCTTCTGGCGCAGCCAGAGCTCGCTCCCGGCGCCGTAGTAGACGAGGGCGGCGTCGCAGAGGACGAGGTTCTCCTCGTGGTCTCTGCGCACCTGGGCCTCGTCCCCCTCGAAGACCGGGGTGACCACCTCGATCCCCTGGTCGAAGAGGTAGCTTTCGAGCGTTCCGATGGCCGCCAGGTCGCGCTGGTCGCAGAGCAGGTAGACGCGGCGGACGTCCCCCTCCTCCGCGCCGCCGCCGGTCCGCGCGGCGGCCCGCCCACCGGTCGTGGCCGAGGCTCGCGGGGGTGGCGGCGGAGCGAGCCGTCTGGCGAGGGTGGCCTTGAAGTCCTCGAAGGGGGTTTCGAGCAGGTCCGCCCCGTTCCCCAGCCGGGGGTCGGTCCGCAGGTGATCGAGGAAGCGCCGCTGCCGCTCGTCCTCGGGGGCGAGATCCGGCGGCAGCCAGAGCAGGCGGGTGAAGCCGTCCGTCCCGCCGTGGGACGCCCGCTCGACCGCGAGCTCGTTCTGCAGGCTGACCAGCGACTCCGCCGTCCCCTCGGGCACGATGCCGTAGCTCCGGCCCACCAGGTGCACCGAGAGGAGGCAGCGGGCGAGGTCGGCGCGCGCCACCGCCGCGCACTCGGCGGCGAGGAGCGGCAGCGGCCGGTCCGGCAGCACCGCGAAGCCCTGCCCCTGGATCTCGCGCTTGACCGCGTCACGCTTCTCCTGCATCTCGAAGGTGGTCTCGGCCAGGTAGACGAAGCCCCGCTCGGCGCCCGCCACCGCGGCCCGCGAGCCGGTCGCCGCGAGCAGCTCGAGCAGCTCGGAGATGTCGTGCGCCAGGTCGTCGAGCCGCGCCCAGTACTGCCGCTGGGCGTCGGGCTCGGCGAGCTGGGAGAGCTCGCGCGGCCGGCCGGTCTGCGGCTCGACGGTGAAGAACTCGTAGCCGAGGACCTTCTGCAGCTCGGCCGGGTGCTGCTCCAGGGGGATGGGCGTCTTCACCACCTTGAAGACCCGCGCCTTGTCGGCGACCCGCCAGCCGCCCGTGCGCTCGGAGGCGAGGAGGAACTCCCGCAGCTCGCGCGTGCACCAGTCCGACCGGACGTAGCGCGGCGAGAGGACCGAGACGAGGAGCGCCGAGCGCGGCAGGCGCTCGACCAGGCGGTCCTCGAAGCAGTCGTTGCCAGAGAGCTTGGGATCGCGGAAGATGCGCGGCGTCTTGCCCAGCAGCTGGCCGAGGCGGACCTCCAGAGCGCGATGGAAGCTCGAGATCCAACCCTTCTGCCCTTCCGCCAGCGCCTGGTCGTCGATGTGGGCGTAGCTGACGAAGACGTCAGTCTCGAAATCCATCCCGCTCCGGAGTCGCGATTTAAAATCAGTTTTTCAGCGTAGTTTGAGGATAGAACTTACGCGATCGGCCGTCAAGCACGAAGGGCTCCGGAAAAGGAGCCACTTTGGAGCAATTTTTCAGCCGCGTTGACGGTAGAAGCTCAAGCTGCTTTCGCCGTAGCGGCGGACATCGACCCGCGCACGTAGCCTTCGAGCTCGGCGCAGCACGTAGAGGGCCAGGGGCTAGAGCGTTGCTTCCCGCTCGCGGGTGCGCCCGACCCTGGCTTCCAGTGCCGCGAGGAAGCTGTCGAGCTCCGCCCGCCAAGCCTGGTAGCTGTAGTAGGGATCGTCGCTCTCCGCCCCGAGCGCCTTGTAGAGCGCGATCTCCGGCTCGCCGGGAAGGTGCGCCGCGGTCGGCACCGGCAATCCCAGGAAGCGCAGGCGGGTGGCCGCGGCGGCCAGCCACAGGGCCTCGATGGAGTGGCGTCCGTGCTGGAGGTCGGCCAGGCCGCGCTGGACGCGTTCGGTGGCGGGAAGGCCCTGCAGGTCAGGCATCCTCATCCGCAAGGAACCTCCTCACCCGCAGCTCGAATGCCGCCGCGTTGAGCGCCGGGTAGCGGAGCAGGCCCGGCAAGACCGTTGCCAGTGCCGCGGCCAGATCGGCTTTGGCCAGCAGGCCACGCGCCAACATGGCCCGCACATCCGCACGGTCGCGGTCATAGCCGCGGGCGAGCTTGGCCAGGGCCTGGGCTCGGAAATCGTAGTGGAAGAAATCGACCTCGCCGTGGCGCTCGAGGAAGACCGACCGTTCCCTCCAGTCCGGCAACGGAGGGAGGAACTGGTCCGGCGCCGACAGCTCAATGTTGACGTCGAGATCCGCCTTGATCCCGCCGATCGCTTCGAAGATGCCTGCCGGCTCGGGGTCGAGCTTGAGATCGACATCGACGGTGGTCGAGCGCCAACCTTCGAGCAAAGCGGAGGCCCCACCCACCAGGTAGACCCGCCCGGGCCCCCGCGCCCGGCGGCCGATCTCTCGCATCAGATGCCGGATCTTGCTCGGATCGACCAAGGCTCGCATGAGGGGGCATTGTAGCGCAGCCCTCTTCGCCCTGACGGGTAGAGGGCCAGGTCCAGGTCCAGGTCACCCGCCTGGCTAGGCTCCCGCGACAGCTTCGCGAGGACGGTTTAGCGGTAGAAGCTGAGGCTGCTTTCGCCGTAGCGGCGCAGGTCCGACCGCGCGAGCGGACCCGCCGCCGCCGGCAGCTCGCGCCGGGACGAGTGCTCGACGGCGATCTCGGCTCCGGGGACGAGCAGCGGGGCGACGGCGGCGAGGAGGGCCGCGTAGTCGCCGAAAGCGTAAGGTGGATCGGCAAAAACGAGATCGAAGAGGCCGGCCGGCTCGGCGGTGAGGCGGGCCAGACCGGCCGGGAGAGAGAGCCGACGGACCTCGATCCGCTGGGCGAATAGATCGGCCCCGGCACCACGCGCGTTCTCGGTCAGGGTGCGGACCGCCCGCGCCTCGCCGTCCACGGCGAGGACCGAGCGGGCGCCGCGGCCGGCCGCCTCCAGGCTGACCACGCCGCTGCCGGCGAAGAGGTCGAGGAAGCGGGCGCCGCCGATGCGCTCGCCCCAGATCGAGAACAGGGCCTCGCGCACCCGCCCCTCGGTGGGGCGCGCCCCCGGCGGCACCGCGAGCACCCGGCCGCGCAGCTCGCCGCCGGTCACCCGCACCCCCGGCCCCGAAGGCTTCGGGCTCACCGGCGGTCCCGTTTCACCAGCGCCACGAACTCCTTCGCCATCTCGGCGCGCAGCACGTAGAGGGCCAGCGGCTGATCGACCCCCCAGAGCTCGACCCCCTTGTTGTCGGCGGTGAAGGAGATGACCTCGAAGAGCTGGCCGTCGGTCCGCTTGAGCCGGTCGCCGGGCCGCGGATCGTAGCCCTCCGGCAGGTGCTCCCGACCTTTCAGGTCGCCGACCTTGACGGCCAGGTCCTCGACCACCCGGAGGACGCGCGAGAGGGGGAGCGGCAGGGTGTCGTAGCGCCCGAAGCGGAAGGTGCGGGCCGGCCGGCCGGAGAGGGCCAGGCGGAGTGTGCAGCGCTCGACCCAGTCGCCCTCGACGCCGTGCGGCAGGGCGTCGATCTCCCCCAGGTCCTCGTCGGCGAGGCGGTGTTTCGCGCCGTCCAATTCGTCGGGCGACAGCTCGGCGAGGCCCATCTCCTCCTTGCCCGGTTCCCCCTCGCGCCGGCGGACCGTGCCGTTCCCGAAGAGGGTGATCTCGCGCCGCCCGAGCGGGCTGCCGCAGTCGAGGTCGAAGATCTCGACCGAACGCGGATCGGGGGCACCGGCGGCGGCCGGCATGGGTAGCAGCAGGAGGAGAAGCAGGAGCCACCCCCTCTTCTCCCTCATCCCCGCTCTCCCAAACTCGCCAGCGCATAGCCCAGCTCGTCCGCCGCCGCGATCCGGCCGTCCAGCCGGGCGCGCCGGGTGGCGGTCAGGGCCTGGCCGATCCGCGGGCCGGGCGGCACCCCCGCCGCCACCAGGTCGGCGCCGCGGATCGAGAGGGCGAGCGGGCGCAGCTCGGTCAAGTCCCGCCGCACCCAAGCGCGCCCGGCCTCGTCCTCCTCGGCGAGGAGGAGCAGCAGCTCCTCCCCGGCGAGCGGCGCCAGGGCCGCCTCGGCGGCGTGCGGGTCGAGGCCCTCCCGCCGCAGGGCGAACCGCGCCGCGCCCAGGCGGGCGGGGAAGCCGGTCAGGAGCCGGCGGTCCTCGCCGGAGAGGAGCAGCCGGTCGGCCAGAGCGGCGAGGCTCGCCTCGGAGAGATCGCGGGCGAGCGCCATGAGCAGCAGGCGCCAGGCGGCGACCGGCGGCTGGGCGAGCCCCTGGAAGCGGTACCAGTCGTGGGCCCCCCGCACCTCCCGCAGGTACCGGCGGCCCCGCTCGTCCAGCGCGAGGCCGGGATGGAGCACCGCGAGGAGCCCCAGCTCCGCCAGCCGCTCGGCGCCGCGCACCGCGAGCTCCGGGTCGTCCAGGAGGAGTGCCAGCTCGGCCTGCAGCCGCGAGCCGGAGAGCCGGTCGAAGGCCCCCTCGTCGAGCGCCACCCGGAGGAGGCGCACGGTCTCGGGCGCCAGCTGGAACCCCAGGCGGATCGACAGCCGCACGGCGCGCAGGGCGCGGGTCGGGTCGTCCAAGAAAGAGAGGCTGTGGAGCACCCGCAGGGTCTTCGCCGCCAGGTCCTTCTGGCCGCCGAAGTAGTCGATCAGCTCCGGCGTCTCCTCCGGACCCAGCCGGATCGCCAGGGCGTTGATCGTGAAGTCGCGCCGGTAGAGGTCCTGGCGCAGGGCCGAGGTCTGCACCTCGGGGAGAGCGGCCGGGGCGCGGTAGAACTCGCTCCGCGCCGTGGCCACGTCGATGTGGAAGCCCTCCGGGTCGACCACCACGGCGGTGAGGAAGGCCGGGTGCACCCGCACCCTCCCCCCCAGCTCGTCGGCGAGCAGGCGGGCGAAGTACGGTCCGTCCCCCTCCGCCACCAGGTCGAGGTCTCTGTCCTCACGGCCGAGCAGGAGGTCGCGCACGAAGCCGCCCACCAGGTAGACGGGGAGGCCGTGGCGCCGCGACACGGCGGCGATCCGCTCCAGGTACGAAAGCACCCCGGTCGGCAGGCGTTGCAGCAGGTCGTCGACCGGCACGCGCCGGTCGGGCTGGCGGGCGGCCCGGCGGTCGATCCGCGCCTCCAGCTCGCCAACCCGCTTCTGGAGGTGCCGCAGCACCTGCATGCGGGTGACGATCCCCAGCGGCCGGCCGCTCTGCCGGTCGCCGACCAGGATGAAGCGCGGGTGGCGGGAGAGCATGCGCTCCCCCACCTCCTCGGCCGGGGCCTGGGGGTCGACCCATTCGAGCTCCGCCTCCATGACCGTCTCGACCGGCCGGCTCCCCAGCCCGTGCTGGAGGGCGCCGTCCAAAAGCCGCCGGGTGACCGCCCCCACCACCCGCCCCTCGTCGCCGCCGATCCCGGTCACCGGGGCGGCATTGATCTTGCGAGCGTTCAGCTGGAGCTTCGCCTCCTCGACCGGGACCAGGGCGGAGAGCATGAAGGGTTGAGGGATCATCAGGTCCACGGCCCGGGCGGACGGCGGCAGGATCTCCATGGGTGGGGATTCTACGCCGCCCGCGGCTGGCAGCTCCGCCAAGACCACCCTAGCCCCCTTGTCGAAGCGGAGCATCGTCCAGAGAAAGGAAGATCGAGAGGATGCCTGAGGTCAATGTCCGGGGAGCTTCTCGTAGCTTGAGGTCCAGGTTCGCATCCCCGTAGTTGAGCATGGCGGCAAGCAATCGTGCGTCCACCTCTTCGGGGATCTGGTAGCGCACCTCGTTATTGAGCGGTGGCAACACATCGTCGAAAAACGCCTTCGGGCGTGGTTCGAGGGCGATCTGGGCCTTGAGTCCCAGCTCCTTGAGCAAGATCATGACGTGGTCGGCACGTTTCTGCGCTCCCGGACCTTGCAGAAAGAAGACGTAGATCTTGTAGCGCTTTAAACGCGACAGTAGTGAAGGTTGCAGAGAACCGGGGCCTCGTCCATGGTCGCGCTCACACTCCTGGAAATCGACGCTAGCAACCTTCAGGCTCTCCGCTAGCATCTGCACGCGCTGCTCGACCGTTAGGCAGATGCTGGTCGATTTCTGCACGAAGCGCGCGAGCTGATCGGCGGTGAGTGAGAAGGGCGGCGCTGGAGAGCTCAGCCTCCAGATTCGCACAGCGCCGCCGCCGGAAAGCGTCCATAATCGGTAGCCGTCACGGCTGAACGACATTGCTGTCACGCCGGCCTCGTGCCCTCGAAGGACCAAGATCGAGCCTTCGCTAGCAATGGCCCAGACCCTGACTTCTCCATCCTGCGAGGCAACGGCCAGATGCTGACCGTCGGGACTGAACACGATGCCGGTCACCGCCGCTGAGTTCTCGAAGAGGACTCTCAGCTTTCGGCCCTCGGGAATTGACCTCAGCTCGACTACGCCATTGGGCAGTCCCATGGCGAGCATATCCCCGTCGGGGCTCAGGGCGATGCCGCTGACGGGTCGGTCAGCTCGCAACTCGCGACCCGGAGCCCATAGGCCAACCCCACCCTTCTCCAGGATCGCCGCAACCACGCTACCGTCCGCGCTTTGGGCAACGGCAGTCACTTTTTCGTCCGGCAGAGAAAACGGGGGTCTGCCCCCGTTCTTCACGGTGAGCGACTCCACACGCATTTTACCATCGCGTCCAATGCCGAGGATTTGGGTGCGATTCTGGTTGAAGAAGGCCGAGTCCAGGGCAGGGCCCTGCTTCAGTACGCGCCCCGCGAAGGCATTCCTCCGGACCGCTAGCGAGGCTGACGCCGGGAAGGCCCGTCTCCCATGAGGGCGCCACTCGATGACGGAGCCATCCTCGTAAACAGCGAGAACGTTCCCTGTGGGGCCGAAGTCGGCCGCCACCGCCTTGCTCGTATTGCGAATCTCGACTTCGGGTCCCGCCCAACCCGCCAAGAGGATAGAACCCTGCCGGGTCATCATGAGCAGATGGTCCCCACCGGGCTCCCAGGCCACCGTTTCAGGTGGATCCTTTTCCAGAGGGAAGACGGTGGGTCTACCGGTGCCATCGGCGAACCACACACGGAGGGCACCGTCCGTACAGATCCCGGCGATCAGAGAGTCGGATACCCCGAAGCTCGGGTTGCTGATCTTCCAGCTCTTGTCGCGCAGTAGCACTGCCGGTATAGGTAAAGAGTGACGCAGGAGCGTAGACCAGAGCTCGATCCTCTCATTCCGGTTTGCCAACCCGCTGAGCAGCAAGGCGGTGACCGTGGGGTCGCCAGCGCTCCTGGCGACGCTCACGATGTCCTCGATCCGCCGGGTCTCTCTGTGCGACCTCTCCCAGAGGCTACCCACGACCGTCAACGCCAAGGTTACGACCGCCGCCGCTACGGCCACCAGTCTGGTCCTGCGTCGAGCGCGCTTAGCCAGCTGGCGTTGCTCAGCGATTGCTTCGCGTGCCCGGACCGCCTCGCTCGTGCTGTGGCTGCCACGAATCTGACTCCAGTCGAGCTGGTACGCCAGCAGGGCACCCAGCCGCGCGTAGGCGGCGCTGATGCTGCGTGGATCGTCGAGCTCCTCTTGCCGCTCCACGACCGGCAGTCGCTCCCCGAAGCTCCAGATGGTGATGTAGGGGATATAGAGTTTCTTGAGAACCTCCTTGGGAGTGGCGTCCTTGGGAATCCAGTCCTCGTAAAGATCGCGCAGGCGCTCGGCGAAGATCTCCTTCCACTCCTGTGACTTCTCGTACTCGTTCTGGCTCTCGTCGCGGGCCGGGACGGGGACGGCGACCAGCCGGGAGCGGTCGACGGGAAGCTCGTCCCGTGCCTCGCGCGCCGCATGGGCGACCTCGATCACACCGGCAAGGCTCTGCTCGTTCGTGGTGAACAGGAGCACCAACACGTCCGGCAACAGGACCGTGCAGATGCTGCCAATGTCGCTGATTCCCGTACGGCTGTCGACGAGGACGAAGTCATAGCTCCTTGCCCATTCCTCGCGCAGATCCTCCAGGTACCCGCCGATGTCGTGCTCCTCGAACAGGCTTTTCCAGTCAAGCTTCTGGACCGACTGGGTATAGGTCTCCGAGCGTCTTCCAGCGGGGAGAATGTCGATCGGCTGCCCTGAGGGGAAGGGTTGGGCCTGGACGAGGCACTTGTGCCAGTCCAGGCTACGACCCTCCTCCCGGGCGCGAATGAGGTCGAGGAGACCAGGGACCTTGGCAGGTGAGCCCGAGAGCCGCGAGGGGGCGGCCTCGAAGTACCGCTCAATGCCCGGAGCCTCCAGGTCCCAGTCGACGATCAAGCACCTGAAGTCCCACTTCGCCAGCAGCGAAGCGACGTTCGCCAGCGCCGTCGAACGGCCCACGTCCCCCTTGTAGGAGTAGAAGGTATAGATGGTGCCACGGCGGCGCTGCGTCGTTTCAGCCACGTCGGCTCTCCTCCTGCATCAGGCGATCTTGCGTTGCAAGACCATCCGCTGGATCGGATCTCGCGTTGGGATCCCCTGGGCCGCCTCGATCTCGTCGGGCGTGAGGATGGGCCAGCTCGGATCGAAGACAGGGGACTGCTTGACCACCAGCGCGAGGTCGCTCGCAAACTCCTGCACACGCTGCTGGAACCCGACATAGACCGAGGACTCTTTGAAACCGTTGCCCGTCCAGGTGAAGCGAGTGAAGTCCATTGGCTGGATCTTGGGGGCTTGCGGAGGGATATTCTTATGCCACTTGATGGGGACCACGAGGCTGTTGGCGCCAGCGGACACGACCTGCTCCCGCTGCAGGAAGCTCTCCATCTCGGCCAAGCACCAATTGGATTGGAAATAGCTCGGGGCCCAGACCGGCACCAGGCAGCGCGAGGTCAGGAGGGCTTGGCCGATCGTATCCTCCCACTTGTTCCCCGTGTGGATCCCGTCGCGATCCCAGAAGATTTGCGGCTCCTCGCCATCCAGCTCCTCGCGCAGCCAGGTCGTCAGCTCGTCCCGGAAGAAGTCCCGAACCCAGTCCTCGACCTTGCTCAGGTGTCTGTAGCTGAGGAAGACGTGGTACTTGTAGCCTTGCCCCAAGGACGACATTCGCCTCCCGACTCTTGGACGTGCTCGTTGCGGGGGAGCAGCCCCATGTTCAGTTGCTTGGCAAGAATTGTAGCATCCTCCCCTGGTCCCTCGCACTGGTGTGCTCCGGGCACACCTTGAACACACGCCCCTGCGGAAGGCCTCACCCATCCCGCTCTCTCTGTGTTAGCATCCCCGCATAATTTCGATGTACCTTCAAGACAAAAAGCGATCCCCTGCCCGTGAACGGCCGCCCCACCCGGCGCTCTCACGGCGTGAGCCCACCTGTCTCGACACGAGGCGAAGCCAAAGGAGGACAGCTGATGTCGAACGATCGTATCCCTGAAACCCCCGAATCCGAGGCCGCCACGAACGACACTCCCGGCGGGGTGGACCGCCGGACCTTCCTGCGCCTCGGCGGTCTCGCCACTGCCGCCAGCGCCGCCGGTATCGCCGGTATCGCGGGCGCCACGGTGGCCGGCAAGGAGCTTCTCTCCGCCTCCCCCGCCCGCGCCGCCGACCCCGGGCCCTCCGAGCTCAACGAGGCGACGATCGCCCAGATGCAGGCCATGATGACGGCGCGCCACCTGCGCTCGATCGACCTCGTCGACTTCTACCAGGAGCGCATCCACGACGTCGACAAGCGGGGACCGCGGGTCAACTCGGTCCTCGAGCTCAATCCCGACGCCCGCGCCATCGCCATGGCGCTCGACACCGAGCGCCGCACCAAGGGGCCGCGCGGCCCGTTGCACGGCATTCCGGTGATGCTCAAGGGCAACGTCGACACCGCCGACAAGATGCAGACCTCGGCCGGCTCGCTCGCCCTCGTCGGCGCGCCCGCCTCGCAGGACGCCACGGTCGCCGCCCGCCTGCGCGCCGCCGGCGCCGTCATCCTCGGCAAGACCAACCTCTCGGAGTTCGCCAACTTCCGCGGCAACCAGTCGTCCTCCGGCTGGAGCGGGGTGGGCGGCCAGACCAACAACCCCTACGCCTTGGACCACAACCCCTGCGGCTCCAGCTCGGGCTCCGGCGCCTCGGTATCGGCCAACTTCTGCGCCGCCGGGTTGGGCACCGAGACCGACGGCTCGATCGTCTGCCCGGCCCACATCAACGGCGTCGTGGGGATCAAGCCGACCCTGGGGCTCACCAGCCGCGCCGGGGTCATCCCCATCTCGCACAACCAGGACGTCGTCGGCCCCCACGGCCGCACCGTGGCCGACGCCGCCGCCGTCCTCTCCGCCCTCGTCGGGGTCGACTCGCGCGACCCGGCGACCGCCGCCTCGGCCGGCAAGTTCTCGACCGACTACACCCAGTTCGTCAACCCCGACGGCCTGCGCGGCGCCCGCATCGGCATCCCGCGGCTGACCTTCACCGGCTACAGCCCGGAGGCCGACGCGCTCCTGGAAGAGGTGATCGCGGCCATGGCGGCGGCCGGCGCGGTGATCGTCGACCCCGCCGATCTCCCCTCGGCCAACGACCTCTTCACCGGGACCGACGAGTTCAACGTCCTGCTCTACGACTTCAAGATCGATCTGAACGCCTATCTCGCGACCCGCCACGGCCTGCCGGCCAAGACGCTCGCCGACATCATCGCCTTCAACAACGCCCACGCCAACCAGGAGCTGCAGTTCTTCGGCCAGGAGCTCCTGGAGATCTGCCAGTCCGACCCGGTCTCGCTCGCCGACTACACGGCCTCGCTCGCCAAGTCGAAAATGCTGGCCCGCGACCAGGGGATCGACGCGGTGATGGACGCCAACAACCTGGATGCCCTGATGGCGCTCACCGGCGGCCCCTCCTGGCCGACCGATCTCATCAACGGCGACCACTTCCTGGGCGCCAGCTCGACCCCGGCGGCGGTCGCCGGCTATCCCAACGTCAACGTGCCGGCGGGCTCGGTCTACAGCCTGCCGATCGGGGTCAGCTTCTTCGGTCGCATCTGGAGCGAGCCCAAGCTGATCAAGATCGCCTCCGGCTTCGAGCACACGATCCACGCCCGCCGGGCGCCCCAGTTCCTCCCCTCGACCCCGCTCGACAGCCGCGGCCGGACGATCCCCCGCCGCGCCTTCACGGGCGACGTCAGCTCCTTCCAGCGCCCCTCCCGGGGCCGCAGCTTCCTGCTCTAAGATTCCACCTTCCCCGGCGGCGGCCATGCCGCCGGGGAGTTACCGTCTCTTAAGGGAGAGCTGATGCAACCTATGACGCTCGATACGGGAAACACCGGTTTCATGCTGCTCTGCAGCAGTCTCGTCATGCTGATGACGCCCGGCCTCGCCTTCTTCTATGGCGGGCTGGTCGGCCGCAAGAACGTCCTCGCGATCATGATCCAGAGCTTCGTCTCGATGGGTTGGACGACGGTTCTGTGGTGGGTCTGCGGCTTTTCGATGTGCTTCAGCGGCGATTTGAAGAGCGGCAGCGATCTGGGCGGGGTCATCGGCAACTTCGACTGGGCGTTTCTGCGCGGCATCACGCTCGACATGCCGGCGCCGGGCAATCCGACGATCCCGATGCTCGTCTTCTGCGCCTATCAGATGATGTTCGCCATCATCACCCCGGCCCTGATCACCGGCGCCTTCACCAACCGGGTGACCTTCAAGGCCTACATGTTCTTCCTCACCGCCTGGCTGCTCTTCGTCTATTTCCCGTTCGTCCACATGGTCTGGGGCGGCGGCTGGATGGCGCAGTGGGGCGTGCGCGACTTCGCCGGCGGCATCGTCGTCCACAACATCGCCGGCATCGCGGCGCTCGCCTCGGTGCTCTTCGTCGGCAAGCGCCGGGTGGAGGATCGCGAGCCGCATTCCATCCCGCTCGTGGCGCTCGGCACCGGCCTCCTGTGGTTCGGCTGGTACGGCTTCAACGCCGGGAGCGAGCTCCGCGTCGACTCGGTCACCGCGGTCGCCTTCCTGAACACGGATCTGGCCGCCAGCTTCGCGGCCGTCGCCTGGCTCGGCATGGACTGGTTCACCGGCAAGAAGCCGCGCTTCTTAGGCCTCCTCACCGGCGCCGTGGCGGGTCTCGCGACGATCACCCCGGCGGCCGGGTACGTCTCGCCGGCCACCGCCTGCCTGATCGGGCTCATCGCCGGCGTCGTCTGCTTCTACGCGGTGGCGCTCAAGAACCGGCTGGGCTGGGACGACGCGCTCGACGTCTGGGGCGTCCACGGCGTCGGCGGCTTCCTGGGCATCGTCCTCTGCGGCGTCTTCGCCACCACCGCCTTCAACCCGGCGGGTGTCGACGGGCTCCTGCGCGGCAACCCGCACTTCTTCCTCGTCCAGTTGGGAGCGGTGGCGATCTCGTCGCTCTGGGCCTTCGCGTTCACGCTGGGCATGCTCTGGCTGATCGACAAAATCACCCCCGTCAAGGTCGAGGCCGGCCAGGAGGCCGAGGGGCTCGACAGCGCTCTCCACGGCGAGATCGCGTATACCGGGCAGATCTGAAAGAAGCGGTGAAGAACCGGTCGCCCGTAGAGACGCCCCAGGCGCTGTCGGAACCCTTGCCGGTACCGCAGCGTCGGGGCGTCTCCAACGCCGCCGAGATCTCAGGAACGTCCGAAACCTCTCCGCACGGGTCCAACAACCGTGGAAAGTCGTCCGGAACCTCTCCCGGTCGACTTATGACCTCTCCGGGTCGACTTTTGATCCGTCCAAGTCGACTTTTGACGCGTCCGGGTCGACTTCTGATGCCTCCGGGTCGACTTTCCATCCATGGAAAGTAACTTTCCACGTCTCCGGGAAGACTTTTCATGCGTGGTATTTTACTTTTCATGCATGCAGCTCGACTTTTCGGGCGTGGAAAGTGACTTTCCACGCGTCGGGGAAGACTTTCCACGGGTTTGGAAGCGTCCGGAGGGTTTCCGGACCCTTCCGGAGGCCATCGGGAAGCGCCCGGAGGGTTTCTGGAGATAGCCGGAGCGGGTCCGGAAGCGCCCGGAGGCGCCTGGGAACCTCCCGGAGGACGGCTGGAAGGACCCGGAGAGGTTCCGGAAGGTCCCGGAGGGGTTTCGGAGGCTTCCGGTACAACTCCTCGGCTGCGGAGATCCCGTAGAGACGCCCCAGGCGCCATCGAAAGCTTTGCCGTTACCACGCTATCGGGGCGTCTCAACGCCGCCGAGATCTCAGGCGTTCGAGGACTGCGGAGACGCCCCCGACGGCGGTGGTTCCGGTAAGGTCCCGGAGGCCGGCAGGGGCGTCTCTACGAATCGCCCCTATGCCCGGTCGCTTTCGGCGGTCACCGCGCCTTGGGCGCCAGGATCGCCTCCAGCAGGTCCGGACGCTTCTCGTCCCGTTCGAGGTGCGGGTAGCGCTCCCCCTCGTGGTAGCTCATCCGGAAGGTCTTGACGGCGTTCCCCTGCTCGACGGTCAGCTCGATCGGCGCGGTCGACTTCGCCGCCGCCTGGATCTCCTCCGAGAGCACCTCGGCCGCCCACTTCCGGCCGTCGACCGCCGTCAGCTTCATCCCCGGCCCCAGGCCCGCCTGCCAGGCCGGGGAGCCGATCACGATGTCGTCGATCGTGCCGTCGTCCTTGAGCAGGAGACCGACGGAGAAGGTCGCGTCGATCTGCTTGACGCTCCGCGCCCGCGCCTTCTGGTACTCGTTCGGCCGGTCGGTGTAGACCAGCTTCCAGCCCGCCGCGGCGAGGCCGCCCATCGGCGCGCGCGGCGCCACGGCGTAGACCCGCTCGGCGAAGAAGCCGCGCCAGTCGTAGGGGACGAGCTTGCCCAGGGCGGCGTAGACGTCGTCCGCCGTGTAGGGGACGACCGCGGGCGGGGTGCTCTCTCGGCCGCCGAAGAAGGCGCGGCAGAAGTCGTCGAGCGACTTCGTTCCGCCGCTCTTCTGGCGCAGGATCGTGTCGGCCTCCAGCCAGACCAGCATCGACTCGTCGTAGTAGTCGAGCGCCCGGCGCTCGTTGGTCCAGGCGGTGGGCGCGCCGCCGATGATCTGCGCCGAGACCGCGGTGTCGGCGAGCGAGCGCCAGCGCCTCCCGGTGCGGTTCCTGTCCTCGTTGGCGGCCACCCAGGCGGCGAACTCGCGACTCTCCTCGACGGTCCGGATCCCGCTCCTCGTGGTGAGCAGGAAGTCGCCCAGGTAGCGGGTCATCCCCTCGTAGACCCAGAGCAGCTCGGTGTCGAGCGCCTGCTGGCTATCGCGGACCGCGAGCCCCGCCGGCCGGCGGTACTTGCCGTTCCAGGAGTGGACGTACTCGTGCGGCAGGAGGGGCCCCCAGCGTGAGAGGAGGTCGGGCTCGGTGAGCAGACCGGCCTCGCCGCGGTCGTCGCTCGATTCATGGTGCTCCAGGCCGTTGTGGTCGAGGGTGTCGCCCAGGGAGACCAGCCAGCGGTAGTCGCGGTAGTGGCGCGTCCCGAAGAGCGCCAGTGCCTCCGCCGGCACCCGCTTCAGGGCGGCGAGCCGCGCCTCGGGGATGGCGAGCGCCGAGCGCCGGTCGGCGGCCAGGCTGATCCGCACCGGGGCCTCGGCGGGACCGATCTCGATCGTCCGGAAGATCTCCCCCGCGAGGACCGGCGAGTCGATCAGGGTATAGAGGCTCGCCGGAGCGAAGGCGAGGGCGCCGTCCGCCCCGGTCGCGCCGTCCGCCGCCTTCGGCAGCGCCGTGTCGTACTGCCAGCCGGCCGGCAGGCGGAGCGTGGCATGAACCGTCAGCTCCGCGGCGTTCGGCCCCAGCGGATAGACCAGGAGGTCGTGCCAGTCGACGATCAGCAGGTGCGGCGTGCCATTCGGGGTTTCGCCGTAGCCGGGGCCGAAGCCCTCGGTCGGCGAAAGATAATCGAGGGTCACCTCGACCGCCGAGACGCCGGCCGGCACCTCGACCCGGACGAGGAAGGGATCGACCGGATCGCGGCGCCAGGGGAGGGCCTGGCCCGCCACCCCCGCCGCCGAACGAAGGGTGAAGCCGGTCACCTGCTGGATGGGGCCGGTGGGCGCGTGCTCCCCCTGGATCCACTTCGGATAGGCGAGGGTGAGCGGGCCAGGAGCGGCGGGGATCACCAAGCGGGAGTGGAAGACCCCGCGCGGCGCGTCGGTGGCGTCGACCGCCAACTCGATGGGGCGGGGTAGGGCGGCGGCAGCGGCCGGAACCGCGGCCGTCAGCAGGAGAGCGGCGAACGGGGTGAAGCGCAGGAAGGCTCGGGGGCTGGGCATGCGGCTCCTCTCCTTGGCGTCGGTGCGATACGGCGGAGGCATCGTAGCAGCTCGGGAGAAGCCGGCGAGGACGCCGGCGCTCCCGGGAATATTCCTCGTCGGTTTGAGGCCGCAGATCTCGCTAGAGTCTGCCAAGGCCCGCCGCCGCTGTGGACGTAAGAAGAAACCGGCGCCCTGGCCGCAGAGGGAAGGGCCGGAACCCAAACGCCTCGTAGAAGGCGCCTGCGCGCTCGTCCTTGGCGTCCACCACAATGGCGAAAACCGCGATGGCGCGCCCGGCTCCCACGATGCGACGAATCGCGTCGGCCAGGAGGAGCTCCCCAACGCCCTGCCCGCGCACCCGCTGGTCGCGCGCCAGCCGACCGATCAGGGCAGCCGGGATGGCATCGTAACGCGGCAACTTGTGCGCGATCTCTTCGGGCAGGTCTTGCAAGGAAAGGGAGAGAGAGCTCAGGCTGTAGAAACCGACCACGCCCAGCTCAGAATCGACCGCGACGAACACCCGGGCAATATTGCGTTTCTCGTCCTGACTGGCGCGAAGACGGAACCATGCGTCGAGATCGGGCTGGCCGCAAGTGAATCTCGCCCGATCCTGGTTCTTGCCGAGCGGCTCGATCGCGACGCTCAAAGCGGTTCAGCCCAATACCGCACGATGTCGCCGCAACGCGGCCACCAGCTTCTCGATCGGCTCAGGCGGATCCAACACGGCTTGTAGGAAGGCCTCCCGGTCCGCACCGACAAGGACCATCCGCTCGTGGTCGTCGAGAACCCGACGCGCTCCCTCGTAGGCGAGATCACCCGCTGTCAACCCCGAGACCGCCATGGCGCGTTGGATGAGCTCCTTGGCGGACGGAGCGACACGCAGCTCGATGCGCTCCTTCTTGAGCTCGCGGTCGACAGGCTGTGGATGAGGTGCTGATTTCGCCATGGGGGTCTCCTCTCTGTAGACAATGTACGGCAATTCACCGTGCTCTTCAAGCTCGGCCGCGCTCCAGGGCCAGCTTCTTCCCCTGCATCGTGGCGGACCCGGCGCCGGGCCGGTGCGGCATTTGCGGCCGATTTTCCTGCCGTAGCGAGAGCTGATACGATGGCTTTATGGCAAAATTCCATATCGCCCTCGTCGCCGCCCTGCTCGGCTCCGCTCCGCTCGCCGCCGCCCAGCTGGTCAAAGACCTGAACCACGGGCCGGCCGATCCCGGCCTGGTCTTCCTCTCCAACTCGGCTCCGCTCCACGGCGTCCTCTACTTCTCCGGCTGGGACCCCGCGCACGGCTCCGAGGTCTGGCGGAGCGACGGCACCACTGCCGGCACCTATCGGGTGACCGACGTCTGCCCCGGCCGCTGCGACTCGCAGCCGGGCGAGATCCGCGCCGTGGGCGACCTTCTCTACTTCTCGGCGAACGACGGGTTCTCGGGCGAGGAGCTGTGGGTGAGCGACGGCCTCCCCGGACACGAGCGGAAGGTGAAGGACGTCTGCCTGGGGCCCTGTCCCAGCAACCCGCAGGGCTTCGCGGCGGCAGGGGGCCAGGTTCTCTTCTCCGCCCAGCTCGGGCAGAGACGCCAGCTCTGGGCGACCGACGGGACCGCTGCCGGCACCCGGCGGGTGGCGACGATCTGTAGCCCCGCCGCGAATAGCGGGGTCTGCAGCGTCGTTCCCGGCTCTTTCCTCTCGGTCGGCAACCGGGCGCTCTTCGAGGTCTTCAACGTCGACGGCTCGGCGGACATCTGGACGAGCGACGGTACGGCCGCCGGCACTCTACCGCTGAAAGCTCTGGTCACCGGATTTTCCGCGATCACCTCGGATCGCCCGGTCGCCGCCGGGAGCTTCGCCTACTTCTGGACCCGGGACGGCCTCTGGCAAAGCGACGGCACCGCCGCCGGCACCTTCCGGGTCAAGGCGCTCGACGACCTGGTGCCGCCGGCGCCGGGAGTCGACCGCACCGACTACTTCGACGCCGTCTCCGGCGGTCTCCTCTACACCGTGCTCGGCAGCGGCCACCTGATCCGCTCGGACGGCACCCCGGAGGGGACCTTCGTCCTGCACAAATTCACCGATGGGTCGGCGGTCAATCTCCTCACCCCGCTGGGAGACGGCCTGGTGTTCAAGGTGGACCTCCCCGGTTTCAACCGGTCGACGCTCTGGGCGAGCCGGGGGACCCCGGAGACCACCGTTCAGATCGCCGACGTCGCAAACGTCGGCTACGTCGACGCCATCGCCTCCCTGGGGAGCCGCGCGGTCTTCCGGGTCGTGCACCAGAACGACAGCCGGTCGACCCAGCTCTGGGTGACCGACGGCACGGCCCCCGGGACGGCGCTCCTGGTCGATGGGCTGAGCGAGATCACGAGCGATCTCGTGATCTTCTCCGCCGCCGGCCAGGCCTTCTTCCTGCAGCCCGGCTCCGCCGCGACCTATGGGGTCGTCCTGTGGGCCGCGGACGGCACGATCAACGGCACTCGCCGGCTCTACGACTTCAGCGGCGGTCCGGGCTCGGGCGGCCCGCTCGACCAAGCCGAGATTGGCGGGAGCGGCGGCCGGCTCCTCTTCGCCGCCCGGATCTCGCCCACCCGCGCCCCGCTCTTCGTCTCCGACGGCACCGCCGCCGGCACCTTCCCGGTCTCCGGCGGCCCCCACTTCGGCACCGACTTTACTTCGTTGGGCGGCGCCGTGCTCTTCTCCGCCGGTCCGCAGCAGCTGATCTATCCCGGCAACACGACGAACCGCAACGGCCTCTGGAGGAGCGACGGCACCACGGCGGGGACGGTCAAGATCGCCGATCTCTTCCGGTTCGACTTCCCCCAGCGTCTGGGCGGGAGGCTCCTCTTCGCCGCCGATGACAGCCAGCACGGCAACGAGCTGTGGGCGAGCGACGGCACGGCCAAGGGGACGACGCTGATCAAGGACATCAATCTCTTCTCCGTCAACGGCCCGGGCCACCACAACTGCGTCGGCGCCGCCTCGTCCCCCGGCCCCGGGGCTATCCTCGGCAACCTCTATCTCTTCGGGGCGGACGACGGCGTCCACGGCCGCGAGCTGTGGGCGAGCGACGGCACCGCCAGGGGCACCCGCCTGGTGAAGGACATCAATCCGCTACGCTCCCCGATCGCGCCCGGCTCCTGCAGCGACGAGCCCGACAACCGGACCGACAGCGGTCTCTCCTCCTTCCCCGGCGACTTCGTCCGCCTGGCGAACGGCACCGCGGTCCTCTTCGCCGCCGACGACGGCACGAGCGGCCGCGAGCTCTGGCGCTCGGACGGCACCGCCACGGGCACCCGGCGCCTCGCCGACCTCCTGCCCGGAGCGTTCGGCTCCGCGCCGCACGACCTCACCCGGCTGGGGAACGTCGTCTACTTCTTCGCCTCCCCGACCGGCACGGGCGAGGCCCTGTTCAAGACGGACGGCACGGCGCAGGGGACGGTCCTCGTCTCCGACCTCCGCCTGAACGGTACCCCCTCGTGGGCGCGGGACCTGACCGTCTCGGGCGGCAAGCTCTTCTTCGTCGTCAACAACGAGCTCATCGGCGCCGAGCTGTGGACGAGCCAGGGCGACCAGGCCTCGACGCGGATCGTCGCGGACTTGAAGTTCGGGCCGGCCAGCTCGACCCCCAAGAACCTGACCGACGTGGGCGGCGTCCTCCTCTTCGCCGCCGACGACGGCACGACCGGCCTGGAGCTCTGGCGGAGCGACGGCACCGGCGCGGGCACCCTCAAGCTCGCCGACATCAACCCCGGCCCGAGCTCGTCCTCCCCCGGCCCCTTCACCGTGGTCGGCAACCAGGTCTTCTTCGGCGCCGACGACGGCGTGCATGGCCGCGAGCTGTGGACCATTCCGGTGGCGGACGTGGTGACGCCGTAAGGGCCGTCCTGGCCGCAGGCGACAAGGCGCTTCGCGGCCAGGGCGGTGTGGGTATCAAGTTAGCTGTGAATTGCACTCCGGATTACACCTCGAGCCACAGAAAGTCTCAGTGGGCGAGTCGCCACCCTGAGCTTTCTGGAGGTCTGCAGCTTCGAGGCAATGCAGCGTCTCTCGACAGAGGGTCATCTTACGGACGTGCTTTTTCTTCATGGAACTCTCTCCTTGGGTAGGAACTCGTTCGGATCCGCAGCGACTAGGTTCTCCTGGTACTCCCCCAGCACCCACCCATGGCTCTCGTGATACATCCGGGGAGCGGCGGCTTCGGGCCGCAGCCAGAGGAGCTCGTGGTCCTCTTCGACCGCCGCGGTCTCCCCTTCGAGAAGGGCGCGCAGGAAGACGCTGGGCTTCTCGTAGTAGGTCCGCTCCGACGGCGAATAGATGAATTGGGTGGCCCGCGCGACCTCGCCGGCCGGCCGCACGACGAGCCCGCACTCCTCGCGCGACTCGCGGACGATGGTCTCCTCGGGGGTCTCGCCGGCCTCGATGCCACCGCCGGGAAGGATGAGCCCGGAAGGGGTCAGGGCGGCGGCGATCTCGCCCTGCCGGTTTTCGATGATGCAATAGGCGCTGGGCCGAACGACGTACGTCACGCCCGGCAGGCGCTCTCCGAAGACGGGGACCACGGCCTCACGCACCTGCAAACCGCTCGCGCACGCTCCCCTGCCCCAGGAGCCCCTCGATCGAGGCCGCGAGGTCGGGTCCGAAATCGACCTTGAAGCTCTCCTGGGCGGCGATCTGCACCGTGCGGTCGGGGAGCTTGACGCGGAAGGTGACGGGGACCGGGCCGGGGTGCTCTAAGAGGAGATCGCGGAGCTTGACCATACCGCCGGTCGAGACGAGGTTCGGCTGCAGGGTGAGCTCGACCGCGGAGAGGGCGTTGCCGCTCACTTTTTCGAGCGGCTTGATCTCCTCGACCGTCATCTCGAACTCGCCGCCGCGGTCGCGCACCTCGCCCTTGACGACGACGATCGCCTCGTCCACCAGGAGGTGTCCGAACTGCTGCATCTGGTTGGCGAAGAGGGTGACCGGCAGGCTCCCCTCCAGGTCCTCCAGCACGAAGCGGCCCATCAACCGGCCGGCGTTGGGGCCGCTCTTGATCTTCACCCGGCGCAGAGCGGAGACCATGCCGCCCACCGTGGCCGGCCCCTCGAAGCCCTCGCCGAAGTCGCCCGTGGTGTGGGTGGCGAGCCGCCGCAGCACCTCCTCGTGCTCGGACATGGGGTTGCCGGTCAGGTAGAAGCCCAGGGTCTCCTTCTCGTAGCGCAGCCGCTCGCGCTCCGGCCAGGGCGCCGTTGCCGGGTCGGGCGCCGGCTCCATGCCGTTCGACCCGCCCCCCATGCCGCCGCCCCCGAAAAGGCTCCCCTGCCCCACCTCGCGCTCCTGGCGCCGCCGGCCGGCATAGTCGAGGATGCGGTCGAGCGCCGCCCAGAGCGCGGCTCTGTGGATGCCCAGCGAGTCGAAGGCGCCGGCCTTGATCAGGCACTCGAAGACCTTGCGATTGGTGAGCCGCGACTCGATCTCGGTCGCGAAGTGGGTGAGGCTCTTGAAGCGTCCCACCCGGCGGCGCGCCGCGAGCACCTCCTCGATCGCCCCCTCCCCCACTCCCTTCACCCCGCCGAGGCCGAAACGGATCGTACCTCCCACCACGGTGAACGGATAGTTGCTCTCGTTCAGGTCGGGCGGCAGGATGGCGATCCCCATGTTGCGGCACTCGGCCATGTATTTGGCGATCGAGTCCGAGCTCGACAGCTCGGAGTTGAGCATCGCCGCCATGAAGGCCACCGGGTAGTGGGCTTTGAGGTACGCCGTCTTGTAGGCCAGCATGGCGTAGGCCACGCTGTGGCTCTTGTTGAAGCCGTAGCCGGCGAAGGGCTCGATGTACTCCCAGAGCTCCGCCGCCTTCTCGCGCGGCGTGCCGCGGGCGGCGGCCCCGGCGACGAACTTCTCCTTCTGCTGGGCCATGACCTCGACGTTCTTCTTGCCCATGGCCTTCCGGAGCACGTCGGCCTCGGCCATGGTGAAACCGGAGACGGCGACGGCGATCAGCATCACCTGCTCCTGGTAGACGATGACCCCGTAGGTCTCCTCCAGGATCTCCTGGGTCTCGGGCAGGATGTACTTGACCTTCTTCTTGCCGAGCTTCCTCTGGATGTACTCCTCGACCATGCCGACCGAGAGCGCGCCCGGCCGGTAGAGGGCGTTGAAGGCCGCCAGGTCCTCGAACTTCGAGGGCCGCGCCCGCCGCAGCAGATCGGTCATGCCGCGCGATTCAAACTGGAAGATGCCGGAGGTCCGCCCGTCGCAGAAGAGCTTGAACACCTCGGGGTCGTCGAGCGGCACGTTGTCGAGGTCCAGGTCGATCCCCTGGAGGCGCAGGATCTTGACCGCGTCGTCGATCACCGTGAGCGTGCGTAACCCGAGGAAGTCCATCTTGAGGAGGCCGAGCTTCTCGATGACCGTCATGTCCCACTGGGTCATGATCTGCTCTTCGTCCCCCTTGGTGACCTTGTAGAGTGGCACCAGGTCGTCCAGGGGACGGGGGGTGATCACGACGCCGGCGGCGTGCACCGAGGCGTGGCGGGTCAGGCCCTCCAGGCGGCTCCCCACCTCGACGATCCGCCGGACCTCGGGGTCGCTCGCCACCTCCTGCTTGAGGGCGTCGATCTCCTTGGCCGCCTCGGCGAGCGACTTGGTCATGTCGGGGAGGAGCTTGGCGATGCGGTCGACCTTGGCGTAGGGGACCCCCATCACCCGGCCGACGTCCCGGATCACCGCTTTGGCCGCGAGCGTCCCGAAGGTGATGATCTGGGCCACCCGGTCGCGGCCGTACTTCTCGCCGACGTAATGGATGACCTCGCCCCTTCTGCGCATGCAGAAGTCGATGTCGATGTCGGGCATGCTGATGCGCTCGGGGTTCAGGAAGCGCTCGAAGAGGAGGTCGTACTGCAAGGGATCGATGTCGGTGATGCGCAGAGCGTAGGAGACGACCGAGCCGGCCGCCGAGCCGCGCCCCGGCCCGACCGGGATGTCGTGCTCGCGCGAGTAGCGGATGAAGTCCCAGACGACCAGGAAGTAGCCCGGGAAGCCCATCTTCTTGATGACGCCGATCTCGAACTCCAGGCGCTGGCGGTAGAGCTCGTCCGGCGACTTGACGAGCCCCTGGGCGCGGCGCTTGCGGATCTCGGCCAGGCGCTCGTCGAGGCCCGCCCGCGCCACCTTCTCGAAGTAGCCGTCCAGGGTCTCGCCCGCGGGGACGGGGAACTCGGGGAGGTGGAACGTGCCGGTCGGGATCACCAGGTTGCAGCGCTCGGCGATCGCCAGGGTGTTCTCGATCGCCGCGTGGTCGTCGGGGAAGATCTCGTGCATCTCGGTCGCCGACTTCATGTAGAAGTTGTCCGAGGCGTATTTCAGCCGGTCGGTGTCGGCGACGTTCCTCTGGGTGCCGATGCAGAGCAGGACGTCGTGGGCGAAGGCGTCGTCCTTCTTCAGGTAGTGGCAGTCGTTCGACACCACCAGGGGGATGCCGGTCCGCGCCGAGATCCGCCGCAGCACCTCGTTGGCCAGGCGCTGCTCGGGGATCCCGTGGTCCTGCATCTCCAGATAGAAGTTCCCCTCCCCGAAGATCTCCAGGAACTCGCGCGCCGTGGCCTCGGCCTCTTTCTCCCGGCGATGGACGATCTGCTCGTTGATCTCACCTTTCAGGCAGGCCGAGAGGCAGATCAATCCCTCGCTGTGTTTCCGCAGCAGCTCCTTGTCCACCCGTGGCTTGTAGTAGAAGCCCTCCAGGAAGGAGCTGGAGGTGAGCTTCAATAGGTTCCGGTAGCCGGTTTCGTTTCGGGCCAAAAGAACCAGGTGGTTGCTGCTGCCGCGGTTGGGAACGCGCTCCAGGCGGCTCCCCTGCGCGACGTAGGCTTCCATGCCGAGGATCGGCTTGACCCCGGCGGCCTTCGCCCGGTTGTAGAACTCGATGGCGCCGAACATGTTGCCATGGTCGGTCAAGGCGAGCGCCGGCATCCGCGCCTCGGCCGCGGCGGCGATGACGTCGTCCAGGCGGTTGGCGCCGTCCAGGAGGCTGTACTGGGTGTGCAGGTGGAGGTGAACGAAGTCGGACATCGGTAGGACGATGGTAGCAGATGCGGGGGGACACGGACGACACCGACAAACACGGACTCTCCACGGACTTTCACGGACGAGATGCCGGCCTCCGCCGTCCGTGCTCGTCGGTGTTCCGTCCGTGTTCGTCCGTTTCCCGGACTACCCGGGGACTACCCCTTGTCCCGTTCCCCGACCAACCGACGGTGGACGCGCCAGACGTAGTCGAGCCCCGAGGCGAGGGTGAGACCGGCGACCAGGTAGACCATGCCGAGCACCACCGGCTCCAGGTCGTGGAGGAGGCCGGAGAGGAGCACCACCGCGACCGCCGCGACCTGGAAGACGGTGGTGATCTTCGACAGCACCGACGGCGGGAAGCGCTTCACCCCCTGGGCGAGGTAGAGCACCAGGGCGACCGCGACGAGCAGCACGTCGCGGGCGATGACCAGCACCGTCACCCAGACCGGGATCGGCGTGCCGTGGTGCAGGCTCGGGATGGAGAGACCGACGTAGGCCGAGGTCAGGAGGAGCTTGTCGGCGATCGGGTCGAGGTAGGAGCCCAAGAGCGACTGCTGCTTCCAGAGGCGGGCGATGGCGCCGTCGAGCGCGTCGGTGACCCCGGCGGCGAGGAAGATCCAGAGGGCACGGCGAGGCTCGCCCTCAAAGATCGCGATGAGGAAGAACGGCACCAGCCCCATGCGGAGCAACGACAGGAGGTTGGGGATGGTCATGCGCGGCCGAGGAGGACCAGGGTGCGGCGGAGGAGCTCCACGACGTCCGCGCCGGAGAGCGGGTCGCTCGACTGGCAGTCCTCGTCTTCGGGAAGGAGGCCGCAGCGCTGGGCCGCCTCGCAGGTCGAGCGCTGGTCGCCCAGGCAGGCGGGGGGGGTGCCGTAGCGCGACAGCAGACGGACGATGCTCTTGAGAGCGGTGACCCGCCGGAGCGGCGCCCCGGGTGAGAAGCGGTGGAGGGTCTCGTCGACCTCGATCAGCCCCAGGTTGACCACCCGCACGATCTCCTCGCGCTGGGGGTGGTCCAGGACGTCGGTCGCGATCCGCCCCTCGGAGGGCTTGCCGTAGCGAACCTCGGGGACGAGCCAGAAGAGGAGGACCGCCAGGTCGGCGCGGTTGAGCTCGGGCTTCGCCGCCACCTCGCGCACCTTGGCGGGCAGGAGGGAGAGGCGCCAGAGGAACTTGGCGGCGCCGAGCCGGGCGGCGATCTGCGGGTCCTGCGGGTTCTTGTCGGCAAGGCTCTGGATGATCTTCAGCCCGACCGCGGGGTCGCCCACCGCCAGCTCGAGCTCGGAGCGCCGCTCGAGGATCTCCCGGTCCGCCGGCCGGCGCTCGGCGAGCCCCTGGATTGCCGCGAGCTCCGCCCGGCGGTCGCCCTTCGCCACGGCCAGCGCGCGCGCCGCCTCGAAGGTCGCGGCTTCGGCCGGAGCCCAGGCCTGGAGCAGGGTGAGCTCGCGGCCTGCCGCGTCCAGGTCGTTGCCGGCCAGAGCCGCGCGCAGGCGGTTGCCGACGATCTCGACCGCCCGCGGGTGGAGCTCCCCGGCACGCCGTAGGGCGAGGGCGTTCTTCGCCGCCACCGCCCGGTAGGCGGCATAGGCGAGCGGCAGGTCGCCGCCGAGCTCGGCGGCGCGGCCGAGGACCATCTGGCTCGCGGTGTAGGTGGGGATGGCGTCGCCCACCGGTAGGAGGAGGGCGACGATCTCTTTGCGCTCGCCGGGCTCCGCGGCCACGAAGTCGGCCTGGGCGGCGAGCACCTTGGCCGGAGGGAACTCGGGGTCACCCTGAGCGAGGTCCCTGGCGAGGCTCCGCGCCGCCTCGATCGCCGCCGGATCGGCCTCCTCGATCAGCTCCCGGTGGGCGCGCGCGATGCGCTCCCGCCGTTCGGGGCTGATCGCCGCCGCGTAGCCTTCGAGCGGATCGAGCAGGTATCCCCGCTCCGCCGCGGCCACGCCGTGCGGCGCGGCCTCCGGGGGTCGGGGCGCCGGAGCTGGGGCGGTCGTGCAGGCACTTCCGAGCAGCAGGGCCAGGGCGCCGGCCAGGCCGGCGACGGCTCCGGTCCCCCTACGACTTCGCGGCCGGAGCCGTCGAGATGGTGACGATGGCATGTTTGTAGATCAGGATCTCCTTCCCCTCGCTCTCCAAGACCACGGCGAAGCGGTCGAAGCGTTTGAGCCGGCCCAGGAGCTGGCGCCCCGTGACCAGCTCGACGACCATCGTCTGCCCTTCCTTGAGGCTCTGGAAAAGGTACCCGTCCTGAATGTTGATGTTGTGCTTAGGCATTGGATCTCCCGAGACCGCTACGCTCTACGTGTTCAAGGACTGCTGCGATCCTACCCTCCAGATCCTGGACTGCGAACCAGGTGACGTCGGGCTCTTTCCGAAACCATGTCTCCTGCCGCTTGGCGAAGCGGCGCGTGGCCTGGATCGTCTCACTTGTAGCTCGCTCGAGAGACCATTCCCCCCTCACATGGAGCACGAGCTGGCGATAGCCGATGGCCTGGAAGGCGGGCAGCCGGGGGTCCAGCCCTCGACCGAGCAACGCTTCCACCTCCCGCACCCAGCCCTGTTCCAGCATCCGGGCCACGCGGCCTGCGATTTCATCGTATAAGATGCTGCGCGGGACGGTCAAACCGGCAGTTATCGCTGAGATACCTTTTTTCCCAAAGGGTTGACCGGCGATCCACGCCGAAAGCGGGCGGCCGGAAACCAGTGCCACCTCCAGCGCCCGCAGGACCCGCTGGGTATCGCCCGGGGCGAGGCGGGCCGCGGTCGCCGGATCGCGGCGGGCGAGCTCGGCGGAAAGAGTCGGCAGGCCCTCCGTGGCGAGGCGGTCGCGAAGCTCCCGCCGCACCTCCGGATCGCCCGGCGGGGTGGGGCTGATCCCGGCGAGCAGGGCACGCAGGTAGAGACCGCTGCCGCCGACGACGATGGGCAGTCGCCCCCGTCCCTCGATCGCCGCCAGGGCCTCCCCCGCCCGGCGGGCGAACTCCCCCGCCGAGTAGCGCTCGGTCGGCTCCAGGACGTCGATCAGGTGGTGCGGCACCCGCAGGCGCTCCGCAGGCCCCGGCTTGGCGGTGCCGACGTCGAAGCCGCGATAGGCCTGGAGGGCGTCGGCGCTGACGATCTCCCCGCCCAGCCGTTCGGCTAGGGCGAGCGCCAGGGCGCTCTTGCCGGTCGCGGTGGCGCCGACGATGGCGAGGATCGGGCGGGGCATGGGGAGAGAGTGTATAGCGGAGTTGGAGGAGATCCTTCACCGCGGCGCTCCCGGCGTCTCGACCCGCATCCTCCCGTCCTGCCCAAAACGCACCACCACCTCCCCCGACCGATCCGTCCGCAGGACCGGAATCCCGCGCCGGGCGAGGCGGGCCAGCACCGCGGGCGAGGGGTGGTGGTAGGGGTTGGCGAGGCCCACCGAGACGAGCGCCAGGCGAGGGGAGACGGCGTCCAGGAGGTCGTCGCCCGTCGAGCCGTTGCTGCCGTGGTGGCCCACCTTCAGGAGGTCGGCCCGCAGGGCGGCGGCGGGCCAGCGGTCGAGCATCTCCGCCTCGGCCTCGCGGCCGGCGTCGCCGGTCAGGATCACCCGCCGGCCGGCCGCCTCGGCGGCGAGGACGAGCGAGCGCTCGTTGACCTTCCGCTCGTCGCCCGAAGGCTCGCCGGCGTGGAGGACCGCCAGGCGCCAGCGCCCCACCCGCAGCGCCATCCCCGGCGTGAGCAGACGGGTGCGCACCCGGGGCAGGGTGAACAGCTCGCCGGCGCAACCGGTCGCCGGCCAGCCGGGGCCGGTCCACACCGCGTCGACCGGCAGGTGGGCGGCGAGGTCGGCCAGGCCGCCGCAGTGGTCGCGGTCGGGGTGGGTCATGACGATCGCGTCGAGGTGTCGCACCCCCTCGCCCAGGAGGGCGGGGAGGAGGACCCGGCCGCCGAAGTCGGCCCCCTCCCAGCCGCCGCCGTCGACCAGCACCGCATGCCGGCCGTCGCGCAGCAGGATCGAGTCGCCCTGGCCGACGTCCAAGAGAGCCAGCTCCCGGCCGTGCGGCACTCGGAACGGCTGGGCGAGGCCCCAGGCGGCGAGGGCCACCAGAAGAAGACCGGCGAGAGAACGGAGCCGGCCGCCCAGCAGGAGGAGGATCAGGCCGGCGGCGAGCGCCGCGGCCACGGGAACGGTGGCGAGGAGCGGCAACGACGGCCAGAGGTGCGGCCCGGCGGCGGCCGGCCAGCCGTAGGGAGCGGCCAGGGCGTCGAGGACCGGGACGGTGCGAACGGCCAGGGCCGGGGCGGCGATGGCGAGGACGGTCCAGGCGAGGGAGCCCAGGAGAGAAAGCCCGGTCCAGGGCACGGCGACGAGAGCCGCCAGGGGGGCGAGCACGGGCAGGGAGTGGAAGAGCGGAAGCGCCACGGGGAGGGCCGTGAGCATCGCCCCGAGGCTGACCGCGAGGGCGGTCCCAAGGCGCAGGGGGAGCCGGTGGAAGCGCCGGGCGAGCGGTGGGGAGAGGAGGACGACCCCCGCCGCGGCCGCTGCCGAGAGCGCGAAGGCGGGCCGCTCGACCACCGCCGGGTCCCAGAGGACGAGCAGGGCCACCGCCCAGCCGAGCCCGTTGGCCGCGGCGGGCGGCCGTTCGAGGGCGAGCGAGAGGAGGGCGAGGAGGGCCATCAGACTGGCGCGGAGGAGCGCCGGGTGGGGACCGACGAGGAGCAGATAGGCGCCGACCGCCACCGCCGCGGGAAGGGGACGCAGCCGCCGCAGGGGCCGCGGCAGGAGGCCGCCCAGGACCAGGGCGAGGGCCGCGACCAGGGCCACATGGAGGCCGGAGACCGAGAGCAGGTGGGTGAGGCCGGTGGCGGCGAGGCCGCGCCGCCAGGCGAGGGGGAGGTGCGAGGGGTCGCCGAGGACGAGCGCCCGCGCCAGGGCGAGGCCCGGGCTCTCCGGTCCGGCGGTAGGGGCGGCGGCGGCATAGGCTTCCTCCACTCGTACCCGGAGGCGCGAGGAGAGGCGGTCGAGCGGCCCCGGTCCCTCCTCGACCCGCAGCAGGAGACGGCTCTTCAATCGCATCCGCCACGGACCGGGCGGCACCGGCACCCGGTTGGCGAAGCCGGGGGAGCGGTGGAGATAGCCGCGGAGGGCGAGGCGCGAGCCATAGGGGGGCGGCGCCTCGGGACCGGGGAGGTGGACGACGATCTCCAGGCCGGAGACGCCGCCGACCTCGATCCGTTCCCCCTGGGCCAGGGAAAGCACCCGGGCGGGGGCGGACCACCCCTCCTCGTCCGGCCGCCAGTGGCCGGAGACGCGGGCCGAGACCTCGGCCGGGCGCCCGGGATCGATCCGGCGCTCGGGCCGCGCCGGCAGGCCGTGGGTCGCGGCGGCCACCAGCATCCCCGCCGCCAGGGCGGCGAGCGGCGGGCCGGCCCGCCGGCCCCAGGCGAGGCCCAGGGCGGCGAGCAGGACGAGGAGCGGCAGGGGGAGGAAGGGGAGCTGCAAGGCGAGCCAGGCACCCGCGGCCAGGGCCGCGGCAGGGACGAGGAGTGGTGCGCTCTGTATGTTCATACCCGGTGAGACGGAAAATGCCCTCCCCGATCGCTCAATCTTTTTTCCGGGTTAGAATCCCTCCCTCCACGGCTGGACCTGGACAACCCCCGACATGCCGCGCCATCCCTTTCGCAAGAGCTCCCGGCCCCGCCTCGCCCTACCGGTCCTGGGCATCCTGGGGATGGCCGGCCTCTTCCTCGCCTGCCGGCCCCGGGTCGAGCCGCTCCCCCGGGGGAGCAACATCCTCCTCATCACCGTCGACACCCTGCGCGCCGATCACCTGTCGGTCTATGGCTACCCGCGCGCCACCTCGCCGGTGCTCGACCGTCTGGCGGCCGAGGGGGTGCGCTTCGGACAGGCGGTCGTCCAGTGGCCGAAGACCACCCCCTCCTTCGCCTCGATGTTCACCGCCACCTACTCGAAGGACAACGGCATCGTGCGCAAGGTCGGAATCCCCATCCCCTGCCGCTTCGAGACGCTCGCCGAGATGCTGAAGCGTCAGGGCTACACCACCCACGCCGTGGTGGCGAACGGGGCGCTCGCCTCCGATTTCTTCTTCAACCAGGGTTTCGACACCTTCGTCGAGACCTGGAAGCTGGCTCACCCCGCGGGAACGACCGGTGCGGATCCCAACGGCGCCGAGGCGGTGACCCGGCTCGCCATCGGCCTCTTGAGCAAGCTGGCCAACGGCAAGAAGCCCTACTTCCTCTGGGTCCACTACCTGGACCCCCACTTCCCCTACTCCCCGCCGCCGCCGTACCGCGACCGCTTCCAGGGCGACCCGATGTTTCGCGCCGACTCCCGGAAGATCGACGTCGCGCCCGACAAGCCGGGGCAGCAGATGTTCGGGATCGGCAGCGACCACGTGCTGGAGGGGAGGAGCGACCTCGCCTTTTACATTGCCCGCTACGACGCGGAGATCGCCTACACCGACGCCCAGATCGGCAAGCTCCTGGCCGAGATGAAGCAGCGAAAACTCTTGGACCACACTCTGACCGCCTTCACCGCCGACCACGGCGAGTCGCTGGGCGACCACAACTACTACTTCGACCACGGGCGCTTCGGCTTCGACACCTGCCTGCGGGTGCCGCTCCTCCTCCACTATCCGGGGGTCCTGAAGCCGCGGGTGGACGCCGACCCGGTCGAGCTGTTGGACCTCGCCCCCACCCTCCTGGAAGCCGCCGGGGTCGATCTCCCGCAGGGGGTCTGGATGCAGGGACGGAGCCTGACCCCACGCCTGCGCGGCGAGAAGACACCGGTCCCCAAAAGGAAGGACGACGCCAAGCGCGGCCCGGTCGACCACCCCGGCCTCGCCTTCTCCGAGGCCGGCTGGGAGGCCAATAACAAGTGGCAGAAGATCGTGCGCGACGGCCGCTTCAAGCTGATCTTCGCCCAGACCCGCCCGGAGCAGCGCTGGATCGGCGGCGAGGGGGTGCGCTTCACTCTCTACGACGTGAAGAACGATCCCCAGGAGACGAAGAACGTCGCCGACCGCTACCCCGACGACCTGAAGCGCTTACAGAGAGAGCTCTCCAACTGGGCCGGAGCTCCCCGCTTCCCGGTCGAGATCGACACCCAGGGCGGCACCTGCGGCGGCGGCCAGCACCCGATGGACGAGCAGACCCGGGAGCTGCTGCACTCGCTGGGGTATCTGTAGCTTCTCAGCCGCCAACCTTCAAGTGCACCAGTCCGAGCGCCGCCAGGGCTGGGTCCTGGGCGAGGTGGGCCCAGGCCGCGTACTGCCTCCCCGAGGGGTGGAGGCCGTCCCCGGCGAAGGCGGAGCGGTCTCCCGCTGACCGCCGCGACTCGGGCGTGACGTCCACCCAGCGCGCCCCGGCGCGGGCGGTTTCCTCTCGGTTGATGGCGTTGAAGCGGTCGATGTCAGCCGCGATCGCCGCCCGGTCGCGGCCCTCGGCGAAGGGGGTCACCCCCCAGTCGGGGATGGAGAGCACGAGCACCCGGCCGGGCTCGCCGCCGGCCCAGCCGACGGCGCGCCGCAGCAGGTTGCGGAAGCGCTCCCGGTAGGCGGCGTCGGCCGGCGCGTCCTGGTACTGATCGTTGACCCCGATCTGGAGGGAGACCAGGGCAAACTGCCCGCGCGGCGGCTCGCGGTCCAGCGCCGCCGCCAGGTCTTCGGTGGTCCAGCCGGTCCGGGCGACGAGCACCGGCGGCTCGAAGGGCAGACCGTGCCGGGCGAGCAGGGCGGCGAGTTGCGCCGGCCAGCGCTCCGCCGGCTCGACCCCCTGCCCGATCGTGTAGGAGTCGCCCAGGGCGAGGAAGCGGGGCCGGCTCGCCGCCCGCTCCGCCCCCCGGCCGAGGCCGGAGGCGAGGAGCAGGAGCGCGGCGACGAGGGGGGCGGCGGTACGCGGCGACCTCACGATGCGATGCTCCCGCCGTTCCCCCGGCCGGCTACTTGGCCGCCTTCTGGGCCGCCGTTTGTGTGCCGCTCACCTGAAGCGTCCCCAGGGACTGTTGGAGCGCCGTATCGTAGGCGGCGAACTTCTCCTGCGGCGCGATGAGCAGGAAGATCAGGACGTCGGTCGAGCGCGGGATCGCCACCCAGTGCTGCGAGGTGGGGACCGTGCCCTTGCCGTCGATCGCGGCGCCGTTGCCCTTGCCGGTGACCACCATCCACATGGCGCGCATGCCGCCGACGTCGCGCACCTCCTGCTGCTCAACCGTGGCGCCCAGGCTGGTCTGGAAGGCCTTGACGCTGCCGGTCAGGAACGCCCGCGGGTTGACCGGCTTCGGCGGCTTCTGCCGGAAGACGGTCAGGGTGGAGGTGCCGTCCGGCGACCAGGCGCAGCAGACCTCGCCGGGGACCGAAATCGTGCTGGTGTCGGTCGCCTGGGTCCAACCGGTGGGCGCGGTGAAGCTGAAGCCGAAGGCCGCCATTCCCGTGCCGCCGGGGGCCGGGGCAGGTGCGGGGGCCGGGGCGGGAGTGCCGGCCGGCGGGGCCGGGGCAGGCGCCGGAGCCGGCTCCGGGTTGGCCGGCGGGGCCGGCGGCGGAGTCTCCGGCATCGGCGGGCTGGGCGGGGTCGGCGGCTGGGTCTGCGGGGCGGGCTGGGTCGGGGTGCTCCCCATCTGCGCCATCGCGCGCCCGGCGAGGCCGGGGCCGACGGCTAAGCCCGCCGCCAGGACAAGGGTCAAGGCTCTCTCACGAAATTGCTTCATCGGGTCCTCTCGGCCGGGGGAAAAGCGGCCCCGTTCCTTCCGGGCACCCGCGCAGGGCTCCGGCCGTGCCAGATCGCATGCAGGGGCTCTGCCAACCCGGGTCCGCTTCCGGTCCAGCGGGAGAGGATACCTCACCCCAGGGCCTCGTAGGCACTCCGCACGGCCTCCATGCCATAAAGACGCTCCAGCCGGCGGACGACGAAGTGGCCGCGCGCCAGCTCCTGGAAGTGACGCGTGAAGAGGACGTTGATGGCCGCTCCAGAGGCCGCCCCGAGGATCGGCATGGCCTCGGCGGCCACTTTCTCCGACACGGTAACGCTGAAACGGGCGGCGATCCGGGTGATGTAGCGCACCAGGACCGAAGAGCTCTCCTTGGCGATCTCGCGCTCGGCGACGACCTGGGCCGCCTCGGAGAGCGCCTTGGCGAGGAGCGAGCGGACGGCATAGTAGCTGGTCTCGGCCCCCTCCTCCTCCGGGTCGCGGGAGCGCGGCGGGCCGCCGAAGGCGAAGACCGCCAGGCAGGCGAGGCGGGTTTCGACCTCTCCCAGGTCCTCCCCCTCGCGGCGGGCGATCTCGGCGATCGAGCGCAGCATGAGCGTGGTCGAGACCGGCAGCTCGACGGCCAGGCCGGCGAGGCCGAAGAAACCGCCCAGGGCGCCGGTCACCCCGGTCAGAATGCGGTGCACCCGGTCGGCATGGCGGGGCACCGGCCGCCCGGCGGGAATGGTCTTGAGCGCCGCGTCGAGCGCCCGGTCGAGCGCCCCCTGGGCCGCCTTGTGGATCTGCTGCGACACCGCCTCCGGCAGCCGGTCCAGGGCCGCCTCGATGGGATTGCCGAGGACGGTCGCGAGCTTCCGCGCAAGACCCGGGCTCTCCAGACGGTCGCGGGCGGCCTGGAGGGATTCGAGGTCGGCGGTGGAGAGGGGGAGCGGCATGGTCGCCTATTCTACGGTAGGGGCGTCGTCCGTGGAGGCAGGGCAGGCACAGGGGCACGGCCCCTACGCTGCCCTGCCTGGACCGTCCTCCCCGAGAAAATAGGCAAAGTTGGTTTGAGCGATGAAGGTAGCAGCAGGGCAGGTAGGGGCCGTGCCCCTGTGCCTGCCCTGCGCGGGCACTAAGGGAATGCCTAAGGGACGGTCCCGTGGCAGTACGGAGCCGCCCCTACGTCCCGCTCTCCGCCTCCGGCGAGAAGAGCGACAAGACCGGCAGACCCAACCGGCCGCGCATCGCCTGGAGAAATAACCGGTCGCGCGAACGCTCCAGTTCCTCCGCGGGGAGACGGCCAGCAAGCGCCGCCAGGGTGCGCTCGACGGACTCCTTGACCGCCCGCTTGGTCGGCCCCTTGAGACCCCCCCGGGCGGCTTCGAGAAGCTCGCGGTCGAGGTCGGCCAGCCGCTCCTCGACCGCCGGGCTGCCGCCGGGGAGGGCGGCGAGGGCGGTGATCCGCTCGGTCCACTCAGGGCCCTCGGCGAGCGTCTCCGGCAGGGCGGCGGCAAGCGCGGCGAGGCGGGCGGGGATGTCGAGATCGGCGGCGCGCGCCGGACCGCGCTCGCGTTCGGCGGGGCCGGTCAGCTCGCGCAGGTGCGCCCAGGCCGCCTCGACCACCGGGGCGCAGTAGCGCAGGGAGGAGATCCGCCCCGTGGCGCCGCGCTCCCGGCGTCTCGCGAAGGCCTGCTCCAGGGCGTCGCGGACGAGGTCGAGCGGCACCCCCTCCCGGCGCCAGCGGCGGGCGACGTGCCAGTCGGCGGGCGAGAGGAGGAGCGGCGCGCCGCGCAGGGCGACGAAGATCTCCTCGATCGTCCGGAAGTAGGCGCGCTGCTCCTCGGAGTCGTCCGGCTCCGCCGCCTCGTCCGTCATCCCCGGTTCTTTTCGTAGATCAGCTTCAAACCCGCCAGGGTGAGCAGCGGATCGACCTCGCGGATGTACTTCGAGCCCGCGGCGATGAGCGGCGCCTGGCCGCCGGTCGCGACCACCGAGCGCAGGCCCGGCAGCTCGACGGTCAGCCGTTCGAGGATGCCGTCGACGAGGCCGATGTAGCCGTAGTAGATCCCCGCCTGCATGGCGTTGGCGGTGTTCTTCCCCACCAGCTCGGGGGGTTTTCGCACGTCGACCCGGTAGAGGCGGGAGGCCTGGGCGAAGAGGGCCTCGGCCGAGATCAGGATGCCGGGGCAGATGATCCCTCCCGCGTACTCGCCGGCGGCGTTGACCACGTCGAAGGTGGTGGCGGTGCCGAAGTCGACCACCACGACCGGCGAGCCGAAGCGCTCGCGCGCCGCCACGGCGTTGACGATGCGGTCCGCCCCCACCTCGGCCGGGTTGTCGTAGCGGATCGGCATGCCGGTCTTGATCCCCGGCTCGACGAACAGCGGTTTCTTGCCGAAATACCGGCGCGCCATCTGGTCGAGGGTCAGGTGAAGGGGCGGCACGACCGAGGAGATGACCACCGCCTCGGCCGCCTCGGGATCGATGCCGGCGCGGGCGAAGAGGGGGAGGAGGAAGGCGCCGATCTCGTCGGCCGTGCGCTCGCGGTCGGTCGACAGCCGGAAGCTCTCGACCAGCTCGTCGCCCCGGTAGACCCCGACCACGGTGTTGGTGTTGCCGACGTCGAGGAGGACCAGGAGGCCAGCACCGCCGGCATCGCCAGCATCGACCGGCTTCTGCGCTCGTCCCGTCATGCCGTCTCCTCCTCTGCCGCGTCATCGGCTGGGGCTGGAATCACCTCGCCGGCGGAGAGGCGCAGCTCGCGGCCGTCGACGTCGAGGAGGAGCCGGCCGTGCTCGTCGAAGCCGTGGAAGCTGCCGGTGACCCGCTCGCCTTCGAATTGGGCGGAGAGCCGGTCGCCCGGCTGATGGAGGGAGCGCTCGCGATAGGCCGCGACCGCATAGGCGGCGTCCCCCAGGTGGGTGAGCTCGCGCTCGACGGCGGCCACCAGGTCCCAGGTGAGCTGGGCGAGGGAGACGTCCGGTCCCCCTTCGAGGCGGAGCGAGGTCGCCTTGATTTCCCGCTCCGGCGGCAGCTCCTCCGCGCCGTGCCCCAGGTTGACTCCGAAGCCGAGGACCGCCAGGGCGCAGTCGCCAGGGCGAATCAGGGTTTCGATCAGGATGCCGCCGATCTTCTTGCTGGAGGCGAGGAGGTCGTTCGGCCACTTCAGGCGGGCCGGGGTGGGGAGATACGGATCGAGGCCCCGGCAGAGGCCGACGCCGACGAGGAGCGGCAGGGTCTGCAGGCGCTCCGGCTCGACCGAGAGGGTGCGCGAGGCATAGACCCCCAGGCCCGGCGGGGAGGACCAGCTCCGCCCCAGCCGGCCGCGGCCGGCGGTCTGCTCGAAGGCGAGGAAGAGCGCGTCGGGAAGCGCCTGGCACTCGCGCTCGTAGTCGGCGATCACGGCGCGGGCCAGCTGGTTGGTGGAGCCGGTCCGCTCGAGCACCATGAGGTTGTCCGGTATCTCCGGCGTACCGTGAGGCCGCAGGCGGAGGAGCTCTGCCAAATAATCGGGGAAGTCCATGCCGGCGCTCAGGCCTCTTTCCCCGCCGGCTCGCCGAGGGTCGCCTGGAGGCGCGCCCGGCGCTCCTTGAGCTCGGCGAGCTTCTTGCGGTTGCCCTCGACCACCTGGGGCGGGGCCTTGCCCACGAAGGCCTCGTTGCCGAGCCGCTCCTCGGCCCGGGCGATCTCGGCGGACAGCTTCTCGATCTCCTTCCCGAGCCGGTCGCGCTCCGCCTCGCCGAGACCGGCCGCGGTATCGGCGGCCGCCGCAGCCGCCGCCACCCCGATCTCGACTCCGGCCACCCGGTCGTGCCGGGCTCCCTCGCGCGGCAAGGTGTGGGTCGCCACCCGCTCGGCGCGGCAGAGGAAGGCGAGGAGCGGCTCCTGCTCCGCCAGGAAATCACTGAGGGAGCGGCCCGCCTCGCCGTCCTCGGCCTTCAGGGTGAGGTCGATGCCGGCCTTGGGCGAGAGCGCCAGCTCGGCGCGCATCGCCCGCACCCGGGTCACCACCTGGATCAGCACGTCCATCCCCGCCTCGACCGACGCGTCCTCCCAGGCCGGCACCCGCTCGGGGTAGGGGGCGAGGCAGATGGTCTCCGGGTGGATGGCCTCGTGGCCGGGGAGGCGCTGCCAGACCTCCTCGGTCAGAAACGGCATGACCGGATGGAGCAGGCGCAGGCTGCGGTCGAGGACGGAGAGGAGCACCTCCCCTACCCGCGGCCGTGGCGCCTCGCCCGAGAGGGCCGGCTTCGACAGCTCGATGTACCAGTCGCAGAGGTCGCCCCAGAAGAAGTGGTAGAGCCGGTTGCAGGCCTCGTCGAAGCGGTAGGTGGTGAGGCGCTCCTCGACCTCCCCGGCGACCTTCGACAGCCGGGAGAGGATCCAGCGCTCGGGCGCCGCGAGCCCGGTCGAATCCAGGTTCGCCGCGACCTTCGCCTCTCCCACCCGCGCCAGGCCGAAGCGCGCCGCGTTCCAGATCTTGTTGCCGAAGGCGCGGTAGCCGGCGATCTGATCGCGGTTGAGCGGGATGTCCCGTCCCGGGCTGTCGAGCGCGGTCAGGGTGAAGCGCACGGCGTCCGCCCCGTACTCGGCGACCAGGTCGGCGGGGTCGAGGACGTTCCCCTTGGTCTTCGACATCTTCTCGCCCGCCGCGTCGCGCACCAGGCCGGTCAGGTGGACGGCGGAAAACGGCACCTGGTCGGTGAAGTGGAGGCCCATCATCACCATCCGCGCCACCCAGAAGAAGAGGATGTCGTGGCCGGTGATCAGCACGTCGGTCGGATAGAACGTCGCGAGATCCGCCGTCTTCTCCGGCCAGCCGAGGGTCGAGAACGGCCAGAGGCCGGAGGAGAACCAGGTGTCGAGCACGTCCGGGTCCTGGGTCAGCCGGTCGGTACCGGCCTGCTCGGCCGCCTCCGCGGCGGTGCGGGCGACGAAGCAGCGGCCCGTCTCGTCGTACCAGGCGGGGATCTGGTGCCCCCACCAGAGCTGGCGCGAGATGCACCAGGGCCTTATGTTCGACAGCCAGTGCTCCCAGGTCTTGCCGTAGGTGTCGGGCACCAGCCGGAGCCGGCCGTCGTGGAGGGCGGCGAGCGCCCGGCCGGCCATCCCCGAGACGTCTAAGAACCACTGGGTCGAGACCAGCGGCTCGATCGGCTCGCCGCTCCGCTCGCTGTGGCCGACGTTGTGCACGTGGTCCTCGATCTTCACCAGGTAGCCCTCGGCCTTCAGCCGCTCGACCACCTTGGCGCGGGCCGCGAAGCGGTCGAGGCCGGCGAAGCCCTCCCCCGCCTCGGCGGACATGTGACCGGTGCGGTCGATGACCGAGATGCCGGGCAGGCCGTGGCGGCGGGCGAGCTCGAAGTCGAACGGGTCGTGGAACGGGGTGATCTTGACCAGGCCGGTGCCGAACTCCTTTTCGACTGCCGGATCGCCGACGAAGGGGAGCCGCCGGCCGACGAGCGGCAGGAGCGCGGCGCGGCCCTCTAGGTGCCGGTAGCGCTCGTCCTCGGGATGGAAGGCGACCGCGGTGTCCCCCAGCATCGTCTCCGGCCGGGTGGTGGCGACGACGATGTGCTCCCCCTCCGCTCCTCCCTCGACGGGATAGGCGATGTGGTAGAGCTTGCCCTGGACGGTCTTGGTCTCGACTTCCAGGTCGGAGACTGCGGTTTCGAGGACCGGCGACCAGTTGACCAGGTACTCGCCGCGGCGGATGAGCCCCTCGTCGTAGAGCCGCACGAAGGCTTCGCGCACCGCCTGGGAGAGCCCCTCGTCGAGGGTGAATCGCTCGCGGCTCCAGTCGCAGGAGGCGCCGAGGAGGTCGAGCTGCTCACGGATGCTGCCGTGGTACTGCCGCTTCCATTCCCAGGTCCGCTCGAGGAAGCGCTCCCGCCCCAGCGCCTTGCGGCAGGTCCCCTCGCTCTGCAGCAGGCGCTCGACCATGAGCTGGGTGGCGATCCCGGCGTGGTCGGTGCCGGGGAGCCAGAGGGCATTCTTTCCCCGCATCCGCTGCCAGCGGGTGAGGAGGTCCTGGAGGGCGGTCTGGAGGGCGTGGCCGATGTGGAGCTTCCCCGTCACGTTGGGGGGCGGGATCATGAGGCAGAACGAGGGCTTCGAGGACGGCGCCTCGGCGACGAAGTACCCCGCCGCCGCCCAGCGCCGCTGCCAGGTGCCCTCGTAGCTTCGCGGATCGAACCGCTTGTCCATTTCTTCGCTCGTGGTGCTCACGCCGCCCGTCCTTTCCCGTGAAGGGGGATCATACTGCCGCCCTCCCGAGAGAGCGAGGAGGGTGGATTCTATCCTCGATCTCCCTGTCGAGGTGGGGGCTTCCCGGTGGCACGCGGTGGCACGGGGTAGAGACGCCCAGCCGCTACCACCGGCCTTTCCTTGCCCTCGAACGCCAGGGCGTCTCCAGCGCCGCCGGGTCGGAAGCGTTCCCGGCCTGCGGAGACTGTGGTAGCGGCTGGTCGTCTCTACGAGCTCCCCGTGGCGGCTCTGCTCCCTGGGAACGCCGGCGTCCTCGCCGGCTCTATCTTCCCACCGCCCACCCAGCCGGCGGGACGCCGGCGCTCCCAGGGAAAAATCGGAACTCTGGAACGCTCTGCGCTTTCTGCCGCCGCGCCCGGGTGCGCGCTGAAGTACACTGGTTTGAGGCGCACGGTCGTGGGCGGCGCGACCTCAAGGTCAAACGATTCCTGAAGTAGCTACCATGAACGGGACCAAGAGCAGTTTCTTCCTCTGTATCAAGAATCGAGGCTACGCAGCCTCGCTCCAGGTCCGGACCGTGTACCGGGCGATCAGCGATCCTGAAGCAGAGGCCCACGGCATGCTCCGAATCGTCGATGAGTTCGGTGAGGACTATCTCTTCCCCACAGGGCTCTTCGTCCCGATCGAAGTCCCGGAGGCGGCCGCGCACGCCTTTGCGGGCGCCGCCTAAACGGGGCCCTTCCCTGCCCGCCGCCCCTTTGGGGCAGGCCGTTCGACTCGGATTCATTTCCTCTCGGCGCTCATTGGACCTGTGCTACCTTCGGGGGCGGTCCCAAGGGGTCCCAAGCGCTGGCCGGTGTGGCGGTCGCCTCTTGGATCCGGGTTGCCCGCGGCGCGCGGCGCCCCTCCCGCCTGAGCTGGGGGACGCTCCCCCCAAGTTGGGGAACCCTTCCCCCAAACTGGGCAACGCTTCCCTCAAATCGGGCGACCCTTCCCCGATTTGGGGGAGCTCTTCCCCGAAATCGGGCGACGCTTCCCCCATCTTGGGGAACTCTCCCCCAATTTGGGGGAACGCTTCCCCAACTTTGGGGAACTCTTCCCCGAAATTGGGCAACCCTTCCCCAACTTCGGGGAACCCCTCCCCGAAATCGGGCAACCCTTCCCCAAAGTTGGGCAACCCTTCCCCAATTTCGGGCAACCCTTCCCCAATCTTCCCGGTGGTCTTCGCAAGGAATCCGTGCCGCGGGGTAGAGGCGCCCAGCCGCCACCCCAGTCTCCCTGGGAACGCCGGCGTCCTCGCCGGCTCTTCCTTCCTCCGCCTGGCCGGCGGGACGCCGGCGTTCCCAGGGAAAGAACGGACCTCTGGAACGTTCTACGCCTTCTACCGCCGCGCCCAGCAGAAGGGAGGCGGAAGGGGAAGGGGATTTTCTTTCGATCCGCCGGTTGCCGGTTCAGACCGAAAGCGGTAACGCCGCCTAACGAGGATTCAGCGGAGGTCCCTCCCGGCCTCCCTCTACCCCTCATCCGGCGGCCAAAATGGGGAGCTGTACGGTCAAAATGGGGAGCTGCACGGCAGAAAGTGGGGAGCTGCACGCCGGGAGAGGGGGATTCTGACCTGAAATGGGGGGCTCCCTCTTCAGAATTGGGCAGCTCCAGGCCGGGAGAGGGGGATTCTGGGGCAAGATGGGGGAATCCACGCCAGAAGTGGGGGGATTCTGAGGAAAAGTGGGGCAACCCAATCCAGAAATGGGGAGATCCAAATCAGGAGACCGGGATTCTGGCGAGGGATGGGGCAACCCAATCCAGAAATGGGCAGCTCCACGCCAGGAGCGCTGGGTTCGGATGAAAAGATGGGGCAACCCACTGGAAGGGCGAGGGTATCGGTGGCCGGAGGGCGCTTGCAGGGGACGACCACCCTATCCGGAGACGTCACGCGGTCCCCATGGACTGCGAAGGGTATCGTTCAGGACCTGTGACGTCTCTACCGCCTTCGCCGAACCTCGGATCGTATCCGGGCCGACGACCGTCCCGCCGACTACTCGACCTGCCCCTCGAGCTGCCGCAGGCGGTCCTTGATGACCACCTCGGCGAGGTCGGGGACGACCTCCCAGGCGACGTCGCGGACGACCTTGTCGCCGAGCAGCTCGACGAGCCGACGGGCGATGCGGTCGACGTCCTCGTCGCTCAGCCGGTCCGATGGGGCGGCGGGGAGGTTGACGGCGCCGACGCCGAGACCGGCGGCGGGCGCGACGACCGGCGGCGGAGCCGGAGCGGCCGCCCAGTCCGGCAGGTCGGGGAGGGCTTCGTGCTCCGTCGCGTGGTCCTCGATGCGGTGTTCCACGGCGGAGAGGCTGTCGACCAGGGGAGCGGCGCCGAAGGGCACTCCGACGCGCTCCTCGAAGGTCGGCTCCGGCGGCGGCAGCGGGGGCGGCGCCGAGGTCCAGGGGTGGGACTCCTCTCTGGCGATCGGCTCGAAACCGGTGTCCAGACCGCCCGTGCCGAAGGCGAAGGGCTCCGCCGCCGGCGACGGTGCCGGCGGTGGGGTGGGAGCGCCGAAGCCGGAGTGCTCCTCGATCGGAAGGAACGATTCGTCCAGGACGAGGTCGTCGGCCGGCTCCAGCTCGAAGACCGGCTCGTCCGCCGGCGAGGCCTCCTCCGGCTGCCAGGCGAAACCGGCGGTGGCCGGCGAGGGAGGAAGCGGCTCGGGCTCGGCCTCCAGCTCGAACTCCGCCCAGGACGACGCCGCCGGCGCGGGCGCCGAGGTGGGCAGCGAGAGGGTCGGGAGGGGGGCGACCGGGGTGGGGACGGTGGGCTGGGCGGTGAAGGCCGAAGTCGCTGCGGGCGCGGGAGCCGCCGATGCCGCCGATACCGCCGACGGCATGGCGCCAGGGGGCTGGTCGATCAGCTGCTGGACGAGGTGCAGGAGCTCCTGCGAGTCGAACGGCTTCTTCAGGAACGCGTCCGACCCGGCGGCGCGCGCCTGGGCCTCGTCGAAGGGTTCGAAGGTCCCCACCAGGAGGAGGACCGGCACGTGGGGCTTCAGGGCCTTGGCGCGCCGGCAGACCTCGTAGCCGTTGGCGCCCGGCATGTGCACGTCGGCGATGATGAACTCGGGCTGGAGTTGGGGCAGGAGCGCCACCGCCTCGTCGCCGTTGCTGACCGCGGTGACCTCGAAGTCCTCGTCCATGAAGGTCAATTCGATGACCTTCTGGATGGTGACGCTGTCGTCGGCCAGCAGAATACGTCGGCTCATGAACCCTCCCGGTTACGGGGACTACGCTAGCACCGCCGTAGGCAGCTCGTCAAACCCTTCAGGCAGCGTGGGTTACGACAGAGGCCGGGGTTTCGGTCAGGCGGCGGCGAAACGATCCTTGAAACGGTCCTTCAGGTACTGGACGATATCCTTCGTGGACGTGCCGGGCAAGAAGATCTCGTCGATGCCGGCGTTCTTCAAGCCCGCCTTGTCCTGGTCCGGGATGATGCCGCCGGCAAAGACCAGGATGTCGCCGGCTCCCTGTTCGTGCAGCCGGCGGGTGATCTCGGGCAGGAGGACGTTGTGGGCGCCGGAGAGGATCGAGAGCCCCACCGCGTCCACGTCCTCCTGGAGGGCGGCGGTGGCGATCTGCTCGGGCGTCTGGCGCAGGCCGGAGTAGATCACCTCGAAGCCGGCGTCGCGCAGAGCCCGCGCCACCACCTTGGCCCCCCGGTCGTGCCCGTCGAGGCCCGGCTTGGCGATCAGGATGCGCAACCTCTTCTCCGTCATGGGGCGGGATTGTAGCAGAGGGGAGCCCCCGGCCCGGCGGGGCCGGGGGCCGATCTGAGGGGGGGCTACTCGCCGGAGACGACCGCCTGGTTGATGAAGATCTGGGTGCTCGCCGAGGGCTCGAGGGTGACCTGGATGGTGTTGAGCCCGGCCCGCAGCAGGCTCTGCGGGATCTCCCAGCTGTAGGGATGGAAGTTGGGGTTGGTGTCCTTGTAGCCCGCGACGAAGGGCCGGTTGTTGACCGTGATCGAGAGCGGGCAGTTGGCCTTGCCGCCGACCAGCGAGGCGCACAGGCTCAAGGTGAGATCGACCGGGATCGCGGTCGCCAGGGAGACGTCGAAGAGCAGGAAGCCGCCGTTGGTGAGCAGCGACCAGGTCTTGAAGTCGGAGCGGTAGCCGGCGCCGCTGTGGGCCTGGAGCCAGAACTGCGGCGTCCGGTTGGGCTCCGGCACCGAGAGGTCGACCGTCTCGATCGGCAGGACCGCCTGGTCGACGGTGGTGGCGTTGATGAAGAGCTGGGTCGACGCCGAGGCGTCCAGGGTCACCTGGATGCGGTTGTCGCCGGCGTGGAGCAGGGCGGCCGGGATCGTCCAGGACACCGGATGGAAGTTGTCGTTGTGGTCGCTGTAGCTCTTGACGAAGGCGGCGCCGTTGACCGTGATCGAGATCGGGCAGTTGGACTTGCCGTCGACCAGCGACGCGCACAGGTGCAGGGTGAAGGCGACCGGAATGGCCTCCGAGAGGTTGAGGTTGAAGAGCATGAAACCGCCGTTGACGAGGAGCGACCAGGTCTTGAAGTCGGCGCGGTAGCCGGCGCCCTGGTAGAGCGGCAGCGACAGCTGCGCCGTCGCCTTGGGATCGGGGACCTTGAAGTCGATCGTCTGTTTGGGCAGGATACCGGCGCTGACATCGGGCTTGACGGCTGCTACGGACATGGGGGAGTTTCTCCTGTTTCCATCACGTTTTCGTTGCGCCCCGCCGATCTGACGGGGGCGGGCTTGATCGTTTTGCGACCCGGGCTGCGTCAACGGCTCAGAGCAAGGTTCGGGCCAACGGAAAAACGTTTCGTTTAGCAAGGGCTAGGGGGAAGGGAGAGGACCTTGCCGCTATGTCGAACTATGTCGGCCGACGGTCGGGGTTGTGTCGGACGGTGTCGCCGGCCGCCGGCCGCGGCGGACCGGCGGCCCTCTCCCCGGGAGGCAGGGGTTGGTAGGAGGCTTGCAGAAGGGCCTGGCATCCGCGTTCGTCTTCAACCTGCCGCTCGCGGCGAGCGGCCCGGAAAAGGAGGAGTTCCATGATTGCAGTCGCAGGCAACCCGGCCACGGTGTCGGTCCCCGTGGCGGTGACCTACGATTACCAGAGCGGCGGCGTCCAGATCGCGCCGCCCGGCCTGACGGTGGACGCGGCGACCGTGATCAGCCTCACGATCACGACCGTCAACCAGGGGTCCGGCGAGCCAGCCTCGTTCTACGGTTTCAATACGTCGCCCAACTGGCCGGCCAGCCTGAGCATCGTCCTGTCGAGCGTCGAGATCCAGATCACCGATCCGGGCATGCCGGCGGGTGACTTCACCTTCAACCCGCTGCTCCGAGCCACCGGCGCGCCGATCACCACGCCCGTGGTCCTGAACCTGACCAACGTTTGAGCCACCGAGGACGAGACCCATGAGGAAAACGCATACGATCGTCGTCTACTACGACTACACGGCCGGCACGATCACCTACAGCACCAAGGAGGTCGTGGTCAAGAAAAACGCCATCGCCAGGATCAGCGTCGAGCTGGTGACGCTGAACGTCGGTGCCAACGGGCCGGCCTGGTTCACCGGGATCAGCTTCTCGGCCAGCTGGTCGCCGACCATGACCCTCAACATGACCCAGCATCAGATCCTGATCGAGAACCCGAACATCACCAAGGAGGCCCACGGCATCTTCGGGTTCACACCCCTCGTCCATCCCACGGGCATGCTGATCCGCCGGGATCCGGATCCCACGATCTTCAACGAGCCGATCATCGGGGCCGCCCAGGGCCATCGGCACGAGAAGGAGCGCCGCGCGGCCTGAGCGCCGTTCTAGGCCTGGACCTGCAAACAGCAACCGCCGCTCACGCCAGCGGCGAAAACCGAAAGGAATCCTTCATGATCGACCAACTCTCGCCCGCCGTTACCGTAGACGCCGAAACGACGCTGCCGCAACTCGCCGTGGAGGTCGACTACGACGCCACGAGCGGCACGGTGACGTACAAGAGTGGCGACCGGTCCGGCAACCCGTTGACGCTGCCGCTGCTCACCGAGCCCACGGTGGTCGTCGTGACGCTGACCGGGGATCCCACCGCGTTCTCCAGCTTCAATTTCGACTCCGACGCCTGGAGCGACCAGCTGGTGACCAGCTTCACCAGCGCCGCGTTGCAGATCACCGTTCCACCGGCTCTCGGGGGCAACTTCAAATTCACCCCGCAGATCACGGGAGAAAACGATGGACCGGGGAGCCTCACGCTGCAGGTCGCGACGACGGGAGAGCCCAGCGAAAACGAACCGCCCAACCCGCAGATCATCCTGGTGACCTACGACCCGACGCCACCGAAACCGCGGATCCGCTTCGACCCTGACTCGCTGACCGTGGCGAAGGACCAGGATGGCACGATCATCCTGAAAAGCGCGACCCAGGGGTTGATCTTCAAAGGTTTCCTGCCGGTGCTCACCGCCAAGAGCGGCCTCTCCGCCTGGGCCGTCACCATGACCGTCACGATGGCCGGAGACACCATTACGATCAACGACCCGAACGCCACGCAGGCCGGCAAAGGGCAGCCGATCAACGGGATCTACGGGTTCAGCCTCGCCTGGGACTTCCAGAGCGGGCCCCTGGCCACGCGGAATCCGGACCCGACGATCTTCAACGAGCCGATTATCGGCTAGCGCCGGGGGTCGCACCGTGGGTCGTGCCGGCAAGAGCCTTCGCCGTCCGCGGCTTCAAGAGCGCCGCGAACTCCGGGGAGCTTCGCAGGGGGTCGTACCAGGGCAGGGTGAACCAGACCGGCTCGACCCCCTGCTCGAGGGCTTTCGCGGCTTTGTCCAGAGCCGAGGACTGGTCGCCGATCAGGGTGTAGACCAGCGCGGCCTCCTGGGCCGCCTGGGCGTTGCCCTGGCCGAGGACGAGGACCCGCTCCACGGCCCCGGCGGCCTGCCGCCGCTCGCCGAGATGGGCGAGCGCCTGGGCGCGGATCGATTGCAGCTGCCAGTCGGTGGCGGCGGCGGGCTCGGCCGCGAGACGCGCCAGGAGCTCGCGGTAGAGGACCTCGGCCCCCGGCCGGTCGCCGCGCAGCAGGCGGGCATCGGCGAGGTTCAGGGCGACGACGGGATTGTTGGGGGCTTTTTGAGCCGCCTGGCGGAAGCGCGCCTCGGCTTCCGGATAGCGCCGCAGCAGCAGATCGCAGAGGCCTAAGTTGACCAGGGCCGGGACCTGGGGAGCGCGCGCGACGAGCTCGCCATAGAGCTCGGCGGCGCGCTCCGGGTTGCCGCTCTGGAGCTCGACCTGGGCGAGGAGCGAGCGGGCCTGGTAGAGGCTCGGCAGGCGGGCGAGGAGCCCCTGGAGGTCACGGCGGGCGGCCTCCCCCTCCCCCAGCCGGTACTCCATGTCGGCCAGCTTCAACACGTTCTTCCAGGCGGGCCGGCGGCGGACCGCCTGCCGCATGAGGTCGAGCGCCGGCCGCGCGGCACCCTGCTTTTCGAGCAGGCGCGCCCTGAGCACGGCGCCCTCGGCGTCTCCCGGCTGCAGCCGGTCGAGGGCGGCCAGGGCGGCGGTGGCCTCGTCGAGCTGGCCGCCCGCGAGGGCGATCTCGAAGAGCTTGGAGAGGGGACGCGGATCGGTGGGGCCGAGCTGGCGCGCGGTCGCCAGGGCGGCGGCGGCGGCCTTCAAGTCCTCCGGGTCCCGCTTGAGGACGAAGCGCAGCTGGAGGATCTCGGCTTCCAGGAGGCGGGCGTCCAGGAAGGAGGGCGAGCCGCGCTCGATCGGCGCCAGGCGGGCGAGGAGCGAGTCCAAGGGCAGGTCCTGGCGCCGCGATTCGAGCTCGGCGCGCAGGCGCAGGTACTCGGCGTAGTCCGCCGGCCGGACGTCGAGCTGCGGCGCCTCTTGGCGCCAGCCGCGATCCGGATAGGCCTGGCGCAGGTTGCCGGCGACCGCCTCGGCCAGCAGGTAGGGCTGGTCGACCGGCGCCTCGAAGCTCTGCGTCCAGCGCAGGCTGCCGTCGGCTCCCTGCACCCGGGCGAGGGTGACCTGGCAGGTCACCGGGTCGCAATCCAGGCGGGAGGTGAGGACGTCGCCCGCCGCCACCGCCCGCGCCACCGCCCGGGGTGGACCCGGCACCGGGTCCACCTGCTCGGGGCTGAGCGGCGAGACCCCGTCGAGCGCGAGGAGGCTGCGCAGGAGGGCGACGCGGAGGCCCGAGGCCAGGAAGTCCATCCCGGGGAGGTCCGCGCCGCGGCCCACCTGCGGCTTGAGCACCGCCACGTAGAGCCGCTCCCGGCCGCTTCCATGCAGGCGGACCCAGACGATGCCGCCGAGCGTGCCGAGCGCCAGGGCGAGGAGAGCCACTCCGGCGAGACCGCCAAGCTTCCACCGGGTACGCCAGGGCCGGGGCGGGGGGAGGGGGTCGAGCGCCGCGGTCAAGCGGACCGGCGCCAGCTCGGTCGGCGCCGACTGGGTGAGCGGCTGCCCCTCGACCAGGGTCGGCAGCTCGGCGGCGGGGTCGGTCTTCCCCGGACGCCAGGGCGACGAGCGGGAGGAGGAGGGCGGCCAGCCGGCGAGGCCGGCGAGCTCCGCCGCCACCTCCTCGGCGCTCGGCGGCCGGCGCGCCGGGTCTTTCTCCAGGAGGCCGTCGAGGAGAGCGGAGAGCACCGCCGGGATCTCCGGCCGCCGCTCGGCGGCCGGGCGCTGCCGGGCGGTGCAGATGTTGGTGAGCGTTTCGAGCACCGTGGCCGCGGCGAAGGGCGAGTCGCCGGTCAGCGCCTCGTAGAGCAGGCTGCCGAAGGAGAAGAGGTCGGAGCGGCCGTCGACCGGCAGACCGCGCGCCTGCTCGGGCGACATCGAGCGGTAGGTGCCCAAAATCGTGCCGTCGAGCGACAGGGAGGTCTCCCCCGCCGCGGCATCCTCGGCCAGGGTCCGTTTGGCGAGGCCGAAGTCGAGGATCTTGGCATGCCCCGTCTCGGTCACCATGACGTTCTCGGGTTTCAGGTCGCGGTGGACGAGGCCGCGGGCGTGGGCGGCGGCGAGCCCTTGGGCGACCTCGACCCCCAGACGGAGGGCACGCGGCAGGTCGAGGGGGCCGCCCTGGAGGAGGCTCGCCAGGGTCTGCCCGGTGACCAGCTCCATAACGATGGCATCGCCTGAAGGCGTCTCGACGATGTCGTGGATCTGGACGATTGCGGGATGGTTGAGCGAGGCCGCGGCGCGCGCCTCGCGGCGGAAGCGCTCGCGGGCCCGGGCGTCGCCCGCCGCCTCGGGACGGATGAGCTTGACCGCCACCGGGCGGTGCAGCCGCTCGTCGAAGGCGCGGTAGACCTCCCCCATGCCGCCGCGCCCCAGCCGCCCCTCCAGACGGTAGGGTCCCAGCCGCTCCGGCGGCGCCAGAGTCATCCGCCCTCCGGTGTCGCCGCGGTGATCACGGTCCGAGCAGGCCGAGCTGTTTCATGCGCCGCTGCAAGCCGCGTTTCGAGACCTCCAGGCCCTCGACCATCCGGTCGAGGTCGCCGCCGCACTGCTCGAACCAACGCTCGATCTCCTGGCGGGAGAGCGCCGCCGCCTTGCGAAACAGGGGACTGTTCTCGATTCTATCGTACAGCGAGGTCCGGGCGATGCCGAGCGCCGCCGCGGTGGGCTGCAGGCGGAAGCGGTGCGCCCGCAGGGCGGCGAGGAGCGCCTCGTCGGAGATCTCCTCGGCGCGCCGGTAGGCCCGGCGCGGCGCGCGGGCCGCCGATGCCGGCAATGCCGCCGAAACCGGCGGGGCGGCGGTCGACTCGAGATCCGGCGGCAGCGGGGTCGGCGAGCCCGCCGAGGCGGCGAGGAGGCGTTCCAGCCAGTCGCCCTTCGGCACCTCGGGGGCGTCGCGGCCGGCGACGACGATCCGCCGCGCCACGTTCTTCAGCTGGCGGACGTTGCCCGGCCAGTCGTAGCCGGCGAGGTAGGCGACCGGCGGGGCGGGCAGCCAGGGCCGCTCGTCCGGCCGGTGGAAGGCGAGCCGGTCCTCCTGCCCGAGGGCGGCCAGCTCCTGGCGCAGGAAGTGGAGGAGGAGCCGCCCGATGTCGTCCCTGCGGCGGGCGAGCGTGGGGACCTGGATCTCGTAGCCGGCCAGCCGGTGGAGGAGCGGGGCGCGGAAGCGGCCGGCGGCCACGGCCGCTTCGAGCTCGGCGTCGGTCGCGGCGATCACCCGCACGTCCACCCGCCGCATCTCGTCGCTCCCCACCGGCTGGATCTCGCCGCTCTCCAGGGCGCGCAGCAGCAGGGCCTGGATCTCGAGGGGGGTCTCCCCCACCTCGTCGAGGAAGAGGGTGCCGCCGTCGGCCTGGCGGAACCACCCCTCCCGCTTGCGCTCGGCCCCGGTGAAGGCGCCGCGGGCGGCGCCGAAGAGCTCGGCGGCGGCGAGGGACGGCGGGATGGCCCCCATGTTGACCGCCAGGTAGGGTCCGCCGCGCCGCGGTCCGGCCTCGTGGAGAGCGCTGGCGACCAGCTCCTTGCCGGTGCCGGTCGCGCCGCGCAGGAGGACGGGGACGGGGAGGGCCGCCACCCGTTCGATCTCCCGCCGCAGCTGGACGATCGCGGCGCTCTCCCCCACCAGGCCGAACGACGGCATCCGCAGAGCGCCCAGAGGGTCCAGGAGGTGGAGCAGGAGCACCACCCGGTTGGCGAGGAGGAGCACGGCGCCCCGCTCGACGTCCGCCGCGGTGAGCTCCCGTGCCTCCGGCACCGGGACGCCGTCGAGGACCACGGAGGTGTGCGTCTCGCCGCACGCCAGCCGGATGGAGCCGGGGGCGGCGCCGCGTTCCAGCCGGATGGGGCTGCGGCTCAGATAGGGGTCGGCGAGCGGCCGGGCGACCGTCTCCCCCGGCTGGGCGAAGACCGGCTCGCGCCGGGAGATGCCCTCGGGCCGGCCGGAGGCCAGGGCGGTCAAGGGGGCCTGCTCCCCGACCCGCGACAGGTCCGGATGCCAGAGGACGGTGAGCCCAGGGAGAAGCTGGAAGCCGGTGCTCAGGCGGCTGGCGCTCTGGGGCCGGGTCTCGGCCTCCAGCTGTCGTTCGACCATCGGCGAGTTGGACACGCCGGCAGTGTAGCCAGGGCTGGAAAAGGGGGCAAGGCTTCAGAGCGCCCAGATCAGATAGGCGCCGTCCTGGTAGACCAGCCGGGCCCGGGGATCGCGGGCGAGGCGGGCGGCCAGGGGGGCATAGACCGGCATCCGCCAGACGGTCACGTACTTCGCCCGGAAGCGGTCGCGGATCGCGGAGACCGGATCGGCGTTCTTCCCCAGGGCGACGTCGACGTAGGTGGTGAAGAGCGCCGGGTCCTTGACGTAGAAGAAGGTCGGGTCGAGGGCGACCAGCGACTGGAGCCGGGGGGCGTAGTAGAGGAGGGGGGCCGAGTCGCCCCACTGGGCGGTGAACACCCGCTCCCCCGGTCGGCCGTTCTCCCCCAGCCAGCGCGCCATGTCCTGCGGCGCAGTGCTGCCGAAGCCGCGGCTGCGGACGAGGTCGCCGGTCCACAGGGCAGCGCCGGCGAGGACGAGGACGGCGATCCAGAGGACCGAGCCGACACCCCGGGGCCGGGCGTCCCGCCGCGCCTTCGGGTTCTCCGGAGCGTTTTCCGCCGCACGAGTGGCCACCAGGGCGAGAGCCAGAAGGCCGAGCGGCGCCCCCACCTCCAGCAGGCGCTGGAAGGCGAGGCTCCCGGCGAGCAGGAAGGCGGTGGCGAGGATAGCCGTCGTGATCGTCGCCCGGGTGCGCAGGGGCGGGTAGCGGAAGAGCAGGGCGAGGGCGAGCGCCGGAGCGAGGAAGGCCGGCCACTGCTCGAGGAGGAGCCCGAGGCCCGGCGGGGTCAGCTCGACTCCGGCCACCGCGGCGAGGGCGGCGCTCCCACCCCCCGCCGACTGGAAGGGGACGACGGCGTTCTGCAGCCAGAGGAGGCGAAAATTCTCCGGGAAGTTGGGATGGACGAGCTGCCCGAAGAGCCAGCCCCCGGCCGTCCAGGCGAGCGGCCGCCAGAGGAGTCGCCGGTCGGCCCCGCCCGGGACCAGCCAGCCGGCCACCGCATAGACCGCGGCAAAGGCGACCGCCACCCAGCCCGCCGTGTGGGTGAGGCCGAAGAGGGCGGCGACGACGCACAAGGCGAGCCCGGTGCCGATACGGGTTCGGCTTGTCTCCCCCTCTCCCGGTGGGAAGGGGGGGCGGTGGGGAGAGGGGGTCGGGGGGTGAGGGACTGGGTCGCCACCCAGGAGGATTCCCAGCACCAGCACCGAGAAGCCCACCATGAAGACATGCGGCCGGCACATCGAGATCCGGAAGACGAAGAGCGGTCCCAGGGCGGCCAGGCCGAGGAGGAAGAGGGGGGCGTAGGGGACGCGCAGGCGCTTCAGGGTCCAGGCGAAGGCGGCGACGAGGAGGAGCTGCCCGAGGAGCGCTCCCAGGGTGCCGGCGGTGGCGACGGGTAAGCCGGAGAACGGCAGCAGGAGGAGATGGAAGAGGATCTCCTTGTCCGCGTAGTGGTCGGCGAGAATGGAGAACGGGGTCCAGGGGGAGCCGCGCAGGGGGAAATGGGCGGCCAGCTGGCGCGCGATTCCCAGGTGGTAGTATTCGTCGTAAGACCACGGATCGGGCGAGCCCAGGCGCGCCGAGGCGAGGAGGAAGAAGGCCACCAGGCCGGCCAGGCCGAGCTGCAGCCGCTGCCGGCGAGGGCTGGGGATGCCGGCGACCGGCACCGGCGGGGCGGTCGGCCGCGCGCGTTCCTCTCGGCGCTCGCGCCGGGATCGTTTGGCGTCGGTGGGCATCGGGGCGAGAGTCTATCCGAGCCGGTGGTCCCGGGAGCGCGGGTGCTTTCCGCCGGCGGCCGGCCCGGGCGTCTGGGCCCGGGCCGGCACGACGGAAGGAGGAGGAAGGAGGAGAGAGGGGAGGAGATTACTGTTCCATGCCGCGGGGCCCGCGGTGGCCCATGCCGTGCTCCTGCTGCAGGGTCTGGAACTTCTGGAGCTGGTCCGGGGTCAGGAGGGCGGCGAAGCTCTGGCTGAACTTGTCGTGCGCCGCCTTGACCTGCCGCTGGGTGGCATGGGCGGCGATCATCAGCCCGCCCACCGTGGCGGCGTCGGCGCCCGAGTCGAGGGCGTTCTTGATCGCCTGGTGCTTCTGATGCAGGTCGGCGAAGAGCGGCTGGACGGTGGCCTGGAGCTCGTCCTGGAGCGGCTTGGCCGCGGTCTTCTGGTCGTCGGTCAGGGCGAGGGCCTTGGCCAGATGATCGAAGTGGTGCGCGGGGCCGGCGGTTCCGGCGGCGGTGGCGGCGGCGTGGTGGGGGCCTCCGGCGAAGGCCGGAGCCACGGCCAGGGCGGCCAGGGTCAGAAGACAGAAAAGAAGGGTGAAGCGTTTCATCGGTGGTCTCCTTTGAGAGTCTTGAAGGGCGCCGCCTCTCCGGTCGGCACCGCTACTGAGGATCGTAGGGGGACTTGGCTGGCAAGTCCTCAAACTGGCGCAAAAGCTTTGTAAGGCTACTGTAAGGCCTCAGCCGACGAACTTGTAGCCCAGGCGGTGGACGGTGACGACGTACTGCGGCCGCGAGGGCAGGGGCTCGATCTTCTGGCGCAGGGAGGCGACGTGCACGTCGACCGTGCGGGTATGGGCCGAGGCGCCGTAGCCCCAGACCTGGTCGAGCAGCTCGTCGCGCGACACCACGAGGCCGCGGTTCTCGATCAGGTGGCGCAGGAGCTTGAGCTCCAGGGCCGAGAGCGCCAGGGGGTCGCCGTCCCGCGTCACCTCGGCGCGCCGGAAGTCGACCTCGACGTCGCCGAAGGCGTAGACCCCGGTCGCCGGGGCGATCGGGGTGCGCGCCCGGCGCAGCAGGGCCTCGACGCGGGCGAGGAGCTCGATCATCTCGAACGGCTTGGTCAGGTAGTCGTCGGCGCCGAGCTTCAGGCCGACCACCCGGTCGGTCACCTGGGTGCGGGCGGTGAGCATGAGGATGGGCACCGCGACCCCGCGCTGGCGCAGGTCGCGGCAGACGTCGAAGCCGTTCTTGCCGGGGAGCATGACGTCGAGCAGGATGAGGTCGACGGGGATCTCCTCGACGCGAGCCAGGGCTTCGTTGCCGTCCCCCGCCGTCTCCACCCGATAGCCCTCGCTCAACAGGCGGTCGGAGAGGGTGAGGACGAGGCTCGGCTCGTCCTCGACCAGCAGGATGCGCGGCGCGACGGCGCCTTCCACCGCCACCGTCACGAGACCCCTCCCACTTCGCCGGGCCGGCCGAGCTCCCCCGGCTCCCGGTCCCCCCGGTCCTCCCGGGCCTCCAGGCCCTCGGGGGTGCGCAGCGCGGCCGGCAGGTGGAGGGTGAAGGCGCTGCCCTTGCCGCCGGGCGCCGCGGCGACGGAGACCGTGCCGCGGTGGGCGAGGGCGATGCGGCGCACCAGGGAGAGGCCCAGGCCGCTGCCGTGGACCGCCCCCGCCGCCACGGCGTGGCCGCGGTAGAACGGCTCGAAGAGGTGCGGCCGGTCCTCGGGCGGGATGCCGGGGCCGCGGTCCTCGACCGTCAGGCCGACCTGCCGCCCGCTCCGCTCGGCGGCGGCGCGGATGGCGATGAAGTGGCCGTCGGCGGCGTATTTGACCGCGTTGTCGACCAGGTTGCCCAAGGCCATGCGGAGGGCCGCGCGGTCGACCTGGATCCACGGCAGGTCCTCCGGAATGTGACGCTCGACCCGGATCCCCCGCTCCTCGAGCGCGAAGCGGGCGTCCTCGAGCACCTCCTCCACCATCTCCGCCACCGGCACCGGCTCCGGCCGGTAGGCCCGCTGCCCCGACTGGATGCCGGCGAGCTCCAGGGCCTTCCCCACCATCCCGGTGAGCCGCGCCCCCTCGCGTTCGATCAGCGCGCCGTAGCGCCGCACCTGGGCCTTCTCCGCCACCACCCCGTCGGCCAGGTTCTGACCGGCCGAACGGATGGCGGCGAGCGGGGTATTGAGCTCGTGAGTGATCCCCGCCACCAGCTCCAGCTGCTGGCGCGCCAGGTCGCGGGCGCGCTGCGCCGAGAGGACGGTGACCGTGAAGCTCGCGGCGAGGAGCGCGAGGACGCCGAAGCTCACCGCGAGGTTCTTGAGGCGTGCCCGGGCGACCGCCGCCTCCAGCGATCCCGCCCCATGGGTGACCACCAGCTTCCAGGGGTCGGAAGCGACGGTGCGATGCCGGCCGGGCCGGCCGGGACGAGGGGGGCGGGGCGGCGGCGCGTTCCCCGGGAAAGGCCCCGGCGCCGGGCCGTGCGGGCCTTCCAGCCGCCGCAGGCCGAACAGGGGCAGGGTCTGGTCGCCGTGCAGGAAGCGGGCGCTGGGCAGGCTGGGATCGGAACGGTAGACGATCCCCTGGGGGCCGACGACGGCGAGCAGGACCTGCGGCCCGTTCGACACCCCGAACCAGCCCTCGGCGAGCTCGGGAAGGAACTCGCTGGCGATGAAGCGGCGATCCAGCTGGACGATGACGCGGCCCCCGCCGATGCCATCCCCACCCCCCGGGGACCCGGGCGCCCCGTCCCGCGGCCGGTCCAGCGGGAGGAGAAGGGCGACGGCCTCGCCGTCGAGCGGCAGGAGCGGCCCTTTGGCGCTCGCCAGGCGCCGGGAGAGCGGCAGCAGCTCGGCCGGCCAGGGTGCCGGAACGAACCGGCCGGCGGCGAGATCGAGGCGGGAGAGGGCCAGCCTGGCGTCGCTCCCCGGCTCGGCGACGTAGACGTCGCGAACCAGCTGGGGCAGCGGGGCCTGGGAGCGCCAGCGCCGGGCCTGCTGCAGGAGGGCCGTCCGGCGGTCGGTCTCCCCCGGAAGGTTGCCGGGACCTCCCATGCCGGAAGGGCCGGGCTGGAAGTTCCACCAGACGCGGGTGAGCTCGCGGTCGAAGGCCTCGACGAAGCCGGTGGGGGCGGTCCGCAGCCGTTCGCGCTCGGCCTCGCTCACCTCGCCGATCCAGCGGTACTGGAGGACCGCCAGGAAGGCGAGCAGGGCGGCCAGCCCTACCGCCGCCAGGCCGGTGGCACGGTGCTTGACAACGCGAGAGGGCCGGAGGACCGCCATCGTGAAGAGTGTAGCAGCGCCCGGGGGGCCGGGCCGCGATCTGCCGTGACCTGCCGGCCGATCCTTACATTTCTTACAAAATCCTTTCCCCCGCTTGAAGACTCACCCGGCCGGGTCTCTCTATGCTGCAGCGAGACGGCAGAAGAGGAGAGCCTGAGATGAGAGGACCCTGGCACCGTTTCCGCTGGCTCACGTCGGGCCTCTACCTCACCATGCTCGCCGCGGCTCCCGTGGGCTCCGGGACCGTGACGTCGACGCCCGACCTCTCGGGCACCTGGACCCTGAACGAGGAGCAGAGCCAGGCCCTGCGCCCGGCGACCCAGGAGGGGGCGGGGAGAGGGCGACAGGGCGGTGGGGGCGGCGGCGGGCACCGGGGCGGGCGCCGCTCCGGTGGCGGGGGTGGCGGCGGGGAAGGCGGGGAGCCAGGGCAGGGGGGCGCGCGCCCCGCCGGCGAGGCGGCGTCCGGCGACGAGCACCGCGGCGGCGCCGCCGACTTCGGTCTCCCCAAGGAGCTCCGGATCACCGTCGCCGGGCCGCAGCTGACCCTCGCCTCGGCCGAGGGCACGGAGCCGCGGGTGCTCTATACCGACGGCAGAAAGGCGAGCGAGGAGAAGCCGGGGGTGGGCACGGTCAAGACCCAGGCGGATTGGAAGGACGGCGCGCTCACCGTGGTGACCCAGAGCCCCAAGGGCCGGAAGAAGACCGAGATCTTCGAGATGACCCACGACCGCAAGCGGCTCTACGTCCTCGTCACCCTGGAGGGGTACGGGAAGATGTCCGGGGTCACCTTCAAGCGGGTCTACGAGCCGGAGCCGGCGCCGGGGGTGGCACCGGCCCAGCCCACGGAGCCCAGCCCGCCGGACCGGAGTTGGGACGAGGACGATTACGACGGCGACGACTTCGAATTCGCCTGAGGGACGGCCGGCCGGGGCGCCAGGCTCCGCACGTAGGCAGAGACGTCGCGCACCTCCTGTTCGGAGAGGAGCTTGCCCCAGCCAAACATCTTGGGAGAAAGGCCGATCGCCGGCCCGCCGACCTGGACGGCAAGGTAGATCTCCCAGTCGGAGCGCTTCCCCATCACCTGGGTATTGGTGAAATCGGTGGGGGGCGGATTGTCCCCCTTGACCTTCCCCTTGCCATCCCCCGCGGCGCCATGGCAAAGGGCGCAGCGGGTGGCGAAGACCGCCTTGCCGCGCGCCGGGTCGCCCTTGAGCTCGAACCCCGCGGGAGCCGGTGGGGTGGCGGCCCCGGCCAGGGCGGCCAGGAGGAGGAGGAGGAGGCCGGCGGTGTAGAAGAGGCAGAGGTGGCGGCTGGTCACGGGGGTCTCCTCGGGAGCAGAGGATAGCAGTGTCCTTGCGACGCGAAGACCCTGCCGCCTCGGGGCCTGGCGAGAAAAAACGAAGGGGGCCACGGCCCCCCTCGCCGGTTCGGCGGGAGCTCCCCCGCCTCCCGTTTCGCTTCCGCTGCTATGTACCCGGGCTCGCCACGGGTGTTGAAGCCGCCGTGGCCACCGGCGCCAGGGGTTCCGCGGCCGGGGTGCGGCCGCCGCCGACACCGACCTCGACCGGGGTCGGCGGTATCGCCTGCGTGTTCCGGCGCGGCTTGCGCACCCGCAGCGGTTTCAGACCGAACTCCTTCAACCGGGGGCTCCGCGGCCCATGGATGAACTGCAAGGCGTGGTGCAGCCGGGAGAAGAGGTCCGCGCCGTCCACGAGCACCTGCTCGCGCCGGGTGATGACGGTCGAGGTGCTCGCCTGCAAGGCGTTGAGCTGGTGGCGGAGGGACTTCGCCTCGGCGAGCAGGGCCTGGAACTGCTCGAACGGCTCCTTGATCACCGGGACCTGGTCGACCTGCGGCGCCAGGGTGTCGGTCAGCGCCTCCCAGCGGTTGATCTCGGCGGCCAGAGTGGTCTGGCCGCGCTGGTTGCCCTTGGCGGGATGGGCGGGTGAGTTCCCGGACGGGGTTGCGACCGGGGTGGTTTCAGTGGTTTCCGTCGTGCTCATTGTGCTTCTCCTTTGCAGGGAGTAAGCTACGGAGCTGTCTATCGCAGACGCGCACGGCCCTCCGGATTGAGATGCCGGGCGTTCTCCGTAGCCGGGTTAAGGTTCCTGCCTTTTTCCGGTGACACTCGGAGGGGGGCTCTTCTGACCGGGAGCTCTCCTCCAGCCTTCCACTTCTGCGGTTCACGTCTTCTCTTCTTCTTCGTTCCGGCATCGTCCTCCTGGGGAGCGGTAGCCTTCCCCGGGCTCCCTTGCCCGGAGTGCTCGACGGGCCCTGACAGCTTGGCTCCAACGGGGAGCATCGTATCTACTCTGGGACAAAAGTCAACACCTTACACCTAAAAAACTGTCCTACCGTCCTACCATGGGACAAATAATCGTCTAAGCCCTTGACGGACTCAGCTTTACCCTCCCGCCTCTCGTCCTGACCGCGGGCGAGCCCCAGGGACCCGTCTTCAGCTCACGATCGGGAGTCTCTCAGAGACGGGGCCGAGAAAGCGACAAAATCGGAGGAAGAAAATTTTTTCTTTTCGTGGGGCGGGCGGGGCAGGCACCGGCCTCCAGGCCGGGTCAAGCCGCTCTGGGGGGCTCGTCCAGCGCAACTTCCCACGCCAGTTCCCGGAACTTCAGGAGGAAGGTCTGAGCACTGCCGAAAGCTTCGAGCGCCCCGTCCATGGCGGCGGTGATGCCGAGCATCGCGACCAGCCGGGGGGACGGAGCCGACGGGAGCCGAGCCCCATTGCCGGCGGCTTGATCGACAAAGGACAGGATCGCGGCGAGATGGCTGAGGTCGGTGTCGAGAACTTTCAAAAACTTCTCCAACGACTCGAGCCTGGGGAGCACGCGGCCACTTTCGTAAAGTGAAACCTGGCTCTTCCCGATACCCCCTGTTCTTGCGACTTCATGCTGAGAGAGCCCTTTGAGCTCACGGAGAAGTCTCAGTACGTAACCCAGGTTCCGGAACATTCCACTCTCCTCGTCTTGGATCTCTTACATCTCGCCAGGTCGTGCCATGAGCTCCAGAAGCATACGGGTCAGGCGCGAGGCAAAGCGTCCCCCTTCCGAGGCGATCTGCGCGATTTCGCCGCGCACTTCGCGCTCGCGGGGCGAGAGGTTGGCGGCGCCGGAGAAGAGCTGGCCGCCCCCCTCGTTTGGGGGGACACCGGCCTCGTCCATCTCCATCTGGGCGTGGATGACCTGGATGAAAGACTGAGCTTGATCCAGGGCCGAAAGCGGGAGCCCGAGGGCACGCACGAGCTTCCGGAGAGTCTGCGTCTGCGGATCGACCTTTCCCCGCTCGTAGTCGGAGATGGCGCTGTTCGTGACCCCGGCGGCTTCGGCCAGCTCGCTCTGGCTCCAACGCCTTATGATCCGCAGGATGGAGAGCGTAACCGCCAGGTCGTCGTTAGCCATCGATGGCTGTCGCCTCATTGCCTGGTGGTCGCTCGTCTTGCTCGTCGGAGATCAACCTCTGGATCTCTTGCTCCAGTCTCTCGGCCACATCGGCGACCTCAGGCGCGAACCGTTCCGCCAATTCCGAAAGGCTCTTCTCTGTGGGCTTTAGGTCGCTAAACCTGCGCTCGGAACTAATGCGCAGAAGGAAATCCTTGAGGAACCAGAGGTCCGTCGCCACTGCGAACATCTCCTCCAGAGTGTAGGAGAAGCCTGGATTCCTTTCTTCGTAGACGACCCGCTCGAGCACCCGGTCCTCCAGGAGGTCTCCGAAGCTCCTGACGACCTGCGCCTCTTCGCGGTCGAAGAGGAAGACGAAGGTCTCCCGGAACGCATCCGAGCTGGGAATGTGTTCGCTTGCTTGCGCCTCTTGCTTAGTTTTCATTCTCCTCCTCTTCCGAGCGTCCGGCGGCGACGAATGGAACGGGTGGTGTAAGGGAAGGGCTCGATTCCGGGGCCTCTGCGAACTGCCTCTCGGCTTGTTCAAGGGCCTCAGGATCGGAGATCTCGAACAGCCTTTCGGCGAGCGCCATGGCGTGCAGTCTCTGCTCGAAGAGCCGGATGGCCCTGTCGACCGCCGCCTCGAAAACGGCGTCGTAGTTGGGCGCCCTGCCCTTCGGGCTCCGGTTCCCAATCTCCAGGATCGAGAGGGCGGCGTCCGTGCAGATGTCGCACTTGAGGACGTGAATCAGGAGGCGTGCTTCTCGGCTTCCCGCTTCGGGCAGGATCCGGGCGATCTGCCCGAGCGTGGGGCGATGGGGGCCGGTCCGTCGCGAGGTCTTCGTCATGGCCGCCCCTCCGGGGGCCGGCGGTCAAGCCCGAGCAGGTAGTCTGTCGAGACGTCCAGGGCCGTGCTCATCCGCCGCAGCAGCGTGAGGTGGGGGAACATGCGCCCGGTCTCGTAGCGGCTGACCGTCCAGTTGTGGGTACCGATCCTCTCGGCGAGCTCCCCCTGGGAGAGACGCGCCCTCCTGCGGGCCGCCGAGATGCGCTCCCCGATCAGGCGCCGCAGGTCCTCCGATTCCTGCTTTCGAGAACCGACAGCTGACTGTATGCGCTGAATATCGTTGGTTCTACGATCCATGGCGGCTAAGGCTAGACGCCGCCCGGGCCGGTTGTCAATCTACGTGCCACGTACAATACGTGGCACGCCTATTTTCCTGGCCCTCCTGGGCGTGGCACGGCAAAATCGGTCCAGTTCTCTGTACGCAGAACGCCCAATCCTTCCTTTGACTCCGAAGAAGGGGTATAGATTTTCGGCAGGCATGACTCCGCTCTGGCGGTCTCACCCGCGATTCCGGTAGAGCACGACGGGAGGCCGGCCAGGCGAAGTAGGCGTACCAGGTGCAAACTAGGCCCACGGCAACGCCTGGAGCGTCGCCCTCGCGGGCCTCCGGGCCAATAGGGGTCCGGGTCGCCGCGGGAAGGAGGAGTCGAATGTCACGCATGTGGAGAAAAAAGACCGCCCCCGCCATCGTGCTCGCCGCCCTGCTGGGCCTCATCATCCTGCCGCCGCCAGCCGGCGCGCAGCCGCTCGGCGGGGCACCCGCCAGCCTCTGGCAGCAGGCCTGGGTCTTCCTCTTTGGCGGCAGGCTGGCGAGCCTGTGGGGAGAAGACGGGTCGGGCATGGACCCCAACGGCCAGCACAGCACGAGCCCTCCCACGGGGGGGCTGCTGAGCCCGCGAGGGGAGGACGGGATCTGCATGGACCCCAACGGCCGCCCGGCCTCCTGCGCGCAAGCCGGCAGCGTGCTCAACCTGTGGGGGGAGGACGGGGTCTGCATGGACCCCGACGGCCGGACGAGCCCCTGTGCCCGGTCCAGCCGACGGCCGAGCCCCGGGGACGCCGGCCGCCGCGCCTTCCAGCCGTAGCGATCGTACCCTGACCGCGCCGGGGGTCTTGAACCCCCGGCGTTTTTCTTCCGCACGCGATCAGGCTTGCCTCGCGGCCGGTGAAGTATGCGAAAATAGCGGCCTGCTGTACCGGAAGGCATGACGAACCAGGGAGGAGAGCGAGATGGCCCGCGATGCCAGGCACCCCGGCCGGGAGACCCTCCGGCGCTTTCTCTTCGCCGAGCTGCCCGGCTCCGCCGCCAAGGCCGTGGTCCGGCACCTGCTCCGCGGCTGTGAGCGCTGCCACCAGCGGTTGACCGCGATGGCGGCCCTCTTCCAGCCGGGGCTCGCGGCGGCGCCCGGGACAGGCCGGGAGTACGGCCGCCCGATCACGAAGGCGCTCCACCGTGCACGGGCTTCGGTCGAGGTCCGCACGGAAAGCCGGAAGATCACTCCAGAGATCAAGCCGGCCGTAAAGGAGACGCTCGACATGTACTACCGCCGGCTCGAGGACAGCCGGCGACTCCGGCAGACCGATCACGAGGAGATGCTGTTCGCCGCCATGGGCGCGCTTCTCTATGCTTCCCAACTCCGGCCGGAGGATTTCCTGCCCGGGGTTGCTTACGACCTGCGAGCCTGCGCCTGGGCCGAGCTCGGCAACGCCCACCGCATCACGGAGGGCTTTGGCAGAGCGGAGGAGTGCTTCAAGGAAGCCCTGCTCCACCTCGGGCGCGGCAGCGGCCAGGCGGAGCTCCGGGCGCAGGTGCTGGACCTCCACGCCTCGCTCGACCGCGCCCAGCGGAGGTTCAAGCAGGCCTTCGGCCGTCTCGACGAGGCCTATGCCCTCTACGTCGAGCTCCGCGACTTCCACCTGGCCGGGCGGGCCCTGGTCAACAAGGGACTCGCCATGACGTATGCCAACGAGCCGGAAAAGGCGATCCCGCTTCTTCGCAGCGGTCTCAACTGGTTGGACCAAGCTCGTGACCCGCAGCTGCAAATAGTTGCTCTGCACAACCTTATCGACTCCATCGTGAAAGCCGGCCGATATGCCGACGGCCGGGCTTTGGTCGAGGAGAATCAAGCCCTCTACATCAAGCATGCGGGACCGCTCCTTATCCTCCGACTTCGATGGAACGAGGCCAAGATCGCCGCCGGCCTGGGCGAGGCATCGACCGCCGAGCCGATCTTCCAGCAGGTGCGCCAGGCGTTCGCGGAGCGCAAGCTCGCCTTCGTCTCGGCCCTGGTCTCACTCGACCTCGCGGCCCTCTTCCTGGAGCAGGGCCGGAATGGCGAGGTGGCGGCGCTGGCGATCGAGATGGTCGCCACCTTCCGCCGCCTCGGCATCCGCCAGGAGGCGATCGCCGCCCTCCTCCTCTTCGAGCGGGCGGCCCGGCAGGAGCGGGCGACCCTCGCCCTCCTGCGCCATGTCGCCTCCCGCCTGCGCGAGCTCGAACAGGCAGCTCCCAACGCGGAGCCCTGAATTTGAGCTGGCGATCGTTGAACCGCCGATCTGGACAGTTTACCCGGCGATGCATTACACTCCCCGGCCATGGACAAGACGACGATCCAGGACGAGGTCGAGCGTGCCCTTGAAACCCTGGCCTTCTTCCTCCGGAGCAGCGGCAGGAGCCGCCAGGACCTCGACCACCGGATCGGACAGGGCCGGGGCTTCACCAGCCAGGTCCTGACCGGCCGCGTGAAGCTGCGGTACGACCACGTGATCCAGATCCTCCAGGGGATCAACGCCGAGCCCGCGCTGTATTTCGCTCTTCTCCACCCTGTCGCCGAGGCGGACCGGCCGGCGCTCCACAAGGTCCAGGAGATGTTTGCAAGGTTCCAGGAGGAGCAGCCGGCGATGAAAGCCGAGCCCGAAACCCAAGGCGGCAAAGTCGACCCCGAGGAGCTGAAGCGCCTCGTCCAGGAGCAGGTCGAACAGGCCCTGAAGGCGAGGCAACGCAAACGCCGCCGGGCCTGAGGAAATCCCTCCCAAAGTCGTTCCGGACGGGCCGAAAACCGTTCCGGGCGTTCCCAAAGTCGTTCCGGACGCGCCGGAAACCGTTCCGGGCGCTCCCAAAGTCGTTCTGGACGGGCCGGAAACCGTTCCGGGCGCTCCCAAAGTCGTTCCGGACGCGCCGGAAACCGTTCCGGGCGCTCCCGAAGTCGTTCCGGACGCGCCGGAAACCGTTTCGGGCGCTCCCGAAGTCGTTCCGGACGCGCCGGAAACCGTTCCGGACACTCCCGAAGTCCTTCCGGACGCGCCGGAAACCGTTCCGGACGTTCCCGCAGTCGTTCCGGACGCGCCGGAAACCGCCGTCTCTCCTTTTACCGCACGCTCAAGAGAGCCCCCGGCCTGCCGTCCCCCTCTTCCTGCCAGCCCTCGGCGCCGATCAGGGGAACGAAGCGGACCGCGCCCAGGGTCTCACGGCGGAGGTCGTCGGTCCCCGGACCGGTCCGCCGCAGCCGCACCAGCGTCTGTTCGAGCGGGGTGGGGCCGATCGGCATGACCAGGCGCCCTCCCACGGCGAGTTGGGCGAGGAGCGAGGGCGGCACCTCCGGGCCACCGGCGGCGGCGACGATGCCGTCGTAGGGAGCGTGCTCGGGCCAGCCCAGGGTACCGTCGCCTTCAAGGACGTGGACGTTGCCGTAGCCAAGCTCGGTCAGGAGACGGCGGGCGGAGTCGGCGAGGGTCGGGTGGCGCTCGACCGTGTAGACCTCCGCGGCGAGACGCGACAGGACCGCCGCGGCATAACCCGAGCCGGCGCCGATCTCCAGCACCCGGTCCTCGGTTGTGAGCTCCAGGGCTTCCGCCATGACGGCGACGATGTAGGGTTGGGAGATCGTCTGCTCAAGGGCGATGGGGAGAGGAGCGTCCTCATAGGCAAGATCGGCAAAGCGCTCGGGCACGAAGCTCTCGCGCGGTACCACGCGCATGGCGTCGAGCACCCGCGGGTCGCGCACGCCGCGGGCGGCGATCTGCCGCTCGACCATCTCCCTTCGCCGGGCCGCGAAATCGTTCCCCATGAGCCTTTCCTCCATACGCCCCCGGGCCCCTGCCGGAGAGCGCCTGCAAAAGACATCCCAACCGGCCGCCTGATCGCTCGTCACGGCGGGAAAGGTCGCCGCGGTCGCCGCATGGGGTCTTCCCTTGAACTTGAAGCGGTGCTAATATGCATCCGCGACCCGGTCGCAACTTTCCGCGCTCTTGCGCGGAACGAGCCGGCGCCCCGTCGGAGCTCTCCCTCCACAGCGGGACGCCGGCTCCATCAGGACACGCCCTCCCCCCTACCGCTTCCCTGCAGCGCCACGACGCCGATCACCCCGGCCAGGGTGAGGAGCATGCCGCCCACCTGGAGCGGCGTCGGGCGGTCGCCCAGGAACACGGCGCCGAAGAGGATCGACAGCGCCGGAGTGAGTTGGGAGAGGACGCCGGCCTCCAGGTTGGTCGCCCAGCGGTAGGCGTAGGTCATGAGCAGCTGGGCGGCGACCGAAGAGAGCCCCACGCCGAGAAGGAGGAGCCACTCCCTGGGGGTCGGACGCTGGAAGCCCGCCAGGGCGAAGGGGGCGGTCGAGAGCAGGCCGCAAAGAGAGAAGCTGCCGTAGACCGACCAGGAGCTCTCGGTCCGCCGGGCGGCGCGGATGGCCGCCAGGGCCGCCCCGGAGAAGACCGCCGAGACCATGCCCACGACCTCCCAGCGGCCGAGGGAGAGGAGCCCTCCGGCACCTCCGGCAGTACCGGCGGCATTGGCGCCACCGGCGGCGAGCGCCATGCCGACGAGCGCCGCGACCAGGGGGACGAGGAGCCGGCGGTCGGCGCGTTCGCCGAGGAAGAGCGCGGCGAAGGTGACGCTGAAAACTGGCGCGGTATAGGTGAGGAGGGTCGCCACCCCCACCGGGATGTGGGCCATGGCGAGGAAGTAGAGGAGCACGGCGAGGCCGCCGAACACCCCGCGGTAGATGAGCAGGTCGAGGCGCTGGAATTCGACCGCCCGCCGCGCCAGTCGCGGCACGGCGAGGAGCGGCAGCAGCATGAAGGCGAAGCGCAGGAAAGCGACCTCGCCGCCCGACAGCCGCGCCGCGGCGAGCTTCGCGGCGAGCGCCATGAGAGCGAAGCAGACCGCGGCGGCGGCTAAGATCCAGAGCGCGCGACGGGTCTTGATGCCTACCCCGGCGCCAGGGCGAGCACCCGCAACGGGCTGCCGCTCCCCTGGACGATCTTCAAGGGCGCGGCGATCACCACCGCGCCGGTCGCCGGCAGCCGGTCGAGGTGGGCGAGGCTCGCCAGGCCGAAGCGGCCGGCCCCGTGCAGCAGGGTGTGGGCCGGGAAGGGGGGATCGAAACCGAACGCCTGGCCGGCGTCGGTCCCCACGGTCTCGCCGCCGTAGCCCACGATGTCCCGCTCCTCAAGAAGGAAGGTGAGGGCGTCCTTCCGCGGACCGGGACTGTGGGGGCCGGTCTCGTCGGCGTTCAGGAAGGCCTCTCGGCCGCGCCGCCGGCTCCAGCCGCTGCGCAGCAGGACCCAGGCCCCGGCCGGGATGCGGCCGTGCTCTCCCTCCCAGGCGAGCAGGCGGTCGCGGGTGAGGAGGAAGTCGGGGTTCGCCTCGACGTCGGCCGTGACGTCGACGACGCAGGCCGGTCCCACGAAGCGGCCGGGGGGGATGGTGTCGCAGGCGTTGCCGGGCAGGTCCTTGCCGGTGATCCAGTGGATCGGGGCGTCGAAGTGAGTGCCGGTGTGCTCGCCCAGGTGGAGGACGTTCCAGTACCAGGCCGGACCCTTCTCGTCGTAGTGGGACAGCCGCTCCAGGGTGAGCCCCGGCGAGGCGGCGAACTGCGGCGGCAGGTCGATCACCGGGGTCTCGGAGGAGAGGGGCTGGGTCAGGTCGACGACCTGGATCGTGCCGGCGGCGAGGCCGGCCACCAGCTGTTGCAGCACGTCGGTCATCTGCTTTCCCTTTCTTGTGCCTGCGGCCGCAGGTGACGCTGGAACTGGAAACGGTTCTCCAGGAGATGGAGGTCGATGAAGTAGGAGGACGGCCCCTTGGGCTCCACCTTGGCGACGATCACCGAAAGCTCGGCGGCGGCGACCGCCGCGTCGAAGGCTTCGACCAGCTCCTCCTCGGTGCGCACGGTGGCCGTCCGCGGCACTCCGGCGGCGGCGGCGAGGGCCGCCAGATCGCTGCCGGTCGCCGTGGCGGTGGTGAAGCTCCGCCCCACCGAGAGGAGGACCTCGTTGTCGAAGATGACGTGGACGAGGTTCGCCGGCCGGTAGCGGGCCATGGTGGTGAAGGTGCCCAGGTTCATCAAGACCGAGCCGTCGCCGTCGATCACCACGACCGGCAGCTCGGGGCGGGAGAGGGCGATCCCCAGCCCCACCGAGGAGGCGAGGCCCATGGCGTGCCAGACGTAGAAGAAGCCCGGCTGGTGGCCGAGCGAGTAGAGCTCGGCCGGCGCCGCCCCCATGTTGGTGACGACGATGCGCGGGGCGAGACGCGGGTAGAGGGCGGCGAGCGCGGAAAGGCGGAGCATCAGTCCTCCCACATGAGGCCGCGGCAGAGGAGCAGGGCGACCGGCCGTAGGTTGGCCTCGGCCAGCACCTGGGCCTGGTGAACGCGCGCGGCGACGTGCGCCGGGTCGTCGAGCGAGAGATAGGGGATGCGGAGGGCGTCGAGGACCGCCTCGGTCACCCCGCCCCCCTCGGTCTGCCAGGGGTGCTCCTCGCCGAAGCCGCCGCGGTAGGAGACCAGCATGAGGAGCGGGATGCGGTAGAGCTGGGCGAGCGAGACGATGCCGTTGATGCTCGCCAGGAGGCCGTGGTTCTGCATCAGCATCGCCGAGCGGACCCCCGCCAGGTGGGCACCGGCCGAGATCCCCACCCCCTCCTCCTCCTTGGCCAGGCGGACCAGGACCATCTCCGGGTCCTCGTCCGCCAGGGTGACGAGGTGGACCAGCCAGGTCTCCGGCAGCACCGAGAGCAGGCGGATGCCGCACCCCTTGAGGGCGTCATAGACGAGCTGCGAGTTGGCCTGCGAGACCGGCATCGCGCGCCTCCGCGAAAGTTGGCGCAGACTGTAACACGGACGGACACGGACGCTCCACGGACGAACAGGGACGAGGTGCCGGCCTCCGGGGCGCGTCCTTGCTCGGCTGTGTCCGTCGGTGCTCGTCTGCGGTCTTGAGAGGCCGCCTCATAGTACTCTCCCCCCATGGACCACGACGACGGCCGCCGGCGCTGCACCTGGGTGAGCGCAGATCCTCTCTACGTCGCCTACCACGACTCGGAGTGGGGCGTCCCGGTGCACGATGAGCGCAAGCTCTTCGAGATGCTGACCCTGGAGGGTGCGCAGGCGGGCCTCTCCTGGATCACCATCCTGAAGCGCCGGGAGGGGTACCGGAAGGCGTTCGCCGAGTTTGCGCCGGAGAAGGTCGCCCGCTTCACCCCGGCGCGGATCGAGAAGCTCCTCGAAAACCCCGGGATCATCCGCAACCGGGCCAAGGTGGAGTCGGCGGTCACCAATGCCCGCGCCTTTCTCGCCCTCCAGGAGATGGAGGGGGGCGCCGACCGCTTCCTGTGGAGCTTCGTCGGCGGCCGGCCGAAGCAGAACCGCTGGTCGAGCCCGGCGGACACCCAGGCCGAGACCCCGGAGTCCAAGGCGATGAGCAAGGAGCTCAAGCGCCGCGGCTTCAGCTTCGTCGGCCCCACGGTCTGCTACGCCTTCATGCAGGCGGTGGGCATGGTCAACGACCACGCGACGTACTGTTTCCGCTACCCCGAGCTCTCCCGGTAGAGCATCGCCGGCCACCGCCGCCACCGCTCGTTCGTCTGAGGCATGATGACGCCGATCCACCCCCCTACCCTGCCCGTCCACCCCCGCGTCCTCGGCCGGGTGCACGGCGCCTCCCTGGGGCCGACCCTGGTCTGCGTCGGCGGGATGCACGGCAACGAGCCGGCCGGCGTGCGGGGCCTCGAACGGGTCCTGGCGCACCTCGGGTCGGACCCGGTGGGCCTGCGCGGCCAGATGGTCGGCCTGGTGGGCAACCGCCGCGCCCTCGCCCAGGGGCGCCGGTTCGTCGTCCGCGACCTGAATCGCATGTGGACCCCCGAGGAGGTGCACCGCCAGCGCGCCCGCCCGCGAGCCGAGCCGGCGACGGCGACAGACCCCGCCGATCCCGATGCGGCCGAGCAGCGGGAGCTCGACCTCGAGCTGCGCCGGATGCTCTTGGGCGCTCTGCCGGGGAAGGCCTTCCTCCTCGACCTCCACACCACCTCGGCTCCCGGTCCGCCCTTCGTGGTCCTGGACGACGCCCTCGCCAACCGCGCCTTCGCGCTCGAGATCCCGGTGCCGATCGTGCTCGGCCTGGAAGAGGAGCTGCCGGGCACTCTCCTCTACTACCTGGCGGGGGAGGGGGTCGTGACCCTGGGCTTCGAGGCCGGGCAGAACGACGACCCGGCCTCGATCGACCGCGCCGAGGCGGCAGTCTGGCTCGCCCTGGAGGCCTCGGGAGTCCTGGCGCGCGGCATGCGGCCGGAGGTGGCCGCGGCGCGCCGCCTCCTCGCCGAGGAGGGCCGCGCCTACCCGCACGTGGTCGAGGTGCTCCACCGGCACGCGATCCGTCCCGAGGACGACTTCCAGATGAACCCCGGCTTCCTCAGCTTCCAGCCGGTCCAGGCCGGCGAGCCCCTGGCGACCGACCGCAGTGGCGAGGTCAAAGCCTCCCTCGACAGCCTCCTCCTCATGCCGCTCTACCAGGAGCAGGGGAGCGACGGCTTCTTCCTCGCCCGCTCCGTAGAGCCGCGCTGGCTCCACCTCTCCGCCGCCCTCCGCCGCCTCCGCCTCGTCCAGTACCTTCACTGGCTTCCCGGCGTCCACCGCGACGCCGACCACCCCGACGTCTACCTCGTCGACCGCCGGATCGCCCGCTTCCTGGTGCGCGAGCTCTTCCACCTCCTGGGATTCCGGCGGGAGGGCGAGAGGGAAGGGAAGGTGGTGTTCAAGCGCCGGGCGCACGAGTAGGGGGGCAGGTCGATTCTGCTACCCTCGCTCGGATGCGCCGGATCCTCGCCGCCCTCCTCGTTGCGCTCCCCCTCGCCGCCCCTCCCCACCCCAACCCCTTCCCCGCCCTCGGCCACGAGATCGTCGAGCACGTCGGCGAGAGCTTCTACGATCCCCAGAAGGCGTCCCAATGGGTCGCCGCGAATGCCGGGTATGCCGACGCCATTACCGATCCCGCGACCTTCCACCGCGAGACCCGCGAGCGCCTCGCCCGGCTCGGCGCCTCGCACACCCAGTACTACACCCCGGAGGACGTCGGCTACCAGGAGCTGCTCACCGTCTTCGAGGAGGTCCTGAAGCGGCCGGCTCCGTACGAGGGGATCGGTGTTGACTGGGTGGAGCGCGACGGCGGCTGGTTCGTGGCCCGGGCTTTCCCCGGCTCGCCGGCCGAGAAGGCGGGGCTCCGGCGTGGGGACCGGATCGCCACCGCGGACGGAGCGCCCTTCTCCCCCAGGCGCTCGTTCGCCGCGAAGGCCGGCCGGGAGGTCGTGCTCGGGGTCGAACGCCGGCGAGGGGAGCCGCTGGCGACCGTCCGGGTCGTACCGCGGCAGGTCCAGCCGCGGGAGGAGTGGCGGGCCGCCCAGCGGGAGGCGACCCGCGTCCTCCCCTTCCAGGGGCACCGGATCGCCTACGCCCTGGTCTGGGTCTGCGCCGGCGAGGAGCCGCGGCAGCTCCTTGCCGAGGCCCTGGAGGGGCCGCTCGCCGACGCCGAGGCCCTGGTCCTCGACTTCCGGGGCGGCTGGGGCGGCTGTGACCCCTCGTTCCTCGATCTCTTCAATCCGGCCGCACCGGTGCTCACCCGCATCGACCGCGCGGGCCGACGTTCGACGTTCTCCACGAGCTGGCAGAAACCGCTCGTCCTCCTCGTCGACGGCGGCAGCCGGAGCGGCAAGGAGCTGGTCGCCCGCGCCCTCCAGCGCCACCACCTGGCGACCCTGGTCGGCGAGCGCACCGCCGGCGCCGTCCTCGCCGGCCGGCCGTTCCTCCTCGCCGACGGATCGCTCCTCTACCTCGCCGTCTCCGACATCCGGGTCGACGGCGAGCGCCTGGAGGGCAAAGGGGTCGAGCCGGACGTCCCGGTCCCCGCCGATCTCCCCTACGCCGAGGGGTGCGACCCGCAGCTCGACCGGGCGCTCGTGGTGGCGACGACGCAACAGCTTGTTCGATAAATTTGCTGAGACTACAATGCGCGGATGAACAGACAATTCTCGCTGCGCTCCGTCGTCCTCGTCCTTCTCCTCGGCCTTTCGGCCACCGCCCCGTCCTTCGCCGCCGGTGCCGCAGGTGCCGGGGGCACGGGCCTCTGCCCGGCCATCCACCGTCCCATCCCCTCGGTCGAAGAGCGCCAGCACCTGCCGCCGATCGAGGTGATGCGGTGCTACATGTCGATCGCGGAGATCGACACCGTGGAGAGCGCCATCGGCCACGACCCGCAGACGACGGTGACCGATCCGGCGTTCGACAGCGGCGAGCTCAATCCGGACGGTACGAGCCGGCCGCCGCTCACCGCCGCCCAGGTCGGAGCCCTGCTCAAGATGCACTCGATCCTCGATCCGGACATGCGGGCCGGCGCCATCCTTCGCAAGTTCGTCCAGAGCTCGGACGTCGGCGGCATCCTCTACGGCCGGACGGTGATCACCTCCGGAGGGAAACCACTGGTGGTGACGACCGACACCGTCCGCGGCTTCGTGGGCCTGGAGCGCAACACCCAGGGCTTGACCGCGGGTGAGACGCTGGCGGCCCTCGGGCTCGACTTCGAGACCACCTCCCTCGGCCAGTTCACCGACAGGGGGGAATTCTCCTACTATCGCGAGGTCGCGCTCGAAATCCTCCGCCACGGCCTACACTCGATCCGCCACGTCATGTCCGCCCAGGGCGCGCACGACGCCAAGATCCCCCTCGGCAAGGATCTCAACGACGCGGTCCCCGGCGGGCCGCCGAACCTCGCCGGCCGCTCCTTCGAGATGGACCGCCAGGGCCAGCTGAACCCCTACACCGCGCTCGGCATCTCGGACGAGATCGTCCTCCTGACGCTGCGCAACCACGACGGGCTCGACATGTACCGCCTGCACCTGAACGAAGAGGACGTGATGACCGTGCCGACGCCGCTCACGGTGGGCGACGTGCTCTTCCGCCGGCTGGCGAACGGCGCCGAGACCCCGGTCGCCACCTACCTCGCGGTCAAGAACGCGGACGGCACGACGACCAACCGCTGGGTGTTCTCCAGGCACCTCTCCCACAACCTGGCGGTCTATTACAGCGGGCTCGTCCAGCAGGCGGCGGCGCGGGTCGCGGCCGCGGGGGCCAGCGGCTAGCGCTTCTCCCCCGCCGCGACCGAGAAGACGGCCCGCTCCAGGGCGGCCGCGATCGCCGGAGAGTCGACCGGTTTGGCCACGTAGTCGTCCATGCCGGCGGCGAGGCAGCGCTCGCGGTCGCCGGGCGAGGCGTAGGCGGTCATCGCGATGATCGGCACGGCGGCGCCGCCGGCGAGCGCGCGGATGCGGGCGGTGGCTTCGAAACCGTCCATCCCCGGCATCTGGACGTCCATGAAGATCGCGTCGAAGGTCTGCTCGCGGCAGCGCTCGATGGCCGCCGCGCCGTCGTCGGCCATGCTCACCCGGTGACCGCAGCGCTCGAGCATCAGCCCGGCGACGAAGCGGTTGACCGGGTTGTCGTCGACCAGGAGGACGTCGAGCGCGCGCTCGGCCGGCCGCGGCTCGGGGATCGGCGAGGTCGGCCCGGGCGACGGCAGCTCCGGTGATCCCGCGCCAGCGGCGACCCCGTCGACCGGCAGGGTGACGCGGAACGTGCTGCCGCGGCCGACCTCGCTCTCCAGCGCGATCTCGCCGCCCATCAGCTCGACCAGATGGGCGGTGATCGCGAGCCCCAGGCCGGTGCCGCCGTGGGTGCGGTCGAGCACCGTGCCGACCTGGACGAAGGGGCCGAAAATCGCCCGGTGCTCCTCCTCGGGGATGCCGATCCCCGTATCCCGAACCGCGAAATGCAGTCGGACCGCCGAGCCGGTGGCCGGCTCCGCGGCGAGGGTGACGGAGACCTCCCCGGCGTCGGTGAACTTGACCGCATTCCCCACCAGGTTGACGAGGATCTGGCGCAGGCGCCCGGCATCACCCCGGACGAGCTCCGGCACTCCCGCCGCGATCCGGCTGACGAGCGCGAGCCCCTTCGCCACCGCCTGCGCCGACTGCAGCTTGACGACGCTCTCGACCAGCTCGGCCGGCCGGAATTCCGCGCGCTCCAGCTCCATTTTGCCGGCTTCGATCTTCGAGAAATCGAGCAGGTCGTTGAGCAGCCTGAGGAGCGAATGGGCCGAGCTCCGCACCAGGAGGAGCTGCTCGCTCTGCGCCTCGGTCAGCCCGGAGTCGAGCAGCAGGTCGGTCAGCCCGAGGATCCCGTTCATCGGCGTCCGCAGCTCGTGGCTGACGTTGGCGACGAAGGCGCTCTTGGCCTGGCTTCCGGCCTCGGCCGCGAAGCGGGCGGTGGTGAGCTCCGCGGCCTGCTCTGCGAGCTCGCGCACCAGCTCGCGGGCCATGCGGACGGCGCCGCGGGTGCGCTCCCGCAGCCGCTCGGCGGTGCGGGCGGTGAGCGCGACGTAGGTACCGGTCAGCCAGAGGACGAGGACGGCGACGAGCGACGCCTTGCCGTCGACCGGGAGGCCGAGGAGCCGGTGCCGGCAGGCCAGGTAGGCGAGGAAGGAGAGGGCGATGATGTTGTTGAAGTAGAAGGCCCGCCGGAAGCTTAAGTAGGTCTGGTCGGCGACGCGGGGGAGCAGGATGGGGGTGAGCCAGAGATACCGCGGGCCGGTATGGTGGAGCGCCACCAGGTAGAGGACGATGTCGGCGTGCAGGAAGACGAACCCCAGGTCGACCCACCCCAGCTTGCCGTAGAAGGCGAGGAGCAGCGCCCAGCTCCCGAGGGAGTAGAGCCCGAAGAGGGCGACCATCGCGAGGTAGGAGCGCAGGTCGAAGGGGGCGGTGAACGCCAGGTCGTAGAGCAGGAGCAGGAGGGAGAGCAGGGCGAAGCCCGCCAGGCGCAGCGCCGGCACCTGGTAGACGTCGTAGCGACGGATGCGCTCGCGCTTGGAGCGAAGGGCCTCGGCGGGATCGAGGAGGAAACCCTCGACCGCGCGCGCCTCGGGGGGCGGCCCGGATCGGGCGGCGTTCACCGCGGCGGCGAGAGAAGCCGGAGAGGCCGACGTGGAAGCCCCCTTTCCTGCAAAGGCTAGGATGGTAGCACGACGGCGAGAGCGGAACCTCGCGCGCCTTTACTGAAAATACCCGACCACGTCGGCCAGCAGCTGCGCCGTTCCTCCGCCCATGTCGAGGTGGACGGAGAACGCCGCGTTGCCGTCGGTGCTCAGGGGCAGCACGGCATTGTTGGTGCGGATCTGGCCGGCGCTCCAGTTGAGGAAGCTGACCACCGGCACGCTGCCGCCGGGGAAGACCCGGAGGTCGCCGCCCTGGGTGGGGGAGGTGATCGTCAGATTGATCGCCACCGCCTGCGCCGCAGCGGGGATGCCGCACTGGCCGGCGAGGTTCCAGGTGCGCTCGCCGTTGGCGGCGAGAGCCGGGCCACCGTAGGGGCCGGTGGGGTTCCGGGTGTCGAGCAGCCGGCAGGGGGTCACGGTGTAGAAAGAGGACGCGGCCGGGGTCCCGAGGTCGAGCACCGCGAGGGTCGCCGAGCGGGCGGGGAGGCTCAAGGTCAGCGCTCCCCCCGCAGGCGCCGCGCTCCCCGCCGCTCCCAGGCGGTGGGTGCCGTCGAAGCGGTAGAGGGTGGCGGGCCGGCTGAGCCCCCCTGTCACCTGGACGGTGGTCGAGCGGACGACGACGTCCTTGTTGAAGAGCAGCAGGTAGAGCCGCGAGCCGGTGCCACGGACGGCATAGGCCCCCACCCCGTCGACGTCCGAAGAGAGGGCCCGCACGCTGTCGCCGGCCACCTTGGCGCCGGCGCCGTCATAATTGAGATAGAAGAGGAAGGCGTCCTCGATCAGGCTGTTCTCGGCCGGCGCCACCCAGCGCGCCGCCAAGTCCACCCCCTCGCGGCCGAAGATGGCGAGCGCCTCGGCCTGGGCCAGGGCGCTGCTCGTTCCGCCGTCCCCCCAGTTGTACTCGGTGAGCGCGATCTTGGTTCCCGGCAGGCGGCTCGCCACCCACGCCCTCATCCGCGGGATGAGCTGGAGGATCGTATTGACCGGCTGTTGGTTGATCCACGACTCGTCCACGTAGGTGGGGTCGTAGAGGCTCTTGAGCGAGCGCAGGCGGAGGGCCGAGGTGGCCGTCGACTCGTCGGCAGTGAGGGCGACGTTGTTCCCCTGGGGGTAGACGTGGACGTCCAGGTAGTCGATCAGCCGCACCCCGTGCGCCGCTTGGTAGTCGGCGGCCTGTTTCAGGTACCAGTCGATCCAGACCAGGTTGCCGTGGGCCGCCATGTCGGAGCCGGCCGAGCAGCCGTCCAGGGCCGAGTAGAAGTACTCGCACCAGCCCCAGGAGACCGGCCCCAGGATCTTGGCGTTGGGGTCCTGGGCCTTGATCGCCGCCGCGTAGTCGCGGGTCCGCGTCCAGAGCTCGTCGTAGGTCGTGGGGTTGGGGTGGACGTCCCGGTGGGAGCTGTTCCACAGCGCCGGCTCGTTGTCGAGGTCGAAGAGGCGGACCCCGCCGGCCGCCGCGGTGCCGGTGCGGGCGGCCATGTGGGCCATCCAGCCATTGGCTCCGGCGATGAAGGTGGGGTCGATGGCGCGCGAGGTGTCGTGCGGATCGTTGCCGGTGACCGGGGTGCCGTTCGTATGGACCCCGTTGCCGGCGTCGGCGTTGCAGCCCGGGAAGGGGTTGATCGTGCACTCGGTCTGCTGCTGCGGGCCGTACTTGGCGACCGAGAAGCCCCAGCGGTAGTTTCTGTCGACCGGGGTCCAGCCGATGAGCGGCACGGTCATCAGGGCCTCGCCGCCGGCCGCGCGGGTGTCGTCGATGAAGACGTCGGCCGCCGAGCCGTTGGGGAGGTTCTGCGGGTTCGGGTTGTTCTCCGGGATGTTGTAGAACAGGTAGTCGGAAGCCTGGTTCGCGGTATCGTCCTGCCAGGAGTAGCGGGTGGTGGCGTTCCCCCCCCAGCGCCGCACCGGCCAGTGCAGGCGGTTGGCCTGGGCGGTGCTCCCGAAGTTCACCCCGTAGATCAGCGGCGAGACCGGATGGCGGTCGGCGTTGGGATCGACGTTAATACTGACCGGCGTGACCGGGCCGGCGGCGCAGAGGGGGGCGGTGGGGAGCCCGAGCAGACAGCCGAGGGCCGTCAGGTACCCGGCAAGGCGCCATTGGCGCAGGTACTGCGGAATCGGCCGAGTCGACATTTCAGGGTCTTCAGTAAAGTTAATTGGATTATAGCAAAGTGCGACTCTATCTGGCCAATGGCGACTCCCGATGGTGGTCCCTCCCCTGGGTCTCGGCGGGGGTCGTCCTGGCCGCGGCACTCGTGACGGCGCTGCCGGGAGCCGGTCCGGCCCTGGAGTACGACCGCGCGCGGGTGGCGGCCGGCGAGGTCTGGCGGCTCGCCACCGCCCAGCTGGTCCACTGGACGCCGCGGATGGCCCTGGCCGACCTCGGCGTGATCCTCGTCCTCGGGGCCTGGCTGGAATCCCGGGGGCGCCGCCGGGCGGTGGTCCTGGCCCTCGCTCTGGCCGCGGGGCTCGCCCTCGCCGGGGTCGCCGTCGCCCTCCCCCACCTCGCCCGCTACCGCGGCAGCTCCGGGCCGGCCTCGGCGCTCCTCGTCCTCGCCGCCCTGGAGATCGCGCGTCCGCCCTCCCGGCGCGGCGAGCGCGCCCTCGCTCTCCTCGCCCTGGCCCTCTTCGCCGTCAAGGTGACCTGGGAAACGGTCACCGGCCAGGCCCTTTTCGCCGGTCGGCTGCCGGTGGGGGTCGACGTGGCCCCGCTCGCCCACCTGCTGGGCGGGGTGGCGGGGGCGGTGGTCTTTGGGCTACGGCGATCCAGGGCGGTCCTTGGGCACCGACCAGGGCCATTCCCAGTGGGGAAGACCGAGGGCCGAACCCAGATCGCGGATCCCGGAGACCAGGACGCCGAGCCCCAGTAGGGTGAGGAGCCAGCGGAGGGCCGGGGCGACCGGGACGGGGAGGGAGAGGAAGCCGGTGGGGGCCTTCCACCAGAGGAGCAGGACGGGGACGAGGTTGCCGAGCATGGCGCCGTAGACGATCGCCATCACGGTATGGGTGGCGCGCTCGCCGGGGAAGACGCCGCCCAGCGGCTTCCTCACGAAGTCCTCGGTGGTGAAATCGACGATCGTCACCACGATCTCGAAGAGGATGAGAGCGGAGAGGATGACGGCCCAGGCGCCCTGCCAGGCGATCCAGGGGAGGGTGAGGAAGATCAGGCAATAGACGAAGTCGCGGGAGGCATGGAGCTTGAGCTCCAGGCCGGTGCCCGGATTGCGGGCCGGGAGCTTCGCCTTCCACTCGTGGTAGTAGAGGGTGTCGAAGGTCCCCAGGAGCCCCTGGGCCAAGAGCAGCCAGAGAACGGCTTTCATGATCCCTCCTCCCCAATGGCCGGGACGGCGGTGACCGTGCCGCCATAGGTAAGGACGATCCCCACCAGGGGGGCCGCGACCTGCACCTCGATCCGCATCTCGGTCTCCCCCGCGGGCACCCAGGCGTCGGCCGCGACGACCGGCATGCACGGCCGCGGCAGCGGCAGACGGAGCCTGCCGAAACCGAGCGCCGCCGCGGTCTGCCGGTAGCGGAGCCGCCCGGCCTCGACGTACGGCGCGAAGAGGAGGTCCAGAATACCGAAGCGCTCGACCAGCCGGTCGCCGCGGCGGAATTGGCGGGTGGTGAGCGTCCGGGCACCGAAGCTGCGGCACCAGCGGCAGCCCTCCCATTCCGGGGTCACGACCAGCTGGACCGGTACCCCCTCCCCCGCCGGCGGCAGCCGCAGCAGCGCCGCCACCAGGCGCGCCGCTGCCGACGGCCCCCTGCGGACCGAGAGAGCGCCGCGATAGCAGAGCGGCCGCGAGGTGTCGTGGCCCCGCCGGACCGCCTCGGGGAGGAGGTCCCAGGAAGCGCCGAGGAGCGAGGGGTAGAGAGCGGTGGCTCGCTCCGCGACCGGTTCCTCGACGGGTATCGTCGCGCGCGCATCCTGCGCCGGGGAGGGCACAGGGGGAGGATATCCCACTCTCGCGGGGGGAGCGGAGCGTAGCGGATTCAGCGGTGCACTGCCGCGGGGATAGGGAGGTAGAGACGCCCAGTCGCTACCACAGGCATTGCATGGACCACGAACGCCAGGGCGTCTCCAACACCGCCAGAACCACAGCCGTTCCCGGCCTGCGGAGACGCCCTGGCGGCGGTGGTTCCGGCGAGGTCCGTGGTAGCGGCTGGTCGTCTCTACACCCTTCATCCCCAGAGTCTTGGACGTTTGGCCGATGCAGGAGGCTATTCAACGATCTGCCCAGCGAAGAGGATTGCCCTGGATGTAGGTCCGCATCGTTTGCAAGGCCTCGGCATCGCGTAGGATTTGGTCGTAGAACCGCGCCTGCCAGGCAAAATCCCGTCGCTGCCGTGCCCAGATTCTCGCCGTGCAGCTCTTCTTGAACTGGCCGACCACCGCCCCCAAGGAACAGGGATTCGGCATCTCCTCCATGGCTTCAGCTGTGCTCTCTGAGGGCGGCGCGGCTGCGAACAGGAGAATCCCATGGAGATGGTCAGGCATGATGATCCAGGTGTCCAGGGTGACCGCTGGCCGCAGCCGGGGTATTCGTTGCCATTCTTGCGCGACGACTTCACCGATCGGGGACAACACGACCCGATCCTCAACGACCTGGCCCAGGCATCGATCCCGATACCGGGTGCAGATCGTGACGGCGTAGGCGCCAGCCTGCCGGTAGTCCCAGCCTGCAAGGCGGGCCGATGGGACACGGGTATCGGTTCTTATATCGGATCGACATGGCGTTTCCTGTCCGCAGACCGTAGAGGGTCATGGAGGGAGGTAGAGACGCCCAGCCGTTACCGGAACCTCTCCTGAACCACCGCCGCCAGGGCGTCTCCGCAGGCCTCGGACGCCGGCAATCCTATCGGCGTTGGAGACGACCTGGCGTTCGTGGTCACGGCGATGCCTGTGGTAGCGGCTGGTCGTCTCTACGAAGACCCTGCCGGATACCGGCGCTTCATCTCTTGCACCGACCGCTCGATCAACTCGCCCAGGACCTGCACCTTCACATCGGAAAGCCGCTTCAGGTACAGACAAGCCTTGGCGGTCTTGTGCTTTCCGAGATCCGGTTTGCTGGGTTTTGCGTTCGGCCATGGTTTGCCCCCTCCCCCGGATTGTACGATTCTTACCGCTACCTGCGCTTGACTTCCGCCCCACTGGCCGCCGAGCCGGCGGCCAGGTCGTCGGACGAGCCCTCCGGGCGCGTCCAGGACCTTGGGAAAGTCCGCCGGAATCTCTCCAAAGTCCTCGGGAATCCGTGGAAAGTCCTCGGGAACCCGTGAAAAGTCTTCCCCAACCTCTCCGGGTCGACTTTCTACGCCTCCGGGTCGACTTTTGATCCGTCCGGATCGACTTCTGACGCGTCCGGGTCGACTTTTCATCCGTCCGGGTCGACTTTCCATCCATGGAAAGTAACTTTCCACGTCTCCGGGAAGACTTTTCATGCGTGGTATTTTACTTTCCATGCATGCAGCTCGACTTTTCGGGCGTGGAAAGTGACTTTCCACGCTTCGGGAAAGACTTTCCACGGTTTTTGAAGCTCCCGGAGAGCTTCTGGAAGCTTCCGGAGAGTTTCGGGAAGCACCCGGAGGGGGTTGGGAACCTCCCGGAGGAGTCCCGGAAGCGTCCGGAGGGACTCGGGAAGCGCCCGGAGGCGGTCCGGAAGCTCCCGGAGAGGCTCCGGAAGACTTTCCACGGGTGCCGGAAGACTTTCCAGCGGTTCCGGACGCGTCCGGAGAGGTTTTGGCAGCTCCCGGAGGCCTCCCGGAGGACTTTCCGCGGGTTCCGGACGCTCCTGGAGGGGAGGAACCCGGCAGAACAAATCCCCCGTCCTGCCGTAGCCTAGAGCCATGGCTCCCTCCGCCCTGGCCCTCGTCCGTTTCCACCTCCGGGTCGGCGCCCGGCTGGCCCTGATCGTCTTCGCGCCGGTCGTCGCCTTCGCCTGCGGCGCGGCGGGGTTCTTCGAGCTCCCCTTCCTGCGCCACCTGGCCGCCACCCTCTTCACCGGCGGGAGCTCGGGCCTACTGGTGGCCCTCCTCGCCCTCGGGGTGGCCGGGATGGCGGCGCCGCGGGTCTGCCGCGGCTTGGACGGCTGGGTCCGCCACCTGCCGGCCTCGGGGGTGGCGCACCGGCGGGCGGCGACCCTCGCTGTGGCCGTGGCCCAGCTCCCCCTCCTCCTCGGGCTCGTGGGGCTCGCCGGGCTCGCGGTCCATGGCGCCGGCGGGTTCCTCTTCGCCGGCCTGGGCCTCGTCGCCACCGCCCTCGCCGCGGCGGTCGCCACCGTGCCGGCCCGGCGGTCCCTCCCCACCCGGATCCTGGCCCTCGCCGCCGCGGCGCTCGCCGCGATCGGCCATGGCCTGCCGCTCGCCGCCGGGGTTGGCCTCCTCCTTGCCGCGGATGCCGTCGCCGGCCCCGTGGGCCATGGCACCGGGGCTCGCCATCCGCTGCGGCGGCAGGCGGCGGCTCCACTGGAGAGGTCGCCCCGGGGAGCCCGCCTCTTCGCGGCGCGGATCGCCTGGCGCGCCCTGGGCTGGAAGCTCCCCGAGGCCTATGTCGCCGGCCTCCTGCCGATCGGCGCCGCCGCCCTCTTCGTCGCCAACAACGAGCTGCCGCCCCGCCATGTGCTCCTCGCGGCGCTTCTCGGCGGCGGGGTCGGCCTCACCCTCTTCCTGGCCGAGGTGGGAGAGGCGCTCGCCACCCGCCGGCCGGCCTGGCCCTGGTCGCGCTCGCTCCCCCAGTCAGCTTTGCAGCGGGTGACGACGGATGCCGCCTTCCTCGCCGTGCACGCCCTGCCGATCGTCGCCGTGGCGGCCCTCCTCACCCCGCGCGCCCTCCTGCCGCTCGCCGGCGCCTTCCCCTGCCTCGCCGCCCTCTCGTCCGGCGCCCTGCGCCGCGCTCCGGAGCGGCGGACCGGGGCGGCGGGCGAGATCCTCCTCCAGGGCGGGCTCTCGGCCGCCCTCCTCGCCCTCCTCCCCTGGCTGGCACTCGCGTTCCTCGTCCTCACCCTCCCCGTCCTCCGCGCCGCCGCCGCCCGCGACCGCCGCCAGAAGGTGAGCCGCTGGCTGGAAATCCACCATCTGGCGATCGGCGACCCCCAGTCCTGGAGCGCCTCGTGATCCGGCTCTCCGGTATCGGCTTCTCCTACGGCCGGGGCGAGCCGGTGCTCGCCGAGGCCGAGGCCAACTTGGGGCCGGGCCTCACCCTCCTCGTCGGCCCGAATGGCTGCGGCAAGAGCACGCTCCTGAAGATCGCCGCCGGGGTCGAGCTGCCCGATCGTGGCCGGGTGGAGATCGACGGCCACGACCTGTGGACCAACGAGGTGGCGGCGCGGCGGAGCCTGGCCTACGTCCCGGAGCAGCCGGACCTCACCCCCTATGCCACGGTGCGGGAGATCCTCGGCCTGGTCTGCCGGCTGCGCGGCGAGCCACGCCAGGCCGGGGAGGCGGCGCTCGAGAAGGTCGGCCTCGCCGCCCTCGCCCACCGGTCGGTCCGCGAGCTCTCCATGGGCCAGCGCCGGCGGGCGGTCCTCGCCGCCGCCTTCGTCGGCCGGCCGGATCATGTCCTCTTAGATGAGCCGCTCGAAGCCATGGACCGCGGCGCCAGAGACGACGTCCTCGCCTGGATCGACCGCCTGATCGCCGCCGGCGCCACCGTGGTCACCGTCTCCCACGACCTGGAGCCGTTCGCCCCCCGGGCGGCGCGGATTCTCACCGTGCGGGACGGGAAGTGCCGGCTCTTCGACCCGCTACCGGAAGACCCGGTGGAACGCCGAGAGCTGTTGGAACGGCTGGCGCGGGGTGAGGACGCTCTGCCGACGCGAAGGTCTGCAGCGCCAGGTCGATGACCTCCTCCCCGGCGATCTTGATCGCCGCCAGGTGCGGAGCGCCGCGAATGATACGGTGCCGAGCCCCGGCGCGCTCGGCCAAGTTCCGGGTGTCCACCGGACGCACCCCTAAGTCCTCGCTCCCGCTCACGTAGGCGGCCGCGGCGACCTGGAGCGCCGGGGCGTGGCGGCGCAGGTCGAGGAAACGGTAGACCCGCGGGAAGCTGCAGCGCAGAAAGAGGTAGCCGGGCCGCCAGCGGGGCAGGACCCGCCACGACCATTCGAGGAGGTGGGGGGAGACGTCCTCGAACATGGCGCCCGCCACAAAGTCGGTCCGGCTGAGGACGAGGTGGGCCCAGAAGCCGCCGCTGCTCACCCCCCAGACGTGGAGCGGCAGGCCGTCGGCCAGCTCCCGCAGCTTGGCGAGCCCGGCCGCCACTTCGCGGTCGTGGAGGCCGTGCGGCGGACCGCTCCCTCCGAAACCGGCGAAGTCCAGGGTGAGCGCGTGGTAGCCCGCCGCCCGCAGGGCCTCGATCCGCCCGCCGCGGTAGAAGTAGCTCTTCCCCCAATGGAGCCAGGGGTGGAGCAGGAGGACCGCCCCGCGCGCCGGACCGGGAGCCTCATACCAGGTCGCGGCGAGGGAGCCCCGGCCGTCCAGGCGCGGCACGGCGAGGCTCTCCGCCGGGAGGAGCTGCGGCGGCGGATCGCGCGGCGGGTACGGCGGCAGAGAGGGGGAAAACGCTCGGAAGACAGGGCTTCCCCACCGCTCCTCCCAGGCTGTGGGCCGCACCGGGGCGGCCTTGGGTCTTCCCTCGAACACTCTGTTTGCGGCCTCCTCGCCCCGCAACCCGGTTGGGCGGGCGGCAAGGGGTACGCGTTACAGCGAAAAGGGGCACCGGGAGCGCCGGCTTTAGACCGCCTTCGCCAGCCCTTCGGTGGTGTCGAGGACCGAGCGCACGGCCTGGGCCAGGGCCTGCGCGGAGAACGGCTTCTGCAGACAGAGAGGGGCGTCCTCCCCGCCCAGGAGCGGCTCCTCGTTGTAGCCGGACATGTAGATCACCCGCATCCCCGGCCGGCTGGCGAGGAGGCGCGTGGCGAGCTCGGGGCCCTTCATCCGCGGCATGGTGACGTCGGTCACCAACAGGTCCAGGTGCTCCGCGGTCTCCGCGGCGAGGGCCAGGGCCTCGTCCCCGCTCGCCGCCGACAGCACCCGGTACCCCTTGCCGGTGAGGATCTGGCGCAGCACCGCCCGCGCCTCCTCCTCGTCCTCGACCAGGAGGAGGGTCTCCGAGCCGCTGTCGGGGCCGCACGCCACCTCCACCCCCTGGACGCTCTCGCGCTCCTCGGTCGCCGGCACGTAGATGCTGAAACAGGTCCCCTGGCCGGGGGCGCTGTCGACGAAGATGTGACCGCCGCTCTGCCGGACGATGCCGTAGACGGTCGACAGGCCGAGCCCGGTCCCCTCCCCCTTGGTGCTGAAGAAGGGCTCGAAGATCCGCTGCTGGGTCTCGGGGTCCATGCCGATACCGGTGTCGATCACCGTCAGCACCACGTAGGAGCCGGGCGGCACGTCGGCATGGGGCGCCGGGCGGCCGGGCGAGACCTCGAGCGACATGGTGCGGATGACCAGCCGGCCGCCCCCCGGCATGGCCTGCCGGGCGTTGACCGCCAGGTTGACGATCACCTGCTCCATCTGCCCGGGGTCGATCTTGATCCGCGCCAGGCCGGGGGCGAGGTCGGTCAGCAGGGTGACGTCCTCGCCGAGCAGCCGCTGGAGCATCTTCTCGACGCTTGAGACGACGGCGTTGACGTCCATCACCCGCTTCTCCATCGGCTGTCGTCGCGCGAAGGCGAGGAGCTGCTTGGTGAGCGAGGCCGCCCGCTGCCCGGCGTCCTTGATGCCGGTCAGGTTGCGGCAGAGGAAGGGGTCGTCCGCGTACTCCTCGATCAACAGGTCGCTGTAGCCGAAGATGGCGAGCAGGCAGTTGTTGAAGTCGTGCGCCACGCCGGCCGACAGCCGTCCGATCGCCTCCATCTTCTGCGACAGGAGGAGCTGGCGCTGGAGCATCTTGTTCTCCGCCTCGTCGCGCTTCCTCCGCGCGATGTCGCGGATGGCGACGACCGTGACGTCCTCACCCTGGAAGACGTACTTCTTGCCGGCGATCTCGATGTCGACCGGCGTCCGGTCGCGCCGCCAGCCCACCCCCTCGCGCGGCTCGGCGCCCAGGCCGGCCTCCCCCTCCGAGACGAGGTCGGCCAGGTCGCGGCCGATGAGCTCGAAGGCGGTACAGCCGAAAATGGCGAGCAGGCCGTGGTTGACCTCCAGAATGCGGCCGTTCCGGACGATGGCGATCCCCTCCAGGGTCGCCTCAAAGAGATTCCTGAAACGCTCTTCGCTGCGCCGGATCTCCTGCTCGGCGGTCTTCCTCTGGGCGATCTCCTGCTGGGCGCGCTCGTAGAGGCGGATGTTCTCGACCATCGGGGCGATCTGGTTCGCCACCGTCGAGAGCAGCCGCACGTCGCTCGCCGGATAGTAGTCGTCGGGATCGCGACGGCCGATCAGCCAGACCCCGATGGCCTTGGCCTGGAGGGCGAGCGGAATGGCGAGCCGCACCCAGGAGCGCGGCCCCGGCAGTTCCGGCGGCGCCGGCGGCGGGAGGTAGCGCCCGCCCTGGGCGAGCAGGGTGGCGAGCTCCTCGATCGTCGGCTCCGGCTCGCCCTGGGGAACCGCCTGCTCGTAGAGGCTCTCCCGCGCCCCGTCGGCGAAGAGGTAGAGGGCGGACTGGCGGATGAGCAGGGTGGGGAGGATCTCGTCGGTGATCACCCGCGCCAGCACCGTGCGGTCGAAGGCGGTGGGGATGCGCTCGGAGACGATGCCGATGACCTCTTCCGGGGAATGGCGGATGCCGAAGACGTGCCGGTCGACGAGGAGCTGGAAGCGCTGGCGCAACACCGGGGTGAGCACGGCGAAGAGCAGCGAGAGGGCGATCATGGTGAACAGGAGCTGCGCGTTGACCGGCGCCCACCGGCTGGCGGTGATGAAAAGGACGGTGACGAAGAAGAGGATCGAGAGGGCTGAGAAGCCGTAGGCGCCCATCAGGCGGTTGGCGCGGAACTCGAGCGTCCCCAGATGGTGCTTGTAGATGGCATAGATGTAGCTCATCGGCAGCATCGGGATCGACAGCGCCGAAATGCCGGTGATCCAGGGGAAGAGCGCCCGCAGGTCGACGAACTCGGGCTGCCGCATGATCTGCGGAAAGACACCGAAGATGCTGATGAACGGCACCAGGCCCAGGAGCATGCCGAAGAGCATGATGCGGTTCGCCACCTTGACCGCGGGGTCCGCCGACAGCCCCAGGCGCGACACCAGGAGACCAGCGGACAACAGGACGCTGGCGGCGGCCCACCAGACGGCGAGCTTGCCCATGCCGCGCTGCGGAGAGAAGTCGAAGACGACGAGGACGAACGCCGCCAGGTAGAGCGGCGCGAGGAGCGCGATCCGCTTCCCCCGCCCGAGGAGCGGGCGGGGCAGGATGAGGTGCAGGTGGAGAGCGATGGGCAGGAAGAGCCAGATGGCGACATGGTAGACGAGACCGGCGCCGCCGGTACGCGCCGACGAGGCCAGGCCGCTCGCGAACCAGAGGGCGATCACGTAGCCGAAGAAGACGAGGACGAACCAGCGCTCGTCGCGCGGCCGCAGGAAGACCACGGCGACCGTCCCCATCAGCCAGAAGATGATCGGGAAGACCGCCTGCGGCCCCACCCCGGTGAGGAAGGGGTGGGCGCTGTGGGTGTGCATCTGCGTGCGCAGGGTGAGGAGCTTGCCGCCGCGCAGCAGGCGGACGACCGCCGTGCCGTCGGGTCCGATCCCCGACCGCAACTCGACCGTGCGGTCGAGCCGGTAGCGTTCGAAGTCGAGCCCGCCGATCGAGAGCAGCCGATCGCCCACCCGCGGGCAGTCCCGGCCCGGAGGACAAGGCGGCGCCGTGAACACCTCCCAGCTGGGGGTGAGGGTGAAACCGAGCTCCGGAAAGACCGTGACGTACGGATAGTACAGGCAGGCCAGGAGCACGAGGAGAGAAACCGCTCCCCAGAGCAGATCGGTTTTGAGGGCGCGGACCCGCGCCTTTATCGCTTCGAATCCCATGGGACTGACGAAGGGAAGTTTACACCAGGCGCGGTGGCGGGCCGCCGGTCGGCGTCCGCTTTCGCCGCGAGACGGTGCCGCGAAGCCCCGGGGCAGACGGTCTCTCGGGGCTCCGCGGGCACGGTTGGGAGCGGCCTGGTCCTCGGCGGGCTCACTCCGGCGTACGGGTAGGTCAGGCACCCGTAGATGCCGAGCACACGGCCGGAGGCACAGATCCGGTGGTATCCCAGAAGGACCAGTTGGCGGCAGGATCGGCCACCATCTGGGCGACCAGGCTCCCCAGGTCCTCGATTCGACTCAATCGATAGAGGGCGACGAACAGCGAGCTCTTCTCGCTTCCAAGCTGAGTGTTGAAATCGCGAATGGTCATGATTTCCAGCCTCCCGGGGAAAGGGATTCAAGCCCCTTCTCGAAGAAAAGGTTCACATCCTTTCAGGTCGACGCAGGGCGGATGGGGAGGGCGAGGGCGGCGGAGCGCGCGCGCAGCTTGGCAGGTCGGGGACTGTGGGGGGCGCAGTGGGAGGGCGGCGGCTGGGGACGGCAGGGCCCTCTCGCATGGCGGCGAACAGCCAGGTGGAATCCGGATTCCAGGGCGGCTTCCAGGCCCTCGCCGTCGGTGCCGGAGCGGCGATACCGGCGATATGGGTGATGGAGGAAGCGCTCATCTCAATCGCTCATCCGAGCGCCAGCGCCGCCGGCTCCTCGACCCCGACCGAGGCGAGCATCCGGTGGAGCGGTGTCAGGTGGGTTTCGAGCAGGAGGGCGACCGGCTCGGGAGAGGCGAGCGGCAGGCGCTGGAACAGACTCTGCGCCTCCTTCGAGAACTCGAACATCTTGAAGGCACAGAAACTGACCGCACCGCTCGACAGGAGGATCTTCTGCGCCGCGGCGAGCGCCTCCGGCTCCTCCACCCGTCCCGACAGAGCGAGGAAACGCTCGCGATCCGGGTGCTCCGCGGTCATGGCGTAGAGGATCGGCAGGTTGTTCGAGCGGCGCTGCCAGTCGGCGCCGGCTGGCGCCTGGAGGGCATCGGAGAGGTCGTCGCTCACCTGGACCAGCCGGCCGAGGATGCAACCGAGGCGGTCGAGGCCCTCGGCCACGGCTTCCGGAGCGCCCGCGATCTGCGCCCCCATGCGGAAGGCGGCACCGAAGAGCGGCGGGGTCTTCTCCCCCACCACCCGCCAGTACTCCTCCTCGCCGGTCACCTCGCAGGCGTCCAGCCCTTGGCCGAAGGCGGTGCCCAGCGCCATGCGGGCGAGGGTCGCCTGGAGGGCCGAACGGGTCGACGCCGGGAGGTCGGAATCGTCGAGCAGCCGGTGCCCGGCCGCCTGGAAGGCCAGGGCCAGGTTGGCGATCCGTCCCTCCCCCAGCCGGCGGTAGTCGCCGCGAGGATCGAGGTCGAGCATGTCGTCGACCAGATGGATACTGATCAACGAGCAGAAGATGGCCGCCGCAGCCGGCAGCGCCATGGCGGCGTCGCCGCCCACGGCCGTACAGGCGATTCTTGGATAGTCCCAAACCGAGAGCGACTCGCGGTAGCCCACGCGTTCGATCAGCTCCAACATCTCCGGCCAGGCGGCGACCTCGTGGAGTGATCGAATCCGGGCCTTCATCTCTTCGAACTGCATTCCCGCATCTCCCTCAATTTGATACTTTCTATTTTATAAGCCCCCGGGGCTCGTCACGAGCTCCCGGGGGCACCAGACTCACTCGACCCGCGATCGCGGGCCGAAGATGCCGTTTACGCTCCCGACGGGCACTCGGTCACCTGCTGGTTCCAGATCACCCAGTCTCCCGCCGGATCGCCCGTGCCGCCACCGGAAAAATGGCTCACATCTTCGACCAGGCTCAACCGGCGCAAGGAGGCCAGAAAAGAGTTCTCTTCGTTCCCCGAAACAAGCTTCATATAAAAGTCACGAATAGACATTGGCGTAGTCTCCACAGAAAAGGGCGAGCACCTTCGGAAAGGGCCACCACCCTCTAGGTTAATGTTACAGTAAGACTTGAAGAAAAGCGATGAGGTACAGCGAGGTTAATATGTGCCTTTGATCTACCTCCCCCCAAGATACAAGATATAGACTACATTGAATTTAAGGACAGATCGCGTCCGGCGGAATCGATCGTCTGGAGTAAGAGTGTACCATCGGACGTCGAACCGGGACAGGTGATTTCGCGGCGCCCGTGAACGGACGCCGGCGCGAACGCGTGAGACTTAGGGGGGCGGAGAAACTACTGCGCCGCGGCGGCGCCCAGCGGGGTGAGCCGATCGGGGCGGGAGGGGTGGGCGATGCCGACGCGCGCGGAGCTCGCGAGGTCTCTGCCGGGCAGCGGCTCCAGGAAGTAGTAGCCCTGTCCGTAGTCGATCCCCAGGATGCAGAGGATCTCCGCCTCCTCCTCGGTCTCGACCGCCTCCATGATCGTCGCCGTGCCGGTGCGCGCCGCCATCTCGGCGGTGCTCTGCACGAGGATCTGCTTGAACGGATCGCGCGCCAGGTTGCGGCAGAAGGTCCCGGAGATCTTCAGGTAGTCGGGCCTCAAGTCCTGGAAGAGATTCAAATTCGACGATCCTTCGCCGTAGTCGTCCAGGGCGATCCGGAAGCCGCGCTCGCGCAGGCGTTGCAGGGTGGTGGCGAAGGCGCGCGGGTTGACGATCGTCTGCTGCTCGGTCAATTCGAGGATGATGTTTTCCTCGCGCAGGCTGGAGTTGCGCACGACGTCGACCAGGTGCTCGGTGAAGTCGGGATTGGTCATCGAGCGCGGCTGGACGTTCAGGAACGTATTGACCACGCTTCCCAGCTGGCGCACCTCGGTCAGGGCGGCCTGGATGCAGATCATGTCCGCCTTGAACAACAGCTCCTTGTGGGCCGCGTACCCGAGGAAGATCACCGGGTTGCCGAGGACCGAATCGGTGGGTCCCCGGGCCAGGCCCTCGACGCCGAAGACCTCGAATGGCGCGCCGCCCCGCCGCAGGTTGACCACCGGCTGGAGGACCGAGCGGATGGTGTTGGCGGCGAGGAAGTCCTCGAGCAACTCGACCTGCTGGACCTCGCCGGGCTCGGTGGGCGGCCCGGCCGTCCCCTGCGAAGCGGCCTGGTGCGCGAGCAGCAGCCGACGCAGCTCCGTGAGGCCGCCCGGCTTTTCCAGCACCGCGGTGACGCCGAGCATCTTGCACAGCTCGCGCGCCGCCTCGGTGACGTAGCCGGAGAGAACGTATACCGCCGTGTCCGGGAAGTGGGTGGTGACGAAGCGGATGAGGCGGATGCCCTCGAGGCCGCCGAGCTCGGACACCGACAGGTCGGTGATGACGACGTCGAAGCGCAGGCAGGACAGCAGAGCTTCCGCCGCCTCGATCTCCCGGCAGGTGGTCAGGTGGATGCCGGGGGCGGACAGGCGCACCACCAGCATGTCGAGTACCATCGACTCGTCGTCGAGGATCAGAACTCGGGACACCGGCAGAGTATAGCGCGATCGGGAGCGCTGTAAATGGCGAAGCCGGTCGGCCTAGAAGACCGCCGGCTCCTCGTAGGTCCCGAAGACCTCGCGCAGCGCGTCGCTCACCTCGCCCACCGTGCAGTAGGCCTTCACGCAGTCCAGGAGGAGCGGCATGGTGTTGGCATCGCCCGCGGCGCCCCGTTTCAGGGCGTCCAGGGTGCGCGCCACGGCGCCTTTGTCGCGCCGCGCTTTCACCTCGTTCATCGCCGCCACCTGCCGGTCGGCGAGGTCGTCGGCAATGTAGAGGATGTCGATCGGCGGCTCGTTTTCGAGCTGGAAGGCGTTGACGCCGACGATCAGCTTCTCTTTCTCCTCGAACGACTTCTGGTAGCGGAAGGCGGCGTCCATGATCTCGCGCTGCGGGAAGCCGGCCTCGATCGCCTCGACCATGCCGCCGAAGTCGTCGATGCGGCGGAAGTAGTCGAAGGTGCCGTCGACCATGCGCTGCGTCATCTCCTCGACGAACCAGCTGCCGCCCAGGGGATCGACGGTGTTGATGACCCCCGACTCGTGGGCGAGGATCTGCTGGGTGCGCAGAGCCGTCCGGGCGTTCTCCTCGGTGGGAAGGGCCAGGGTCTCGTCGAGCGAATTGGTGTGGAGCGACTGGGTGCCGCCCAGAACCGCGGCCAAAGCCTGGACCGTCGTCCGCACGACGTTGTTGACCGGCTGCTGGGCGGTCAGCGAGCAGCCCGCGGTCTGGGTGTGGAAACGCAGCATCCAGGAGCGTGGGTTCTTGGCGCCATAGCGCTCGCGCATCACCGTCGCCAAGATCTTCCGCGCCGCCCGGAACTTGGCGATCT